>Ga0207643_10000598_pt1 | contig 22837 bp, 20 predicted proteins | sample KBSMisM62_FD_184313 | JGI IMG/M metagenome (GOLD analysis project Ga0207643, IMG submission 184313) | Miscanthus rhizosphere microbial communities from Kellogg Biological Station, Michigan, USA - KBS Miscanthus M6-2 (SPAdes) (version 2) | ecosystem: Host-associated > Plants > Roots >...
GCTCCCCGGGTGGGGCCGCCGGGATGCCGAGCGCGTACAGCCCGTGCACCTGTGACTGCGTGGGCAGCGGGTCGTCCTGGCCGGGCAGCCTGACCTCGGCGAAGCCCTGGCCGTCGAAGGGCTGGCGACCAGCCAGGTAGCCGTTCCCCACGAACGCCGGAGCCATCCCGGGGCCACCCGGCCTCGTGGTCGCGAGAACGAACCCAGCCCCGCCGGAGTCGGCGCCACCCGGCGGAGCGGCCGCCACGTCCTGCTGATGCGCAGCCGTGGACGGGGCCGCGAGGCTCAGACCCGTACAGAGGAGCGCCGAAACCGAGACCGGGAGCCACGCGCCGAACCGCATGCTTCGTACCTACGCCCCCGGCGGTCACCCCCGCCACACTCTTCGGGGTGCAAGGCGTCTCACGTCCGGATGATGCGCCGTTCGATCGCGGCCGCAACCGCGCCGGCCCGGGTGTCGACGCCGAGCTTGGTGTAGATGTGCGAGAGGTGGGACTTCACGGTCGCCTCGGAGACGAAGAGCTCGCTCGCCATCTCCTTGTTGCCCAGGCCGCGGGAGAGGAGCTCGAGCACCTCGACCTCCCGCTCGGTGATGGTGCTCGCGCCGGGGATAGTACGCCGGACCAGGGTGGCCGCGACGGACGGCGCGAGCACGGTTTCGCCTCGGGCGGTGGCTCTGATGCCGTCGAAGAGGTCCGTGGGAGGGGCGTCCTTGAGGAGGTAGCCCCGTGCCCCGGCCTCGAGAGCCCGCAGGATGTCGGACTCGGTGTCGTAGGTCGTCAACACGAGCACCTCGGGTGGCGGGTCGAGTCCTCGCAGAGCCGCGGTCGCGTCGGCGCCGCCGATCCGTCCCGCGCCGAGGCTGAGGTCCATCAGGACGACGTCCGGCCGGTCCGCGGCCACCACGGTCAGGGCCTGCTCGAGCCCGTCGGCTTCGCCGACCACGGCCAGGTCGCCCTGCCCGTCGATCAGGGCGCGCAGGCCCGCGCGTACGACGGGGTGGTCGTCGACCAGGACGATCCGGATCACGGTGTTCTCTTCACGGTCAGCAGCGGGAAGCGCACCGAGACCGTGGTCCCCTCCCCCGGTGTGCTCTCGATGTCGGCGTGGCCGCCGAGAGTGGTCGCGCGTTCTCGGATGCCGGCCAGGCCGCGGCCGCGGGAGCCCTTCGGCACGACCCGACCGGGGGCGAACCCACGTCCGTCGTCGCGGACGTCCAGAACCACCTCGTCGACCTGGTAGGTCAGGGTGATCGCCACCCGCTGGGCGGCCGCGTGCTCGGCCACGTTGGCGAGCGCCCCGCGAGCCGTCCGGACCAGAGCCGCGGCGATCTCGGCGGGGACCGGGACCGCAGCGCCGTCGACGCGCACCTCCACGTGCATGCCCGGCGCTGCCTGCTCGGCCGCCCGGCGCAGAGCGGCAGGCAGGGCCGACGCGGTCCCGCCGTCGACCGCCAGCTCGGTTGGCGCCAGGTCCCGCACCACGAGGCGGACCTCGTCGAGACCGTAGCGGGCGGTCGAGGCGGCTGTGCGGACATGCTCACGGGCGGCGACCGGCTGGGTGTCCCATACCTGCTCGGCTGCCTGGAGGAGCAGGTTGATGCTCGACAGGCCCTGCCCGACGGAGTCGTGGATCTCGCGGGAGAGACGGGTGCGCTCGGCGAGCGCGCCGGTGCGCTGCTGCTCCTCGCCGAGGTCGGCCTGCGCCTCGACCAGGCGGTCGAGGAGGTCCTGACGCGCCCGCGACTCCAGGTCGAGGGCGCGGTACGCCAGCACCGTGACCAACGCGACCGCGATCGGTCCGGCCACCTGCGCGGGGTCCACGCTGTCGGTGATGCGAAGCCAGGCGCCGGTGACAACCACGGTCATCGCGATCACGGTCGCCACGGCCCAGCCGAAGGGCAGCACGCGCAGCACCGCGAAGGCGACCGGCACTGCACACCAAGCAAACGACGGCGCCACCAGGGTGAGCGCGCCCCAGAGCACGACCATCCCGCTGACCCAGACCGTGGGCCACCAGGATCGCCCGGGCAGGAGCCCCCGCGTCGCGTACGCCAGGGCCAGCAGCACCGCACCCGCCAGCACGGCCACGCCGATCGCGCCGACGCCGTGACGGGCGACGTACCGCACCGCGCAGGTCACCAGCAACACCACGAGGACGACCAGCAGCCAGCGATCGAGGCGCGCCGCAGGTGCGAGGATCCCGTGCACGCCGGCGCGCTCCGTGCCGGAGTGCGTCGCGGGTGCGGTCATGGTCGGACCAGCGTAGGGAAGCCGGAGGCCGAGGGCATCAACCGATCGGCTATCGAGGACTGGCCGACTGCCCGACGTCCCAGACCCGCGGCTTCGCGCACCATGGAGCCATCAACCCGGACCCCAGCCGAGGAATGAGAGCCATGAAGCGCACCGCCCTGATCACCAGCACCCTGCTCGTCGCCGTCGGTTCCACGCTCAGCGCCGCACCGGCCCTTGCGCACAGCGACCACGGTCGCCCCGCGACCTACCTGCTCACGGGCGACACCGACAGCCCGGTCGGCTCGAAGTTCGAGGGCATCGGTGCCGACGAGCGGCGCGGACTGTTCTACGTCAGCGAGGTGACCGGCGGTGAGATCCACCGCGGAACGGTCCGCTCGGCCACGACGGCCGAGTGGCTCAGCGGCGACGGCACCGACGGTCGCTTCACCGCGCGCGGTATCACGGTGGACAAGGAGGGCCGCGTCTACATCGCCGGAGGCCCCAACGGCAACGGCACCGGCCGCCCTGACCTCTGGGTCTACAGCGCCCAAGGCACCCTGCTCGCGGCGCTCCGTGCACCCGGGACCGACGTCTTCCTCAACGACGTTGCGATCGGTCCGGACGGAGCGGCGTACTTCACGAACTCCAACGACCCCCAGGTGTTCCGGGTCGCAGACGACGGCAGCGGCTGGAGCGCGAGCCTGTGGGCCGACGCGAGCGACACCATCGATCGCGAGGACGGCTTCAACCTCGGCGGCATCGTGCTCACCGCCGACCGCAGCGCCTTCGTGGTTGCTCAAGGCAACGTCGGCCGGCTGTGGCGCTTCTCGACCCGGACGGCCACGGTCGGCCCGGTCGAGACCGGCGGGGCCGACCTGAAGGACGCCGACGGGCTGGTCCGTCAGGGCAACCGGCTCACCGTCGTACGCAACTTCAGCAAGATGATCGCGACGCTGCAGCTCACCCACGACGGCCGGCGGGCACTGCTCCTGGACCAGCAGGCCAGCGCTGCCGACCGCGTCCTCACCACCGCCAAGACATTGCGGGGCCGGATCCTGTATGTCGACAGCAAGTTCGACGAGGCTGTGGCCTCCCCCCCGTACGAGGTCATCACGGACCCGACGCGATGAAGCGCGTCGTCCTCGCCGCTCTCCCCCTCGCGCTCGTCGTAGGCGGGTGCGGGGGTGGCGGCCCCACCACGTCCCCGGAGCCCTCGCCCGACAGCGGCCGGAGAAGCAGTCCCGGCACGCCCGCCGGGTCGGCGAGCGGGAGGACCGGCTCGGCGAAGGCGACGCCCGGAAAGAAGATCGCAGCGATGAACCTCCGGCTGCGCGATGCGGCGTGGGCGAACGACGTGGCCCGCGCCCGCCGGTTGATCCGGCAGGGCGCCGACGTGAACGCGAAGGACGACACCGTGCAGTCGGCGTACCTCATCGCCACCAGTGAGGGCTATCTCGACCTGCTCCGGCTCACGCTCCGCGCCGGTGCCAGAATCAACGACAAGGACAGCTGGAACGGCACCGGCCTCATCCGCGCCGCGGAGCGCGGCCACGGCCTTGTGGTCGGTGACCTGCTGCAGGCGGGCATCGACCGCGACCACGTCAACCGGATCGGCTACCAGGCGATCCATGAAGCGGTGTGGCTCGGCGAGGACACGGCGTCGTATGCAACTACCGTCCGTGTGCTTGCCGCAGGCGGCGCACGGCTCACGGACCGGTCGCCCTCGACCGGCCTGACCCCGCTGGAGATGGCCCACGAGCGCGGTTTCGGCGGACTGGAGAGCATCCTGAGAAGCGTCACCACCGCCGATCGCCCGACTGATCCAGAGGCCGCCCTCCTGCGCGCGGCCGCGGACGGTGACGCCGACGCGGTCGCCGTGGCGCTCCGCGCGGGCGCCGACATCGAGGCGCGCGACGAGCACGACCGCACGGCCTTGCTGCTCGCCGCGACCTACGATCACGTACCGGTCGCCAAGGTGCTGGTGGCAATGGGGGCAGACCCCGACGCCCTCGACGACCGACACGACACGCCCTGGCTGGTCACCGGTGTCACGGGAAGCGTCGCGATGCTCGAGACCCTGTTGCCGGCCGACCCGGACCTCGCCGTCCGGAACCGGTTCGGTGGCCTGTCCCCGATCCCCGCCAGCGAACGCGGCCACGTCGCGTACGTGCGCCGCGTCGTGCAGACCGGGGTCGACATCGACCACGTGAACGACCTGGGCTGGACGGCACTGCTGGAGGCGGTCATCCTCGGCGACGGCGGCAGGAGGCACCAGGAGATCGTGCGGATCCTGCTGGCGGCAGGCGCCGACCGGGCCATCGCCGACAGCGACGGTGTCACGCCGTTGCGCCACGCCGAGCAGCTCGGTCACGACGAGATCGCTTCTCTGCTGCGCCGCTGACGCTGCTCGAACAGCTACCGGTGCGGGAGGAGAACCCGGCTGCCAAGATGTCCCGAGGAGCGCACCGTTGGTAGGTTCAGCGCGATGCAGTCACTCCGGGACGCGCTGGACGGAGCGGCGGAGCGCACCGGATTCTCCGGCGTGGTCCGCCTGGACCGCTCGGGCGAGACCGAGCTCGCCAACGCCTACGGGTACGCCGACCGGGCCCACCAGATTCGCAACACGGTCGGGACCTCGTTCGCGACCGCGAGTGGGACGAAGGGCCTGACGGCACTTGTGGTCATGAGCCTGGTGGAACGTGGCACGCTCGAGCTCGGCACGACCGCCCGGTCACTGCTCGGCAAGGACCTGCCCCTGATCGCCGACGACGTGACGATCGAGCACCTGCTGGCACACCGGTCTGGGATCGGGGACTACCTCGACGAGGGCGCCATCGACGACATCGGCTACTACGTCATGCCCGTCTCGGTGCACGAGCTCACGACGACCGAGCGCTACCTGCCGGTGCTGGACGCGCACGAGACCGTGTTCCCCGCCGGCGAGCGGTTCGCGTACAACAACGGCGGCTATGTCGTGCTCGCGTTGCTGGCCGAACGGGCCAGCGGCGTGGACTTTCATGAGCTGGTCCGGACGCTGGTCTGCGAGCCTGCGGGCATGCTCGACACCGCGTTCCTCCGCTCCGATGAGCTGCCCGGAGGCGCCGCCCTGGGCTACCTGTCCGCCGACGGCCCCAGAACGAACGTGTTCCATCTCCCCGTGCTCGGCAGCGGCGACGGCGGCATCTACTCCACCGCTGCCGATTTCAGCGCCTTCTGGGACGCACTCTTCGCCGGACGGATCGTCTCGCCGGATCGGCTCGCCGAGATGGTCCGACCGCGCAGCGACTGGCCGGAGGAGTCCAGGCGCTACGGCCTCGGGTTCCACCTCCGCGCGACGGGCGACGGGGTCTGGCTGGAAGGGCACGACGCAGGCGTGTCGTTCGCCAGCATGCGTCACCCCTCGTCATCGATCACCTACACCGTCATCTCGAACTGGTCCGAAGGTGCCTGGCCGGTCGTGAGGCTGCTCGACGATCGACTCGGCACCTGACGAACGCGCCTCCGGACGGCGCATGCGGAAGGAACACGCCAGCCAGTCTCGTCGGCGTCCTTCCGCGAGTCGGGTGGGGCGGACTACTGGCGGCCCATGGCGACGCGCCATTGGTCTGCGGCGGTGATGAGGTGATCGTGGTCGTCGGGGCCGATGTCGAGCTGGACCCAGGCGATGGAGCCGGTGAACCTGCTCGAGTCGGGCGTGTAGTCGTCGCTGACGGGTGAGGCGGTGTCGGCGCCGAGGTCGCAGGTCTCATCGGCGGAGAAGATCATCGGGATGGTCGCCTTGAGCCTCCCTCCACCGTCCTGCTCGCCGTTGATGAAGAGGGCGACGTCACCGCCGCGACCGAGGCCGCCTCCGTCGTAGCTGAACTCCATGCGCACCTGGTGCGATCCGGCGGGGAGGGTCTGCCCGCTCCTGATCTTGGCGCGGTCGAGGCCAAGCAGGTTGTAGCAGTAGGTCAGACGTCCGTCGTTGAGGTAGAGCGACCACCCGGCGAACGCTCCGCCCTGGGCGACGACGACACCGTCGGCGCCCTCCTCGGGGATGCGGATCTCGGCTGTGATGCTGTGTGACTTGTTCTTGAGGTTGAGCACGGTGTTCTCGGTCAGCCGCCCCATGCCGGGGAACAGCTTCTGCGATGTTCCGTGAATCAATGTGGGTCTTCCGGCGAGCTCAGCGTTGAAGCGCTCGAACGACCGGTCGTCGAGCGGGAACACGCCGTACTTGGCGGCCTCAAGCAGGAACAGCCGCTGCATCACGTGCAACCGGTCGGGCTGGTCGCGAGCCAGGTCCCGGGTCTGGGTCCAGTCGGCGTTGGTGTCGTAGAGCTCCCAGACGTCGTCGTCGAGCGGGGTCATGTCTCCGGTCGCCACCCATGGGGTGCGGTGCTTGGTCACGGCGGTCCAGCCCTTGTGGTAGATGCCGCGGTTGCCCAGCATCTCGAAGTACTGGGTCTGGCGTTGGTCCTCGGCGTCCGGGGCGTCGAAGCAGTAGGCCATGCTCGTCCCATGCAGCGGCATCTGCTGAAGGCCGTTGACGAAGTCGGGCTCCGGCAGTCCGGCGACATCGAGCACGGTGGCGGCGATGTCGATGACGTGGTGGAACTGGTGCCGGATCTCGCCACGGGCGTTCATCCCGCCGGGCCAGGAGACGACGGTGCCGTTGCGGGTCCCGCCCCAGTGCGAGGCGATCTGCTTGGTCCACTGGTACGGCGTGCACATCGCGTGCGCCCATCCGACCGCGTAGTGGTTGTAGGCGGCGGGGCTGCCGATGCTGTCGACGTGGGCGATCAGAAACTCGGGTGTCTCCATGGCAGCCGCGCCGTTGAAGATGAACATCTCGTTGAAGCTGCCGTTGATGGTGCCCTCGGCGCTGGCACCGTTGTCCCCGATCATCAGGTAGATCATGGTGTCGTCGTAGATCTCGAGCTCCTCGAGGGTGTCGAGCAGCCGGCCGATGTGGTGGTCGGTGTGCTCGAGGAACCCGGCGTATACCTCCATCTGCCGCTCCAGGACCGGCCTCAGCTCCTCGGGCATGTCCTCGTAGGCGGGGATCTCCTCATGCCGGGGCGTGAGCTCGGCGTCAGCCGGGATCACGCCGAGCTCCTTCTGCCGCGCGAACGTCTCCTCCCGCAGCACATCCCACCCGGCCGCAAACCGACCACGGTGGCGATCCGACCACTCCTCGTCGACCTGGTGCGGCGCGTGGGTGGCACCCGGCGCGTAGTAGACGAAGAACGGCTTGTCGGGCATGAGCGCCTTCTGCTGCCGCACCCAGCCGATGGCCTTGTCGGTCATGTCCTCGGTGAAGTGGTACCCCTCCTCCGGGGTCGCCGGCGGCTCGATCGGCGTGGTCCCCTCGTAGAGGCTTGGGTAGTACTGGTTGGTCTCGCCACCGATAAAGCCGTAGAAGTACTCGAACCCGCTTCGCGTTGGCCAGCTTTCGAACGGTCCCATCTGGCTCGTCTGCCAGACCGGCACCTCGTGGCACTTGCCGAACTGAGCCGTGCTGTAGCCGTTGAGCAGCAGCGTCTCGGCCAGGGGCGCGGCATTGTTGGGCCGCACCGCGCTGTACCCCGGAGCCGAGGTCGCCAGCTCGGTGATCGCGCCCATCCCGACCGCGTGATGGTTGCGGCCGGTCAGCAGCGCCTGCCGGGTCGGCGCGCAGAGAGCCGTGGTGTGGAACCGGGTGAACTTCAAGCCGGTTGCGGCAAGCCGGTCAGCGTTCGGAGTGGGGCACGGCCCCCCGAACGTGCTCGACGCCCCGAAGCCGATGTCATCGAGCAGGATGACCAGCACGTTAGGTGCACCCTCTGGCGGACGCAGCGGCTCGATCGGCGGATACGACGTGTCCGGGTCCTTCGCGTCGTAGGTCGTCAGACCCGGCTTCGACCGGTTCGGGATGGGGAGAACGGAGCGAGAGCCGGCTGCTTGCTGAGGGGCCATTCGGTCAGTCTGAACCCCGGCGCTTTCGGCGGCTAGAGCCGCTCATCATCGATGGTGTGACGTGCGCACGTCTGGCCACTCCCCGACCCTCGAGACGTCGGGCGCGATGCTCTCGACGAGCAGGGCCGTGACGACCTCCGCACCATCGCGCGCCGCCAGATGCTCTCCGACGACCCGGTCACCGAGCCGAAGGAGCTCGCCCAGGCCGGCGGGCGGCTCGTCGAGGTGCTCGCAGGAGTCTTCGGCCTCGAGGAGGCGTTTGGTGGGAGCGTGGGCGAGACGGTCACGCTATCTCAGGCAGCCATTGTCCGTGTGCAGTCCGTTGATCCGCCGGGCAGCTCGGCAATTCGGCATCGCAGCGGGCAGCCGTCCGGCTAATCTTCGGCAATGGGTATCCGCGCGGCTGGCTACCCGCACAGGCTGGTCGCCGCGTGGCGGAGCGGGACTCCCAGGAGCCAGAGGCATGTCGCCCTGATCATGCTCTCGATCATCGTCGCCTCGCTCGTGGTCTCGGTCGTCGCTCCGGAGGGGATGCCCCTGGCCGCGTACCTCGTCTGGTTGTTGATCGCCATGATGCTGCTCCGGTTCCGGCCGCTGGTCCTGGTGGGCGCCGCAGACGCCGCCGCCGGAGTGCTCGCCCTGGCGATCACCGGGCCGATCACCGGGTCGCGTGCGATCGAGATGGCGGCGTTGGTGATGGCGGTGCTCCTCGTTCTTGTGGTGGCCAGCCGGCAGCGGAGCGGGTTGCCGGCGCTCCTGAGCGAGGCGTTTCTCGTGGACCTGCGAGACAGGCTGCAGGGGCAGGGCAAGATCCCGCCGCTGCCCGAGGGGTGGGACTCCCAGAGCGCGATGATCGCCGCCCACGGCGGCACGTACGCCGGGGACTTCCTGGTGGCCGACCTGAGCGAGGACCGGAAGCGGCTCGAGATGATCCTCGTCGACGTCTGCGGGAAGGGAACCCACGCGGGACCGGCGGCGCTCCAGTTTGCGGGGGCGCTCGGTGGGCTGATCGGCGCACTGCCGCCACGGGAGCTGTTCCGCGCTGCCAACGGCTTCCTCATCCGGCAACGTGACGACGAGGCGTTCGCAACCGCGGTCCACGTGCTCGTCGACCTCGATGAGGGCGGCTACCAGATCACCAGCGGCGGCCACCCGCCGGCGCTGCGCTGGGACCTGCCTTCGCGTGAGTGGGTGATCGACAACGCACGCGGGACCGCCCTGGGCGTGCTCCGCGCGCCAGAGGTGCACGTCAGCAGGGGCCAGCTGCTTCCGGGCGAGGCGCTCATGTTCTACACCGACGGCGTCGTGGAGGCGCGCGGCAGCGACATCGACGCCGGCATCGCGTGGTTGCAGCGTGCGGCACGCGAAGCCATCGGTCACGGCTTCGGCGGCGCGGCGCGCCGGATCATCGGGCAGGTCGAAAGCGGCGATGACGACCGGGCGGTCCTCATCCTCAGCCGCACGGTGGTGGAGTCGCCGGTGGTCGACCAGTCCTCGGTGTCCTGATCTGGGGAGTCGCCGTCACTGGCGTGCGTTCCTGTACGTAGCGCACAGCGGATGCCCTTTGCGCGGGCCCTAGGCGGACGGAGTGGTCGAGGCCAGAAGGCGCCTCGCACGACGACCAAGGTCGTTCAGGTCCACCCGACCCGCGTCGGCCGCGGCTGCCAGTCGCGCAGCCAGGTCCAGCGCCTCGTCGAGCTCGGGCCCGGCGATGGCGGCCTCCTGTCCCATGTCGCGGAGAATCGTGACCTCGGTTCGCGAGGCGATCAACGGGTCGGCGACTCCGTCGATCCAGACCCGCGTGCGGCGTCCGTCGCCGCGTTCCTCGCCGGTGATTCGCTCGAGCGCGAAGATGCGGTCCGCACGCGCAAACTTGCCGAAGCCCAAAGCCACCATGCGGGAGTCCGAAGCCACGCGATCATCTTGACACCACCAACCGACGTCTGCGCGGTCACGCCCGCCTCGCCGCGAGGTGCAGCCGGCAGCCGCCCGGCCGGACGGGTGCAAGCCTCACTTCCGGGCTGTGTCCGGACTTCCCAGCGCGGACCGGGCAACATGGGGGCATGGACGGGCAAGACGTGACCGCAGGCCACTGGCAGAAGTCCGCCGAGCCATGGCCATGGCCTTCGGCTGCATCCGACGTCCTCCTCGCCGACGGCACGATCGCCGTCATCCGCTCGCTCGTCCCCGACGACCGCGAGGGGGTGCTGGCGCTGCACGAGGGCGTCTCGGAGGACACGCTCCGGCTGCGCTTCTTCACGCCGAGCCCGGCCGCTGGACGGGCGTACGTCACGCGACTGTTCGACGTGTCCAACAACGCGTCTGTCGCGTTGGTCGCCGTGCTTCGCGGGCGCATCGCAGCCCTTGCGACCGCCGAGCTGCTGTCGCCTCAACGCGCGGAGGTCGCCTTCCTGGTGTCCGACGAGGACCGGGGGCGGGGGCTCGGAAGCCTTCTCCTGGAACACCTCGCGGCACTGTGCCGCGAGCACGGGGTCACCCATTTCGAGGCCGAGGTGCTCGCGGACAACTACGGGATGCTGGGCGTCTTCCAGGCTGCGGGCTTCACCGTGACGCGCAAGAACCAGTACGGAGAGGTGGCGGTCGAGCTACGCATCGAGGTGTCCTCCGCCGCCCTGGAAGCCGCGGATCGCCGCGAGTGGCGCTCCGAGGCGCACTCGTTGCGCCCGCTTCTGTACCCGGAGAGCGTCGCTGTGGTGGGCGCCGGACTGGGCACCGGGGTACTCGAGGCAGTCCGTGCGGGGGGCTTCTCCGGCCGACTCCATGTCGTGCAACCGGAGGCCGGTTCCGTGGCCGGTCTGCCGGCACACCGCAGCCTGGCCGCGATCGGGGAACCCGTCGACCTCGCGGTGGTCGTGGTCCCAGCCAATGAGGTCATCTCAGTCATGGCCGACGCCACCGCGGCGGGCGTGCGGGCGGCCATCATCGTCTCGTCCGGCCTCAGCGGCCCTGACGGGCTGGGTGTGGCCGCTCAACGGGAGCTGCTGCGGACGGCCCGGGCCCACAGCGTGCGTGTGGTCGGTCCCGACTCGCAAGGGGTGTTGTCGCAGGGGCCGGAGATGCGCCTCAACGCCACGTTCGCTCGGGCCCTGCCAGAGCCGGGCGGGTTGGCGATCGCCTCGCAGTCGGGCGGGGTCGGGCTCACCCTGCTCGACCTGGCCCGCGACCTGGGCGTCGGCGTGCACTCGTTCGTCTCGCTCGGTGCCAAGCTCGACGTCTCCAGCAACGACTTGTTGGCCGCGTGGATGGACGACGACCAGGTTGCGGCCGCAGCACTCCATCTGGAGTCTTTCGGAAACGCGCTGAAGTTCGCCCGGACCGCCCGCCGCTTCGCGGAGCGCAAGCCCCTACTGGGCGTCCTCGGTGGTCGTTCGACGGGGTCGGCGATCGGCGTCGACGCCCTCTTCGCCCAGGCGGGCGTGATCCCGTGCAGGAGCGCCACCGAAGTGGCCGAGACCGCGGCTCTGCTGCTCGGGCAGCCGATGCCGGCCGGATACCGGGTCGGCGTGGTCACGAACGCGGGCGGGATGGGCACGTTGGTGGCGGATCTTGCTGACGCCGAAGGGCTCTCGGTGCCGAAGCTGTCGGACGAGGGAGGTGCGGCCGTGCGGCGGGCCGTGCCCAGTGCAGTCCGCACCCACAACCCGGTCGACCTCGGGGCCGACCTGTCCCCCGCCGCACTCGAGGCCGGGGTGCGGGCGTTGCTCTCCTTGCCCGAGCTCGATGCACTCGTGGTCGTGCTCGTCCCCACCAGCCTGACCGACCCCGGCGGGCTCTTCGACGCGCTGTCCCGAACCCGGACGCAGGCAGAGCGCCCGGTCCTGCTCGTCGCCTCCAATGCTGCCGAGCATGGGCGCCCGGACGGCGTGACCGTCTACCGGACCGCGGAGGCAGCGGTGGGGGCGTTGGCGCGCACGATGAGGTACGCCGCATGGCGACGGGTCCCGGCCGAGGACCCGCCCGCGGCCCTGGGCGTGCGTGCCGCCTTCGCCCGCGAGTGGGCCAGCGAGCGTCTCGCCGCGGGCGGCGGGACGGCCGAGTGGCTGCCGGCGTCGGCGAGCGCCGAGCTGCTGGGGTCATACGGCATCGACCACGTCGGTGTCGAGGCCCGGGATGCCGACGAGGCCTGCCGGGCCGCGGCGGCGATTGGCTTTCCGGTCGTGGTGAAGGTGGCCGACCCGACCGTAAGGCACAAGACCGACCGCGGGCTGGTGCGGGTTGGACTGCTGGCACCGGCGGACGTGGTTGCCGCCGTCGACGCCTTCCGTGCGGAGCTGGGCCACGACTCGGTCGACGTCCGCGTGCAGCCGGTGCTCGCCGGCGTCGAGGTGGCCTGCAGCGTGGTTCGCGACTCGGTGTTCGGGCCCCTGGTCCGGATCGCCGCGGGCGGCGTCGCGACCGAGGTCTTGAAGGACGAGGTCTACCTCGTGCCTCCGGTGACCAGCGCCGACGTGGGCAGGGCCATGCGTGGGCTGCGTCTGTGGCCGCTGCTCGAGGGCTACCGGGGCACCGAGGGGGTCGACGTGGAGACGTTGCAGTCGATCCTGGTGGGCGTGGGTCAACTCGTGGTCGACGTACCCGAGGTGTCGGACCTCGACCTCAACCCGCTGCTCGTCGCCCCAGACGGCGTGCACTGTGTCGACGTGAAGGTGCGGCTGCAGGTTCGCGACGCGCTCGACGCCGGCATCCCACGGCGCCTTCGCTCCCCCTGGTAGTCAAGGGCGGCCTCGGACCACCGCGAGCGCCTGCCTCGCGATCTCCCACTCCTCGTTGGTCGGCACCACGAGGACCTGCACGGGGCTGACGCCGGTGGAGATCGCCCTCGGGCCGTGGAGCGGTTCGGTGTTGCGTGCCTGGTCGATCTCGATCCCGAACCGCTCGAGGCCGGCGAGACTGCTCGCCCGGAGCTCCGGGGTGTGCTGGCCGACTCCGGCGGTGAAGACGACCGCGTCGACGGAGCCGAGCACGGCAAGGTAGGCCCCGACGTACTTGCGAATCCGGTAGGCGTAGACGTCGAAGGCCAGCCGGGCAGCCTCGTCGCCTTGCGCGCGTAGCGCCAGGACCTCGCGAATGTCGGTGTGGCCGGTGAGTCCCTTCAGGCCCGAATCGCGGTTGAGGGCGTTGTCCACGGCGTCGACGGACCAGCCGAGCTCGCGGCACAGGTGTGCGTGGATGGCGGGGTCGAGGTCGCCGGACCGGGTTCCCATGACCAGCCCCTCGAGCGGGGTGAACCCCATCGACGTGTCGACGGACTGACCGCCGCGGATGGCCGCAGCCGAGGCTCCGTTGCCCAGGTGGAGGACGATCAGGTTGGTCTCGTCGACGGGTCGGCCGAGGAGGCGCGCTGCCTCCCGGCTGACGAAGGCATATGAGGTCCCGTGGAAGCCATAGCGGCGGATCCGGTGCTCCTCGCGCCACGCCTGGGGCACGGCGTAGGTGTACGCCACGGGTGGCATGGTCTGGTGGAACGCGGTGTCGAAGACCGCCGCTTGGGGCACGTCGGGGAACAGCCTGCGGGCCACTCGCAGCCCCTCGAGGTTCGCCGCGTTGTGCAGCGGCGCGAGGGGCACCAGCTTTCGCACCTCCTCGATCAGCGCGTCGTCGACGAGAGCCGGATCGGCGAAACGGGAGCCGCCGTGGACGACACGATGGCCCACCGCAACCACGTTCGAGTCCGGCAGCGACGGGCCGTAGGTGGCGAACGCATCGAGCGCGGCCGCCAACGCTTCCTCGATCGTCGGGAACGCGCCCTCGGATGTGTGCCTGCGGTCGCCGGTCGAGTGCCGCAGCAGTCCCCGCGCCTCGCCTATCCGCTCCACCGACCCGGTCGCGGGCGCCCTCCCGGTCTCGGCATCGACGAGGCTGTACTTCAAGGACGACGACCCCGCGTTGAGCACCAGCACGTGGGAGCTCACGAGCGTCCCCGGGCCTGGATCGCCGTGATCGCGATGGTGTTGACGATGTCACGCACGGTGGCGCCTCGAGACAGGTCGTTGACCGGCTTGCGCAGTCCCTGGAGGATCGGGCCGACCGCGAGCGCGCCTGCCGAGCGCTGCACCGCCTTGTAGGTGTTGTTGCCCGTGTTCAGGTCGGGGAACACGAAGACCGTCGCATGTCCCGCCACCTTTGAGTCGGGGAGCTTCGTGCGCGCCACGGTTGCGTCGATCGCGGCGTCGTACTGGATCGGACCCTCGATCGGGAGTTCCGGTGCCCGTTCGCGGACCATGGCCGTGGCCTCGACGACCTTCTGCACATCACTCCCGGAGCCGGAGCTTCCGGTCGAGTAGGACAGCATCGCCACGCGCGGGTCGACGCCGAACGCCGAGGCCGTGCGGGCCGAGGCGAGCGCGATGTCCGCGAGCTGGGATGCGGTCGGGTCGGGGTTGACCGCGCAGTCGCCGTAGACCAGTACCTGGTGGCGCAGGCACATGAAGAACACCGAGGAGACCACCGAGACGTCGGGAACGGTCCGCACGAACTCGAGCGCCGGCCGGATCGTGTGGGCGGTCGTGTGGGCCGCGCCCGAGACCATGCCGTCGGCCAAGCCGAGCTCGACCATCATGGTCCCGAAGTACGACACGTCCAGCATGAGGTCTCGCGCGCGCTCGAGGTCGACTCCCTTGTGCTGGCGCCGGGCGTGGTACTCGGCGCCGAACCGCTCACGCAGGTCGCCGTCGCTCGGGCTGACCAGGCGAGCCCCTGCGAGGTCGGCGCCGAGCATCGCCGCCCGCGCCTGGATGGCGCGGGGGTCACCCAGGATGGTCAGGTCCGCGATCTTTCGGCGCAGCACGATGTCCGCGGCCTGGAGGATCCGGTCGTCGTCGCCCTCGGGCAGCACGATGTGGCGCCGTTCGGCCACGGCAAGGTCCAGCAGCTGGTGCTCGAACATCAGCGGCGTGACCGCGTCGCTGCGCGCGACCTCGAGGCGGTCGAGCAGGGCGTCACCGTCGACGTACTCGTCGAACAGCGCGAGCGCCGTCGCGACCTTGCGCGGCGAGTCCTTGTCCAGGCGCCCGCGAAGGGTGGAGAGCGCGGTCGCGGTGTCCTTGGTGCCGAAGTCGGTCTCGATGATCGGCATCGTGGTCTGGACGCCCTCGATGAGCCTGCCGACCTGGGGAGCCAGCGGGATGCCGCCGTTGAGGACGATCCCGGACATCTGCGGGAAGTTCGCGGACACATGGGCGGTGAGGACGCCGAGGACCACCTCCGGGCGGTCGCCCGCGGCCACGACGACGGCACCGTCGAACAGCCGGTCCAGCACATTGGGCAGCGTCATGGCGGCGATGACCAGGCCGGTTGCCTCCCGCGCCAGCAGGCGCTCCTCGCCGCTGACGAGCCTGCCCTCGCAGGCCAGCATCATGTCGCCCACCGAGGGTGCGTTCAGCAGGGGTTCGTCGGGCAGCGCGAACGCTGGTGCGTCGAGCCCGGCGAGCGCGACGAGCACCTCGTCGCGGGTGGCCGGGTCCGCGCGGTTGGCCACGATCGCGCACAACGAGCCGAGGTTGGCCTCAAGCTCCGTCGCGGCCACCTCGGCCGTGGTCTGGAGCTCCTCCGCGGTCTTGCCGTGCGCGTTGACGACAAGCACCACCGGGGTCCCCAGATTGGCCGCGACGCGGGCGTTGAACGAGAACTCCGTCGGGGCCCCGACGTCGGTGTAGTCACTCCCCACCACGACCACGGCGTCCGCCTTCTCGGCCACCAGGTGGTAGCGCTCCACGATCCTGCCGAGCGCGGCGTCAGGGTCTCGGTGCAGCTCGGAGTAGGTCACACCGGCGCACTCGTCGTAGGACAGGGCAACGGCATCGTGAGCGACCAGCAGGTCGAGCACGTAGTCGACGGAGTCCTGCTCGCGTACGACGGGGCGAAAGACCGCGACCCGCTCGACCCGCTTGGACAGCTCCTCGAGGATCCCGAGAGCCACCGTGGACTTGCCGGTGAAGCCTTCGACGGCTGCGACGTACACGCTCCTGGCCACGGTCGGAGCCTATCGGGGCCGGCGCCGCACAGGATCGAGCGTCGAGTAACGGGCGGGGTCGGCCGCCCTGACGGCTCACTCGATCTCCCGCCCTCTCGGCGGTCTCGTAGCCTGATCGCGTGGCCACCTTCATCTTCACGGTCGTCGGCGACGACCGACCGGGACTCGTCTCAGCACTCGCCGTCCCGATCAAGGCCCACGGCGCGAGCTGGGAGCACGGTCAGATGTCACGACTGGCGGGCAAGTTCGCCGGCATCGTGTTGGTGACGGTCGCGGACAACAGGTTCGACGCGGTGGCCGCTGACCTCAGGACGCTCAGCACCCAAGGTCTGCAGATCACGCTCGAGCGCACGGACGAGCCCGTCGTGCGTGAGTCGCAGCGACTCCACCTCGAGCTCCTTGGGGACGACCATCCCGGCATCGTGGCAGAGATCTCGGCTTTGCTCGCCAGCCACCTGGTCAGCATCGAAGAGCTGACCACCAACGTGCGGGAAGCACCGATGGCCGGGGGAATGCTCTTCGAGGCTCGCGCCGTGCTCAACGCTCCGTCCACAACGAGCGCCGACTCGCTTCGATCAATGCTCGAGGGACTCGCCCACGAGCTGATGGTCGAGATCCGACTGTCGGAAGACTGAGGCGCACAGGACCGAGGAATCACCGACGATCTCGTGATGCGCCAGTTGGACCTGGTCCGGCTGGGACGTGTGCTCAGACGACGCTGAAGCCCGGGGGTAGGCCGCGCCGGCCCGTCATCGCCAGCAGCAGGTCGAGGCCGAGGCCGCGCTGAGCCGCGGAGACTGCCCCGAGCGCGGCGGCCTCCTCGACCGCTTGGGGAGGCAGGTCGACGGGGATCCCCGTCGCGGCCGCGATGTCGAGCCCGTGCACGCACAGCTCGAAGGTGCGCGTCGGCAGGTAGGCCGCGACTCGCATGCCACCCACAATCGTGTGCACGACAAGGTCCGGGGCGGTCGCTTCGGCCACCCGGACAGCCTCGACGACGAGGGCGTGGAACCGGGAGGCCGGGTCGTCACCGAGGTCGCGCCCCGCCTGACGGCCACGCTCGGTGACCGCGTCCGCGTCGATGGTGCCCGCCGAGATGGCGGTGAAGTACGCCGACGCCGAGAGGACGACCTCCTCGCCGACCGGACGACCGAGGTAGTCGATGACCGTGACCAGCGAGCGGCTGGTGTGACCGACGAGGTCGCGAACAGTCCACTCACCGAGCCCCGGGCCGTCCCATGCGTCGTCAGGGACCTGGTCGATGGCTTCACTCACCGAACGGGCCGTGGCCGCGAAGGTGGGCACGACAGTATTCACGCGAGTCAGTCTGGCAGTGCCCCGGCGAGGTCCGTGCCGCCGGCACCGCCTCGAGCGCACGCGTCGCGGGTCGACCCGCGACCGTCCTGCATCGGTCGCCCGGAGTGTTGGCAGGCGAACAGAAGATTCCTCGGCGTGCACACAGGATCGACTCATCGCACCAATCCACTCGATCCCACGTCAGGAGCCCGACATGTACATGGAAACCAACCTCGCCCGGCTGGCCATCGAGGACCGCCTCCGCGACGCCGACCAGCAGCGCCTGGCCCGCCAGTTCCGGCGTGAGCGGCCCTCCGCCGCCACCCCTTCCACCTCCGTTCGCGAGCCTCGGCGCCACTCGCGACTCTGGAGCCTCGTCCACCCCGGCCAGGCCTACGGCTGAGGCCGGATGGGCTCGATGGCCAGGCCGACCGAGCCGGCACCACGTCATCACGCATGACCGGTGCCGGGCTTCGGCTCATCAGATCTAACACTTGGAGACACCCATGTCCGCATCCACCGCACCTCTGCCCGAGCATCTGCACCAGGCACTGCGCAAGGAACTGTCGCGGCTGGCCCAGCACGAGGAGGACGTCGCCGCGAGCGAGGCAGCGCACGTGCACTACTGGGAGACGATGCCCGTCACCGTCTCCATCCACCGCCAGTGTGCGGCTGCTCTGCGTGCCGCAGCCGAGGACCTCCGGGCCCATCCGGAGCGCCCGTCAGATGTGTTTCACTGACAGCGTGTGGGGCCTGCTGGAAACGCTGCGAGCCGACGATCGCGAGGCGTTCCTCGCACTGGCCCGCCGTCGGACGTTCGCACGCAACGAGGTGCTCTGTCACGAGGGTGACCCTGCTGACTCACTGCACCTGGTGGAGCACGGCCATCTGGCTGTCCACGGCGGTCTCGCGTCCGGGGCCACCGCAACCTTCACGATCCTGTCCGCCGGCGACTACTTCGGGGAGCTTGCGCTCCTGCGTGCGGACCACCGGCGCACGGCGACCGTCACCGCGCTCGAGCCGAGCCGTACCCTGGCCGTCGCGGCCACGGCCTTCGACGCGCTGTGCCGCCGCAACCCGGGGATCGAGCGGATCGTCTCGGCCCTGCTGGCGGACCGGATCGACATCCTGAGCCGTCGTCTTCTGGAGACCATGTACGAAAGCCTCGATCGTCGCGTGTACCGGCGTCTCCTCGACCTGGCCTACTCCTACCGAGGCACGGGGGGCACCGCCACGATCCCGTTGAGCCAGACCCAGCTCGCGAACCTCGTGGGGGCGACCAGGCCGTCGGTCAACCAGGTCCTGCAGCGACTCGCTGAGCTCCGTGTGGTCAGGCTGAGCCGGTCGCGGATCGAGATCCTGGACCTGGCGGCCCTGGAACGGCGCTGCCCGGGATGACCTGGTCGCCAGCACGGTGACGTCCTGCATCGGTCGCCCGGAGTGTTGGCGGCCGAACAGAAGGTTCCTCGGCGCCGACGCAGGATCGACTCATCGCACTGATCCGACTCGATCCCACACCCGGAGCCGTCATGAACACCTTCGAATCCGACGTAGCCCAGTTGAACACCGGGGACCGCATCCGCGAAGCCAACCGGCAGCGGCTGGGGCCGACGGAAGGCGGCGGGGACCAGCAGGTCAGTGACCTCAAGCGCCTGTGCTTCAGGCACTGGCTGTACCTGATGCTGGCCTCCCTGCTGGACGCCCCCGACCCTGAAACAGGCATCGATCAGCTGGGGAGCACCCGCATGGACGTGATGCGGGCTGCCCTGTCGTGCCCCCGGTGCAGGGCACGCAACGGGCTTTACCCGCCTCCGGCCGCCCCTGGGGGCATGGAATACCCCAGGTCAGACGGCTGGACGGACCCACCGTCGCCGTACGAGCTCCTCGACCAACGGGCAGACCGCGGCCGGTTCGTGCCCATTCGCCGGATCATCGCCGGAGTCGTCACCGTCGCTGTCGGTGTCGCAGCCATCGCCACGCTCGGGCACCGTCCCTCCGAGCTGCCCACACCCGGCGGCGTCGATATCACCACCCTTGCGGTTGGGGACTGTGTGCGAGACATGGCTTCGTCCGGGGAGTTTGCTCGTGAGGTCGTCGATGTCGTCGATTGCGCACGGCCGCACACGGACGAGGTCTACGCAACCTTCCCGCTGCGCGATGGGAGCTATCCCGGCGATCACCAGGTGGAAACGCTCGCCGGGCACGGTTGCGACAAGCGATTCGCCGCATACGTGGGAACCTCGCCCGCCCGAACGACCCTCGACATGTACCTCATCACTCCCACCCAGGAGGCCTGGTCTCTCGATCATGACCAGGTCGTGCTGTGCACGGTCAGCTCGCCGGGTCACCCCACCAAAGGATCGGTGAGGCACTCGGGTCGCTGATCTGCTGGCCACCACATCCGCTGGTCAGAGAGCCGCGAGATCGTGGACGCTCATGTCGTCGAGGCCGAGGGTGGCGAGGGTCCGCTTCCCTTCGCCGCGGAAGTCCCGAGCCAGCACGGTCGACGCGAGGGTGATGAGCGCCTCCATCGTCGGAGTCTTGACGCCGACGCGGCCGGCCAGGTCGGTCAAGAACACGAGGGAGTAGCCGACGTCCTCGGTCAGGTAGCGGTTGTCGAGCTGCGTCTGCGCGCCGATGCCCAGGAAGCCCGGGGCGGTGGAATAGCCGGTGGAGTAGTTGGCCTCCCGCATGTATCCCTGCAGCACCCCCAGGTCGGGTTCGGACAGCACTCGCACCCCGAGCGCGTCGGCGATCGCCAGCCGCTCGCGGTCGGCCGCCTCGATCACCCTGCCCGAAGCCTCGGTGACCCCCTCCTCGTAGAACAGGAACGCGCCGCCGGTCCGCTCGATGAGCGCGGCGTTGAGCAGCGTCACGGCCGGGTGGATCACCGGATTGCCGTTCTGCAGAGTCGTCTGGAAGACGCTGTCGGCGGCCTCGGCCCCGGGATAGACGTCCTGGATCATCGACAGCAACCGGTCGGTGCCCGAACGCGGGAGGCCGGCGACGTACACACCCCCGCGCAGCTTGTGAAAGACGTTGATACGTCCCGGTGCGGCGATGCGAACCGCGTACGGAAGCGTGCTGGTCTCCCCCACCGTGATCGTTTCGTCATCCAGCGCCAGGCCGGCAGCGCGCTTGAACGTGATCGCCCCCGCGCACGAGGCCGGGCAGACCAGCACCGCCTGCCCGGACACGAGGTGCGGCGCGACGACGCGGGCCTGGTGGTCCGTCCCGTATGCCGGACCGACCAGCACGACGAGCTCGGCAGCGTCGAGAGCAGTCTCGATGTCGTGACCGGAGTAGGCGATCTCCGCGAAGCCCTCGATCTCACCCTTGGCGTGGATTCCGCCGGCGGCCGCGACCTCTGCCACCTGGTCGGGAAAATCAGGAATGTCGAACAGTCGCACGGTGTGCCCGTGGAGCGCGAAGTCGAAGGCGGTCGCGAGACCACCGTTGCCCGAACCGACGACGGTGACGATCATGTGCGACACCGTATCCCTGCTCGCTGTGCGGTGGCGGACTCACGCGAGCGAGCCCCCGCCGCCTCGTTGGTGGAGCTGGCGGGAATCGAACCCGCGTCCTAAAGCGCCGTACCAGGTCTTCTCCGGGTGCAGTTCGTGATCACGTGTTCTCAACCCCGGCGCTCCCACGAACAGGTCGCCGACGGGCTCAGTCAGGAAAAAGTCCCGATCAACCCTCCTGACAGGAGTCGATCAGCAAGCCTCCTAGATGAGGCCAGGGTCCGGGACGGAGGCAGATGCCCGGTCTGACCCTTCGATCACTGCTCAGGCAGCGAGAGCGAAGTCAGTGCGCTTAGAGTTGGCACTTGTGGTTTCCAGCGAACGTTTACGAGATGACGCTGGCTTCTCGACCCGCTTCTCCTGGGACTAGCGTCCCCAGTCGAAACCAATCAGCCCCTCTTGAGTTGTGATTCCACTGTACAGAGGAACGCCGACAGGGGCGTCGTCGATTCCCTCGCGAGCCCGGTTCAGCGTCGTACCCACGCTTCCAGCAGGGGGACGCCGGGGCCGCTGAGCTCGCCGATCCGGGCGTCGCGTCCGGCGAGGGTCAGGCCCAGGGCACGCACCGGTCCGTCGACCTCCGGTCCGGAGCCGTGGGTCCACTCGGAGTCGGCTGCCACCAGGCGTACGGCGGGGAGCCGGCCGTGCACGAACCCGCGACGCGCCGCCGCACCGGTGAGGAACCCGAGCACGACCTCCCAGCGCTCGACCGGACGGCGGAAGTCGATCCCGAGCGGTACCAGGATGTCCTGCCCGTGCACCAGCACCTCGGTGAGCGGCGCCGTCGGCGGCATCGTCGGCGGCCGGAACCGGTTGCCCGCCTGCGCCCGGAGACCCGCGACCACCTGGGCGGTCGTCATCCGCTCCATCGCGCGTGCCACGCCGAGCTCGCTGGCGTCGTGCAGGCTGCCCCGGGCGCGCACCAGGTCTGGCAGGAACCCGCGCACGCCGCGCACCAGGGGCAGCAGGAGATGCGTCGCGACGGCGCGCGCGGTCCACGCGCCGCACAGGCTCGGCGTCTCCCACTGCTGCGGGGTCAGGCCGGCCAGCACCTCGGCGAGCACGAGCCGCTCCTCGGCGACCGCGGGCCAGGTGTCCATGCCTCAGTCTGTCAGCGCGGTGGTGGCGCCGAAGAGGGCCTCGCCGTTGCGCCAGCACACGGCGCGCAGCCAGTCGTCGTCGAGCCGTGGCTCGCGGTCGCGCAGTCGCTGCAGCGCGTCGAGCGCGTGCCGGTACGAGTACGGGATGGTCGGGAAGTCGCTGCCGAACAAGACCTTGCCGTCGAGGTCCGCGAGTCGCGTCAGCAGCGAGTCGGGGTAGGGCGCGGCGGAGTCGAAGAAGTCGGTGAACATCATCGTGGTGTCGAGGCATGTCCGTTGGTACCGCTCCGCGAGGTCGAGGAACTCGGCATACTCCGGGGCACCCATGTGCGCGACCACGGCAGTCAGCAGCGGGTGCCGCTCGAGCACGCGGCGCAGGGGGTCGGGCCCGGTGAACGCGTTGCCGACCGGCCCGGAACCGGCATGGATGACCACCGGAGTCCCGGCCTCGGCGATCGTGCCCCAGACGTCGTCGAGCGTCGGGTCGTCGAGGTGGAACTCCCCCACCTGCACGTGCACCTTGAACACCTCGACCCCGCCCGCGACCAGGTCCGCGACGTACGACGCCGCCTCCGGCTCCGGGTAGAAGGTCGCCGACCAGAGGCAGTCAGGCACCCGCTCGGTGAAGCCGCGCGCCCAGTCGTTCAGGTAGCCCGCGATCCCAGGCCGGTGCGCGTAGGGCAGCGACTTGCGCAGCGTGTCGGCGGCGTGCTGGTTGTACCGGAACGGGCCGGTGGTCAGCCGCGGCAG
>Ga0207643_10000601_pt1 | contig 22771 bp, 19 predicted proteins | sample KBSMisM62_FD_184313 | JGI IMG/M metagenome (GOLD analysis project Ga0207643, IMG submission 184313) | Miscanthus rhizosphere microbial communities from Kellogg Biological Station, Michigan, USA - KBS Miscanthus M6-2 (SPAdes) (version 2) | ecosystem: Host-associated > Plants > Roots >...
CTGCCTTCCCCGGCGTCGCCTTCCCCGGCGTCGCCTTCCCCGGCGTCGCCTTCCCGGGGGCTGCGTTCCCGGGCGTCGCCTTGGTCATGGAGCGGGTTGGGAGGGGATGGGGCGGACCGGCCTCGCGGGGCCGGTGGGGCGGTGGGTGGGGAGCGGGGTTCCACCGGGAGCGGCGAAGACTGGGGCGGTGGGGTGCACGGGTCGAGCCTTCCACCGCGACCGGCGGGGCGGAACGGTTAGGGTCCGGGCGTGCTGGTGGAGCGACGCGCGCGGGAAGGGATCTTCGACGGATCGGTGACCGTCCTCGTCCGACGGTGGCGACGACCGCAGGCCACCGCCGGGCACGTGTACCGCACGGCCGCCGGCCGGATCGCGGTCGACGCCGTCACAGTGATCGACCCGGACGCGCTCACCGACGCGGACGCCGGCGGGGCCGGTTACCCCTCGGCGGATGCTCTGCGGGCTGCCCTGCGCGGCGACGACCGTGACCCGGTCTACCTCCTGCGCGTCCGCCCGGCCGAGGGGCCCGACCCGCGCACCGAACTGGCCGAGAACGCGGACCTGACGCCGGCCGACGTCGCCGAACTCGACCGCCGCCTGGATCGGCTCGACCGCCACGGCGAGGCCGGGCCGTGGACGAGGTCCGTCCTCGCCGCGATCCAGGCCGAGCCCGGCCGTCGCGCCGGCGACCTCGCGGAAGCCGCCGGCCGCGAACGGCTCGCGTACAAGGCCGACGTCCGGAAGCTCAAGGCCCTCGGCCTCACGATCAGCCTGCCGGTCGGCTACCGACTCTCGCCCCGCGGCGAGGCCTACCTCCGGGCGACCAGCCGCCACTGATCGGCCGACGCCGCTATGCGGCGGACAGCCATGCGGTGATGTCCTCGTGGAGGCGCGCCCTGGTGGCCGGTGGGGCGAAGGAGGCGTCGACGGCGGCGCGGGCGAACCGGACCAGGTCCTCGTCGCTGCAGCCGAACGCGTCGCGGACGGCGGCGTACTCGGCCGACAGCGTCCGGCCGGTGATCGCGGGGATGTCGGCGTTGACGGTGACGACCAGACCGGCGTCGACGAGCGCCGGCAGCGGGTGCGCGGCGAGCGACGGGACCAGGCCGAGGACCACGTTCGACGACGGGCAGACCTCGAGCGGCACCCGCTCGTCCCGCAGCCGCGCCACCAGCTCGGGATCCTCCAGTGACCGGATGCCGTGCCCGATCCGCTCGGCCCGGCCGATGTCCAGCGCCTCCCGGACGCTGCCCGCGCCGCCGGTCTCGCCGGCATGGTGCACCAGGTGCACGCCCGCCGCGGCGGCCCGCTCCACCACCGCCCGGTACGGCGAGATCGGCGCGGCCTCGTCCCCGGCCACGCCGAACCCGACGACCGCGTCGGGATAATCCGCCGCCAGCCGCTCCGACTCCTCCGCCCACGGGACCGGCCGCCGGCGGGAGTGGTCGATCAGCACCCGCGTCTCGATGCCCGTCTCGCTCGACCCCGACCGGAGCCCGGCCAGCACCCCGGCCAGCACCGCCGACGCGGACCCGAGCCGCGCCCCGTGCGCGGCCGCCGTCACGGTCACCTCCGCGTACCGCACCCCGTCCGCGGCCGAGTCCACGCAGAACTCGTACGCGACCCGCTCGAAGTCCGCCGCAGTCCGCAGGCACGCCCGTACCGCGGCGTTGTAGTCCACGAACGCGCCGAACCCCGCGAACACCGCCGGCGGCGCTGCACCGCCGAGCGAGACCAGCGTCGACGGCCGGATCGCGCTCTCCAGGTGGACGTGCAGGTGCGCCTTGGGCAGCGCGACCAGGTCCCGGCTCACTCGCCGGTCGAGCCGGACCGCGGTGCCATGCCGGGGACCATGAGGCCGACGATCCGCTCCAGGTCGTCCACCGAGGCGAACTCGACGACGATCTTGCCCTTGCGCCGGCCGAGCTCGACCTTGACCCGGGTGTCGAAGTTGTCCGAGAGCCGGTCGGCCAGGTCGGTGAGCGCCGGCGCGCTGACCCGGCGGGTCGGCGCCGGCCGGCTGGCGGACGGCTTCTCGTGCCCGGCCAGCGCGACCAGCTCCTCCACCGCGCGCACCGACAGTCCCTCGGCCACGATGCGGCTGGCCAGCGCGTCCTGCGCCGCCGGGTCGTCCAGGGTGAGCAGCGCCCGCGCGTGGCCGGCCGACAGCACGCCGGCGGCGACCCGACGCTGCACCGGCACCGGCAGGTTGAGCAGCCGGATCGTGTTGGTGACCTGGGACCGACTGCGGCCGATCCGGTTGGCCAGCTCCTCGTGCGTGGTGCCGAACTCCTCGAGCAACTGCCGGTACGCCGCCGCCTCTTCCAGTGGGTTCAGCTGGACGCGGTGCAGGTTCTCCAGCAGCGCGTCGCGGAGCATCGCGTCGTCAGCGGTGTCCCGGACGATCGCCGGGATCGTCGGCAGGCCGAGGTCGCGGCTCGCCCGCCACCGCCGCTCACCCATGACGAGCTCGTACGAGCCGGGCCCGGTCTCGCGGACGACGACCGGCTGGAGCAGCCCGAACTCCTTGATGGAGGTCTTCAGCTCCTCCTGGGCGTCCTCGTCGAAGGCCTGCCGCGGCTGCTTCGCGTTCGGCCGGATCTCGTCGACCGGCAGCTCGCGATAGATCGCGCCGGGGACCTCGGCCGGCGCCGGCGCGGCCACCGCCGGCTCGCCGGCCTCCGAGGCGAGCACGACGCCCGGCCGCTCGGGCGGCGCGGCCACCGGGGCGGTCGGGATCAGCGCCCCGAGTCCCTTGCCAAGCCCCCCGCGACGCGTCACTCGGACTCCCGCGGGCTCGACGACTCCTGCGACGGCGCCCGCTCCTGCGACGGCGCCCGCTCCTGCGACGCCGACGACGGACCCGGCTCCATCCGGGTGCCGCGCTCGGCCATCTCCCGGGCCGCCTCGTAGTAGGTCAGCGCCCCCCGCGAACCCGGGTCGTACGTCATCACGGACTGACCATATCCAGGCGCCTCGGACACCCGGACGGATCTGGGGATGACCACGTCGAGCACCAGGTCGCCGAAGTGGTTGCGTACCTCCTGCGCGACCTGGTCGGCCAGCTTGGTGCGGCCGTCGTACATGGTGAGCAGGATCGTGGAGATCTGCAGGCCACCGTTCAGGTGCGACTTGATCAGCTCGATGTTGTTGAGCAACTGGCCCAGCCCTTCCAGCGCGTAGTACTCGCACTGGATCGGGATGAGCACCTCGTCGCCGGCGACGAGCGCGTTGACCGTGAGCAGGCCGAGCGACGGCGGGCAGTCGACGAGGATGTAGTCGACCTCCGTGCCGTACGCGGCGATGGCCCGGCGCAGCCGGTGCTCGCGGGCGACGACCGAGACGAGCTCGATCTCGGCGCCGGCCAGGTCGATGGTGGCCGGCACTGCCCACAGGTGCGGCGCCTGCTCGACCGGGACGGTCACCTCGTCCAGCGGCATCCCGTCGACCAGCACCTCGTAGATCGACGGCGTCCCGCTGGAGTGCTCGATGCCGAGCCCGGTGCTGGCGTTGCCCTGCGGGTCGAGGTCGATCACCAGCACCCGCAGGCCGTGCATGGCCATCGCGACGGCGAGGTTGACCGTGCTGGTGGTCTTGCCGACGCCGCCTTTCTGGTTCGCGACGGTGATCACCCGCCGGCGCGCGGGCTTGGGGAACGCGTGGTCGCCGCTGGTGTCCCGGACCCGGACGGCCTGGGCCGCCTCCCGCATGATCGGCGTGTCGAAGCCGTCGCCGTCGTCCGCGGACACACCGACCGCGTCGTCGAGCACGCTCCGGATCCTGGTCCGGCTGGCGTCGAGCTCGGTCACGTTCTCATCCTCGCTGCTGTCGCCGTCGTCCGGGTGCGACTCGCCGCCGTCCGGGGAACCGAACCACCCGGTCGGCCCGCCCTCGGCGCCGGACGAGCCGAACCAGCCGACCGGGCCCGGTCTGCCGTCGACGGGCAGCACGTGCAGGGTCCTCCGGACCGGCCAGCCGACGGGTGAGCGTCGGTGGCTTGCCGCCGTGCTCGTCACCGCGCCCGCCCTCCTCGTGCCGTCGCCCGCACGGTACCCCTCGTCACCACGATCACCGTCGCGGGCGGATCTCCTGCCTGGGTGACCAGCGCGTCGGCGGCGCCCGGCAGCGGACCCGTCGCGGCCAGCTCCGCCGCGGCGGTCGATCCCTTCATCGCGAGCAGCAGGCCGCCCGGCCGCAGCAGCGGCAGGCACCAGCCGGCCAGCTTGTCCAGCGGTGCGACCGCACGGGCGGTCACCACGTCCGCACCGCCGAGCTGGCGCCGGATCGGGCCCTCCTCGGCCCGGCCGCGCACGACGGTGACGCGCTCCAACCCGAGCCGGCGGACGCACTCGGTGAGGAACGCGACGCGCCGGGCCAGCGGCTCCAGCAGGGTGACGATGAGGTCGGGCCGGGCCAGGGCGAGCGGGATCCCGGGCAGGCCGGCGCCGCTGCCGACGTCGACCACCCTGGCCCCGACCGGCACCAGCGACGCGATCGCGGCCGAGTTGAGCAGGTGCCGTTCCCAGAGCCTGGGCACCTCGCGCGGGCCGATCATCCCGCGGACGGTGCCCTCGGTCGCAAGCAGCCGCGCATACTCGGCCGCGGCGTCGACGGCCGGGCCGAAGACCGAACCGGCTTCCGCGGGGACGGCCGGATCAGTGTCCACAGTGGACACTCATGCGGGACCTCGGTCAGTCCGGCAGGACGACGACCCGGCGGTCCGGCTCCTCGCCCTCGGACTCGCTGCGCACACCGTCGATCGCGGAGATCGCGTCGTGCACGACCTTGCGCTCGAACGGGTTCATCGCGTCCAGCCGCACCGGGGAACCAGTCGCCGCGACCTCGGCCGCCGCCTCGCGGGCGATCCCGGTCAGCGTGGTCCGCCGCCGGGCCCGATAGCCGCCGACGTCCAGCATCAGCCGGCTGCGAAGCCCGGTCTGCTGCTGCACGGCGAGCCGGGTCAGCTCCTGGAGCGCGTCGAGGGTGGCTCCGTTCGGCCCGACCAGACCCTGCAGGCCGTCGCCGATCACCGCGACGACCGCACGGTCGCCCTCGACGTCCAGGTCGATGTCGCCGTCGAAGTCGACGATGTCGAGCAGCCGCTCCAGGTAGTCGCCGGCGATGTCGCCCTCCTGGACGAGCAGCGCCTCACCGCGCTCCGGTCGGTCAGCGGCGTCGGGGTCGCCACCGACCACGCTGTCGGTCACGGGAGTGTCGGTCACGGGGTTCTCCAGTGTGGGGCCGTGGGGTGGGGACAGAAGGCGCGGTCAGCGCCGCTTCTTCTTCTGCCGGGTCTGGGTGGGGGAGCGCTGCCCCTGCGGTCGCCGGCCGCCGCCCGGCCGCGCGCCGGGGCCGGGCTTCGGCCTGGCCGGGCTGGCCGGGGCCGTGTCGGAACCGTCCGCTCCGTCGCCGCCGGCCGGCTGCGCGCCGTTGGGCGTTGCCGCCGCCTGGTCGCCCTCCGCGTCGGCGCCCGCCGCCGGCTTCTGCGTGGCTCCCGACGGAGGCTTCGCTCCCGGCGCCGGCTTCGCTCCCGGCGCCGGCTTCGCTCCCGACGGAGGCTTCGCTCCCGGCGCCGGCTTCGCTCCCGACGGAGGCTTCGCTCCCGGGGTCGGCTTCGTGGCGGGCGTGGGTCCGGCCACGGGCTTGGCCCCCGGCGCCGGCTTCGGCGTGGTGCCGTCCGCCGATGTCCCGTCCGCGCCGCTGTCGGCCTGGTCCTCGGTCGCCTCGCTCGCCGGCAAGGCCGTGCGCTTGGTGGGTCGGACCGGCTTCTGCCCGGGCCGCGGCGCGAGCGCCTTGGCGACCTCGGGATCAGTACCGGGCTTCTTCGCATTGGGATGCGGCATCCGCTTCAAGATGTAGAACTGCTGCCCCATGCTCCACAGGTTGTTGGTGAACCAGTAGAAGAGGACGCCGATCGGGAAGAAGAAGCCGGAGACCGTGAGGCTTGCCGGGACGCCGTACAGCATGAGCTTCTGGATCATCGCCTGCTGCGAGTCCAGCGTCTGCGTGTTGCGCAGCATGACCTGCCGCTGCGTCGTGTACGTCGCCGCCACCATCAGCACGATGAGGACCAGCGCGACCACGTGTGTCGCGGTGGCGCTCGCGCCGGGGATGCTCGCGACCAGGTTGCGCGGATCGGAGAACGCGCTGGCGATCGGCGCTCCGAACACGGTCGCCTTGCCGGCGCTGGCCGCCTGCGCCTGCGTCCAGTGGTACTCGTTGTAGAGCGCCGACGCCTGCGGCGTCCCGATCAGCCGCAGCACGTGGAACAGCGCGATGAAGACCGGTGCCTGCATGACGATCGGCAGGCAGCCGCCCAGCGGGTTGAAGCCCTCTTCCTTCTGGAGCTTCATCATCTCCTGGCTGAGGGTCTGCCGGTCGTTCTTGTACTTCTCCCGCAGCGCCGCGATCTTCGGCTGCACTTCCTGCATCTTGCGCTGGCTGTGCACCTGCTTGATGAAGAAGCGGAACAGCAGGACCCGGATGGTGATGACCAGGAAGACGATCGACAGGCCCCAGGTCAGGCCGCTGTTCGGGTCCATCCCGAGCCAGCCGAACAGCTCGTACCAGCGCAGCAGCACCCAGGAGACTGCGATGTAGAGGGGATTCAGCAACGGGGTGCTCCTGTCGGGCTCGACGCCGGCGCGTCGGGTCGGGGACTCGTGCCGGAATGTCCAACGGTCGGCGGGACCGGGTCGTGCCCACCAGGGTGCCAGGGTCCGCAGCGCAGCAGTCGGCGGGTGGCCAACCAGCCACCCCGCACGGCGCCGAACCGCTCGACCGCCGTCACCGCGTACGCGCTGCAGGTCGGGGTGAACCGGCAGGCCGGCGGTCGCACCGGGCTGATCCACCGCCGGTAGGCGCGGATCACCCGCAGCAGGATCCGGGCCAGCGTCGACCGCCCCCGCCGGTGGGTCACCAGGTCGCGCACCGCGTCGTAGAGCGCCAGCAGGAGCACGACGGCGACCAGCAGCCCGGTCACCTGCCAGGCGGTCATCGGGTCACCGCCGGTGCGGGAAGCAGCCTGGTCAGCGCCGCGTCGAGGTCGCGGCCGAGCGCGACCGAGTCGGCGGCGGCGGCCGGCGGCAGCGCGCGGACCACCAGGATCGATCCTGCCGGCAGCCGGCCGAGCCGGTCCCGGACGAGGTGCCGCAACCGCCGCACGGTCCGGTGCCGGGTCACCGAGTTGCCCACGGTCCGTCCGACGACGAACCCGACCCGGGCGGTCGAAGCCTGCCCGGCGGCCGGGTCAGGAGCGAGGTAGTGCACGACGAGGGTGGCCCGGCCGGCGCGCGAACCACGGCGGACGGCGAGGCTGAAGTCCTCGCGCCGCCTCAGGCGCGCAGGCGCCGGAAGCACGACATCGCCCGCGGCCGTCAGGCCGAGAGCTCGCCGCGACCCTTGCGGCGGCGGGCGGAGATGATCGCGCGGCCGGCACGGGTGCGCATGCGCAGCCGGAACCCGTGGGTCTTCGCCCGGCGGCGGTTGTTGGGCTGGAAGGTGCGCTTGCTCACGTGCGGGCTCCAAGACGGCGGGTCGGCGGCGGGATCCCTGAGCCGGACGGATCCGGTCACCCGGTCGCCCTACCCCAGGCGCGGCCGGCCGCCGGCGCGCGGCGGACGGACTCACGACCCGCCAACGGTACGGAACGGCGCCGGGCCCGGTCAAACGCCGGCCTCGTGGGGTATGGCCTTCGGGCGGTTGTGGGCGGTGTGTCGGGCGCTGTACGGTGCCAGTCCGCCGACTTCCCCCACCGGTTCTCCACAGGCGCGTACGTGGCTGGGGAGTAAGGACGAGAATCGCCCAGAGGATCGTCCGCACGGTCCGTGGGCGACAGATACACAGCCTGTGGACCGCCGTGTGGACAACGGGCCGATGCCACGGTGAACGGTGTGGCCACGGGGAGGAGCGAGCGCTTGCCTGAGGATGCAACGGTCGACCTCGAGTCCCTGTGGGCACACGCGATCGACGGCTTGACCGACAGCACCGTCACCCCGCAGCAGCGCGCGTGGTTGCGCACCACCCGCCCGCTCGGGCTGCTCGACGACACCGCCCTGCTGGCCGCACCGAACGAGTTCACCAAGGACGTGCTGGAGACCCGGCTGCGCCCGATGATCACCGCGGCCCTGTCCAGCTTGTTGGGGCGGGAGATCCGGGTGGCCGTGACGGTCGAGCCGCCGCCGGCGGCGGACGGCCCGGAGGTCGCGGTCGAGGACCCGGACCACGTTGCCGAGGATACTCAGCCGGGCTTCACCTGGCCGCCGCCGTCGCCGTCCAACGGCCGGGCGCACAGCCGGGTCGAGCCGGCCCGGCTGAACCCGAAATACACCTTCGAGACCTTCGTCATCGGCTCCGGTAACCGGTTCGCGCACGCGGCCGCCGTCGCGGTCGCCGAGGCGCCGGCCAAGGCGTACAACCCGCTGTTCATCTACGGCGACTCGGGGCTGGGCAAGACCCACCTGCTGCACGCGATCGGCCACTACGCGCAGCGGCTGTTCCACAACGCGCGGGTCCGGTACGTGAGCTCCGAGGAATTCACCAACGACTTCATCAACTCGCTGCGCGACGACAAGCAGTCCGCGTTCCAGCGGCGCTACCGCGACAACGACGTGCTTCTCGTGGACGACATCCAGTTCCTGGAGAGCAAGGAACGGACCCAGGAGGAGTTCTTCCACACGTTCAACACGCTGCACAACGCGAACAAGCAGATCGTCATCAGCTCCGACCGGCCGCCGAAGCAACTGTCCACGCTGGAGGACCGGCTGCGCACCCGGTTCGAGTGGGGGCTGATCACCGACGTCCAGCCACCCGACCTGGAGACGCGGATCGCGATCCTCCGGAAGAAGGCGGCCCAGGAGCGGCTCAATGCGCCGCCGGACGTGCTCGAGTTCATCGCGTCGAAGATCCAGTCGAACATCCGGGAGCTCGAGGGCGCGCTGATCAGGGTCACGGCGTTCGCCAGCCTCAACCGGCAGAGCGTCGACCTGACCCTGGCCGAGATCGTGCTCAAGGACCTGATCGCCGACGACGACCGGCCCGAGATCACCGCGGCGACGATCATCGCCGCGACCGCCGAGTATTTCGGGATCACGATCGACGACCTGTGCGGCCAGTCCCGCAGCCGGGTGCTGGTGACCGCGCGGCAGATCGCGATGTATCTCTGCCGGGAGCTGACCGACCTTTCGCTGCCGAAGATCGGGCAGACGTTCGGCGGTCGCGATCACACGACGGTCATGCATGCCGACCGCAAGATCCGCTCGCTGATGGCGGAGCGACGGCAGATCTACAACCAGGTCACCGAGCTCACGAACCGGATCAAGCAGCGGGCTCGGCAGTAATGCCCGAATGCTCGGATGTGCACAGCTTGGGGAGAAGTCTGTGGACAACTGGGCGTGACAGGTGGATGACGACTGACGCCCGAAGGGCGTCCACCGGCCCGATGGCTCGCCACTGGGTAAGCGCACATCCGGTCCACACCGCGGTCGAGGCGCTGGCCTGCCGGGACCTCGCCCGTCCACAGGATCCACAGCGCCTACTACGACTCCTGTCTTCTCTCTCCATCAGGGAAAGAACCGAAACAGGGTGTGGGCGGGGATCTGGGGACGGCCACTCGCCGAGGCGTCTGCTCCGCGTCCGCCCGGTGCGGGCATGATGGGCACCCACAGCACCGGCCCGCTCGGTGCCGGCACCGCGACCGAGGAGTGCGGACGATGAAGTTCCGGGTGGAGCGCGACGCGCTCGCCGACGCCGTGGCCTGGACCGCGCGCAGCCTGCCGGCGCGGCCGGCCGTCCCCGTCCTGGGCGGGGTGCTGCTCGACGTCACCGACAACACGCTGACCGTCTCCGGCTTCGACTACGAGGTCTCCACCCAGGTGGAGGTCGAGGTGCATGCCGCAATCGCCGGCCGGGCGCTGGTCAGCGGCCGGCTGCTGGCCGAGATCAGCCGGGCGCTGCCGCCGCATCCCGTCGACGTGGCCGTCGACGGGCCGAAGGTGACGATCAGCTGCGGCAGCGCCCGCTTCACGCTGCCGCTGATGCCGGTCGAGGACTACCCGACGCTGCCCACGATGCCGACGACCGCCGGCGTGGTCGACAGCGCCACGTTCGCCACCGCGGTCGCGCAGGTGGCGATCGCCGCCGGGCGCGACGACACGCTGCCCATGCTCACCGGCGTCCGGCTCGAGATCGAGGGCGACGAGCTGCGGCTGGCCGCCACCGACCGCTACCGGCTCGCCGTCCGGGAGCTGCCCTGGAAGCCGGAGCAGAACGAGCTGTCCGCCCAGGTGCTCATCCCGGCCCGGACGCTGTCCGAGTCGGCCAAGACCCTCACCACCGGCTCCGAGATCACCCTGGCGCTGGCCGGCGGCGGTGCCGGCGAGGGCATGATCGGGTTCGCCGGCCCGGCGCGCCGGACCACCACCCGGCTGCTGGACGCCGAGTTCCCGAAATACCGGTCGCTATTCCCGACCGAGTGGTCGGCGACCGCGGACATCCCCGTGCCGGCGCTGCTGGAGGCGGTCAAGCGGGTCGCGCTCGTCGCCGATCGGGGCACCCCGGTCCGGCTCGACTTCTCCGAGGGCATGCTCTCGCTGACCGCCGGCGGCGACGACGAGGGCCGGGCCGAGGAGCAGGTCGAGGTGCAGTTCTCCGGCGAGCCGCTGACGATCGCGTTCAACCCGACGTTCCTGCAGGACGGACTGACCGCGGTGCACGCCGGGATGGCCAGGATGTCGTTCACGACGCCGAGCAAGCCGTCGGTGATCACCGCGGTCGACGGCGACGGCACGGTCGACTTCCGCTACCTGATCATGCCGGTGCGACTGCCCGGCTAGTCCGCTCGGCGGCATGTCCCTGGGAACGGGCGGGCAAGACTGACGGCACTGGTGGCGTACTGACGGCGTACTCGCGAGGTCTCGGAGGTCACGGTGGAGATCGGTCTGATCGGGCTCGGCAAGATGGGCGGCAACATGGCCGAGCGGCTCCGCCGGGGCGGGCACACGGTCATCGGCTTCGACCGCAACGAGTCGGCGCCGCGGGACGTCGCCACCCTGGAGGAGCTGGTCCAGAAGCTGGCGAAACCGCGCGTCGTCTGGGTGATGGTGCCCTCCGGCGAGCCGACCAGGGCGACCGTCCGCGAGCTGGGCGGCCTGCTCGAGGCCGGTGACGTCGTCGTCGACGGGGGCAACTCCCGCTACACCGACGACCAGGAGCACGCCGCGATGCTCGGCGAGAAGGGCATCGAGTACGTCGACGCTGGGGTCTCCGGCGGGGTCTGGGGCCTGCAGAACGGCTACGCGCTGATGGTCGGCGGCGAGGACGACGCGGTCGCGAAGGTGCAGCCGGCGTTCGACACGCTCAAGCCGTCCGAGGGCGGTTTCGTGCACGCCGGCAAGGTCGGTGCCGGCCACTTTGCCAAGATGGTCCACAACGGCATCGAGTACGGGATCATGCAGGCCTACGGCGAGGGCTACGAACTGCTGGAGACGTCCGACCTGGTCACCCGCGTGCCGGAGATCTTCCGCAGCTGGACCCAGGGCACCGTGATCCGGTCCTGGCTGCTCGACCTGCTGGTGCGGGCGCTCGAGGAGGACCCGGAGCTGAAGAAGATCCGCGGCTGGGCCGAGGACTCCGGCGAGGGCCGCTGGACGCTGCAGGCGGCGATCGAGCACGCGGTGCCGATGCCGGTCATCGCGGCCGCGCTGTTCGCCCGGTTCTCCAGCCGGCAGCAGGACTCGCCGGCGATGAAGGTGGTCGCCGCGCTGCGGAACCAGTTCGGCGGGCACGCGACGCGGGCCGAGGACGAGCCCGCCCCGGGCGTCACCCCCGAAGGCAACTATCCCGCGCCACCAGCGCCCGGCACCTGACCCGCCTTGTACGTCCGGCACCTCTCGGTCACCGACTTCCGGTCCTGGCCCGCGGCCGAGGTACCGTTCGAGCCCGGGCCGAGCGTGCTGGTCGGCCCCAACGGCGAGGGCAAGACCAACCTGGTCGAGGCGCTGGGCTACGTCGCGACGCTCGGCTCGCACCGGGTCGCCACCGACGCGCCACTGGTACGGGAGGGTGCGGCGCGCGCCGTGGTCCGGACCGCCGTGGTCAACGCCGGCCGTGAGCTGCTGGTCGAGCTGGAGATCAACCCCGGCCGGGCGAACCGGGCCCGGCTGAACCGCTCGCCGGTGCCGCGGCCGCGGGAAGTGCTCGGCGCGCTGCGGTCGGTGCTGTTCGCGCCCGAGGACCTGGCCCTGGTCCGCGGCGACCCGGGCGAGCGGCGCCGGTTCCTCGACGAGCTGCTCGTGCAGCGGGCGCCGCGCTACGCCGGCGTCCGGTCCGACTACGAGCGGGTGCTCAAGCAGCGTGGCGCGTTGCTGAAGAGCGCCCGGGCGCACCGCGGCACCGGCGCGGGCGCCGACCTGCGCACGCTCGACGTCTGGGACGGGCACCTGGCCCGGTTCGGTGCCGAGCTGGTCGCCGGCCGGCTCGCCCTGGTCCGGGACCTCGCCCCGCACGTGGCGACCGCGTACGACGAGGTGGCCCGCGGCGGCGGCCCGGCCGAGGCCGCGTACTCGAGCTCGCTCGGCGAGGCGTTGCCGCCGGGCGAGCCGGGCCCGCAGCTGCTGGAGGCGGCGCTGCTGGCCGAGCTCGCCCGGGTGCGGTCCGCCGAGCTCGAGCGCGGGGTCACGCTGGTCGGTCCGCACCGCGACGACCTGGTCCTCTCCCTCGGCGGCCGGGTGGCCAAGGGCTACGCCAGCCACGGGGAGTCCTGGTCGTACGCGCTGGCGTTGCGGCTGGCCTCGTACGAGCTGCTGTCGGCGGACGGCGCCGAGCCCGTGCTCGTGCTCGACGACGTGTTCGCCGAGCTGGACACGGCCCGGCGCGCCCGGCTGGCCAAGCTCGCCGGCCGGGCCGAACAGGTGCTGGTCACGGCGGCGGTGGCGGACGACGTACCGGTGGAGCTGCTCGGCGCCCGCTACGACGTCGCGGACGGGCAGGTGCGTCGTGTCCGGTGAGGCAGGTGCCTGGTGACCGAGCCACCGGAACCGGTTGACGAACCTGTGGACAGTGCTGTGGAAGCTGTGGACGATGCCGATGCCGGCCTGGGTCGGGCCGCGCTGGACGCCGCCAGGGCCGCGTCCCGCCGGGCGCCGCTGCGTCCGGGCGGCCGCCGCGTCGCCGGCCGGCGGCGCCCGGGCGCGGAGGTCGGCCGCGGCGGCTACTCCGGCTCCGGTCCGGACCCGCGGGACCCGCAGCCGTTCGGCGCCCTGGTCAAGCGGCTGATGGCGGACCGCGGCTGGGAGGCGACCGCGGCGTCGGCGAGCGTGCTGGCCGGCTGGGACCGCATCGTCGGCCGCGAGTTGGCGGCCCGCTGCCAGCCGGTCAGCCTGCGGGACGGCGAGCTGACCCTGGCCGCCGAGTCGACCGCGTGGGCGATGCAGCTGCGCGGGATGCTGCCCACGCTCATGACGCGGATCCGGGCCGAGCTCGGACCGGACGTGGTGACCCGGATCCGGGTGCACGGCCCGACGGCGCCGACCTGGAGCCGCGGTCCGCGCCGGATCGCCGGCCGCGGCCCGCGCGACACGTACGGCTGATCCGGGCCTCAGGGCCGCCATCCGCTCGATTCGCCGACGCGAGGGGGTAACCCGCGCGTAATCTGCCGGCAGGCAAGCGGTCTCTACCCTGCCGGTCTACTCGCGAGCCGGACCGGCTACCCGACGTGGGCGTGCGGAGGAGTAGCCATGCGAGTGCGTTCTCTGGCCGCGGCGGTCGCCCTGGCACTGCTCCCCGTCGTCGTGCCGGTCTCGACCGCGAGCGTCGGCCCGGTCGGCACCGGCGTCGCCGCCGCGGCGACCAAGCCGAACATCTTCTTCTACAACCTCGACGACCTGCGCGACGCGATACCCGGGAACATCGACCCGATGTCGGTCATGCCGAAGACCAGGCAGTGGATGGCGGCCGGCCGGCGCTTCCCGCAGCACTTCGTCACCGAGCCGTCCTGCTGCCCGTCCCGGTCGTCGCTGATGACCGGCCGGATGCCGCACAACAACGGCGTCCGGCTGCAGTCGCAGGGCCCGTCCTTCGACTCGCAGCACTCGATGGCCTGCTACCTGCGGGCCGCCGGCTACTCGACGTACATCGCGGGCAAGTTCCTCACCACCTGGCCACGGACGACGACGCCGCCGTGCTTCGACCACTCCACGGTCATGTGGGGCGGCTACAACAACGTGGCTACCCGGGTGGACGGCGTGGCCCGGACGATGGCCGGCTACTCGACGACCGGGCTCGGCGTCCGGGGGCGCGAGTACGTCACCGCGGCGCTCGGGCTCGGCAAGCCGTTCCTGCTGTACGAGACCCCGCAGGCGCCGCACTGGGTGGACGTCACCAACCCGGACGGCACGAAGACCCAGCGCGCGGTGCCGGAGCCGAAGTACGCCAGCGCGCCGGTGCCGACCTGCTCGGCGCCGGTCGAGGCCAACCGCTCCGACAAGCCGGCGTACGTGCGCAACATGAACCGCACGCCGGCCCAGGGCCAGGAGATGTGCGCCAGCCAGCTGCGGGCGATCATGACCGCTGACGACCAGTTCGACGCGACGATGCAGCTGCTGTCCGACCGCGGCGTGCTCGCCAACACGCTGGTGATCTTCTCCTCGGACAACGGGTACATGTGGAGTGACCACGGGCGGACCGAGAAGTTCGTCCCGTACGAGGCGTCCGAGCGGGTGCCGCTGTTCCTGCGCTGGGACGGCCAGATCGCGCCGGGCACCGCGACCGGTCGACTCGCCTCGTACGTCGACCTGCTGCCGACGATGCTCGCGGCCGCCCAGTTCACCCTGCCGGCGGGGGCGCCGCCGCTGGACGGCGAGTCGCTGCTGGGCACCAGCCGGAGAACCACGGTGTACGCCGAGTACTTCAAAGACCCGGCGAACGGCAACGTGCCGACGTGGAAGATGATCCGTACGGCCACCGTCAAGTACATCCAGACCTACACCGACACCGGGGCCGTGTCGTTCCGCGAGTACTACAACCTCGTCGCCGACCCGACCGAGGACACGAACCTGCTGTCCGACGGCAACGCGGCCAACGACCCACCGGCGGCCGAGCTCTCCACCCTGGCAAGCCGGCTCTCCGCGTTGAGCACCTGCCGCGGCAGCGCCTGCGTGGTCTGATCCGGGTCATGACCGGCGGGCCGGCAGCGCGCTCGCGGTGAACGCGTCCACCGCGGCCAGCCACTCCCGCGGAAGGTCGCGGTGCAGGCAGTGACCGCCGGGCAGCTCGACGAACCGGTCCGGCGGCACGGCGGCCCGCACGCCGGCGCGGGCCTCGCCGCTCAGCGCGCTGCCCGGCCGGTCCGGGTCCTGCCCGCCGGTGTCCGGCGCGACCAGCACCAGCACCGGCACGTCGACGGCGGCGACCAGCGCCGGGAGGTCCCAGCTGCGCAGCCCGGCCCGGATCCCGGCGGCGACCGCGGTGGCGTCCGCCTCCTCGATGCCGCGCACGTCCTGCTCAACGTCCTCCGGCGCCCAGCTCGGATGGTCGGCGCGGGAGCGGCGGACCAGCCGGTCCCGGTCGAGCCTGGCGATGTCCGCGTCGAGCTCGACGCCGGTGGCCAGCCGCTCGGCGGGGAAGCCGGCGCCGCCGGGCGGGTCCTCCAGCACGACGGCGCGGGCGAAGCCGGGCCGGCCGGCGACGGTGCTGATCGCGGTGGCGGCGCCCATGCTGTGCCCGACGAGCAGGTCGACCGGACCCGCGACCTGCGCGGTGACGCTGTCTACGAGCGCCTCGGCGGTGAGCGGTCCGTCCAGCCGGTTGCCGCCGTGCGCGGCGAGGTCAAGGGCGGTGACGTCCCAGCCGCGCTCGGCCAGCGCCGGCCCGATCTGCCACCAGGTCGCGGCGAGCGACATCATCCCGTGCAGCAGGACGGCCGTGCCGCTACCGTCACCCGTCCACCTCAACCCCATACGCCCGATCCTCCCCGACCCCTCACTGGCCCGAACCCCCGGCCGGTCGGCCCGGCCGGCACCGGTCAACCTGCCGACCCTGGTCCGGGACCGTGGCAGGGTCGACCTGCGGCAGCTCGTTCGTCCCGCGCCGGCCATCCGTACCGACCGCGGTCCCGAGACGCTGGCAAGGTGGCGGGTGATCGGTGGCGGCTCGTTCGGCGCGCGCCGGGCCGCCCGTCCTCACCATGGCCGGGAACCTCGGGGCGACGGGCGGCGGCCCGTTCGGTGCGCCCCCCGGCCGCCCGTACCGACCGCGGTCTCGAGGCGGTGGCGGGGCGCCGGTCGACTTGTCCGGCTCGCCCGATCTGAGCGTGCCGGCGGTCGGCTCACGGAGAGGGCCCAGAACGGTCGTGGCGCGGGGGGTGCTGGTGGGGGACCATCTCCGCGACGAGTTGGACAGGCTCACGACGTGTCAGGCGGCAGCGATGCCCCGTCTGGAGGCGATAACGCGCTAGACTGGAGAGGACACTTCCGCGTGCGGCGGCTCCAGCGGCACGGGGGCGTTTTCTGCGTCCTGCCGATCAGAGCCGCCGCGCGCGTGCCGACCCCCAGGTCCCGCCCCGATCCGGCGGGAGGAAGCGAGCGCGCGTGGCTCCCAAGGCACCGACGACGACTTACAACGCGGGCTCGATCACTGTTCTCGAGGGTCTGGAAGCAGTTCGCAAGCGCCCCGGAATGTACATCGGTTCGACCGGGGAGCGCGGGCTCCACCACCTGGTCCAGGAGGTGGTCGACAACGCGGTCGACGAGGCGATGGCCGGTGTCTGCGACACGATCATCGTGACGCTGATGGCCGACGGCGGGGTGAGCGTCTTCGACAACGGCCGCGGCATCCCGGTCGACCGGCACCCGGTCGAGAAGCGCCCGGCCGTCGAGGTCGTCCTGACCACGCTGCACGCCGGCGGCAAGTTCGACAGCAAGTCGTACGCGGTGTCCGGCGGCCTGCACGGCGTCGGCGTCTCGGTGGTGAACGCGCTGTCCACCCGGATGGAGGTGGAGATCAAGCGCGACGGGTTCACCTGGACCCAGGAATACACGAACAGCCGGCCCGGCCCGCTGGTGAAGGGCGCGCCGACCCGCAAGCACGGCAGCCTCGTCTCGTTCTGGGCCGACCCCACCGTCTTCGAGACCACGACCTACTCGTTCGAGACCCTCTCCCGCCGGCTGCAGGAGATGGCGTTCCTCAACCGGGGCCTGTCGATCACGTTGCGGGACGAGCGCGAGGACACCCCGCGCGAGATCACGTACATGTACAAGGGCGGCATCGAGGACTTCGTCCGCCACCTCAACGCGACGAAGGACCCGATCCACAAGTCGGTGATCGGCTTCTCGGCCGAGGGCACCGGCATCGCCGTCGAGATCGCGATGCAGTGGAACAGCTCCTACTCCGAGTCGGTCTACACGTTCGCCAACGCGATCAACACGCACGAGGGCGGCACCCACGAGGAGGGCTTCCGCACCGCGCTGACCGGCCTGGTCAACAAGTACGCGCGGGACAAGAAGCTGATCAAGGAGAAGGACGACAACCTCACCGGCGACGACATCCGGGAGGGCCTGGCCGCGATCATCTCGGTCAAGCTGAGCAACCCGCAGTTCGAGGGCCAGACGAAGACGAAGCTCGGCAACACCGAGGCGAAGACGTTCGTGCAGAAGGCCTGCAACGACTGGCTGTCGGACTGGCTCGAGCGCAACCCGGCCGAGGCCCGCACGATCGTTACCAAGGCCTCGTCGGCGGCCCGCGCCCGCAAGGCGGCCCAGGAGGCGCGCAAGCTCGCCCGGCGCAAGGGCCTGCTCGACGTGGGCTCGCTGCCCGGCAAGCTGGCCGACTGCCGCTCCACCGACCCCAGCGAGTCCGAGCTCTACATCGTCGAGGGTGACAGCGCCGGCGGCTCGGCGAAGTCCGGCCGTGACTCGATGTTCCAGGCGATCCTGCCGATCCGCGGCAAGATCATCAACGTCGAGAAGGCGCGCATCGACCGGGTCCTGAAGAACAACGAGGTCCAGTCGCTGATCACGGCGCTCGGCACCGGCATCCACGACGACTTCGACATCACCAAGCTGCGCTACCACAAGATCGTGCTGATGGCCGACGCCGACGTCGACGGCCAGCACATCCGCACGCTGCTGCTGACGCTGCTGTTCCGGTTCATGCGGCCGCTGATCGAGCACGGCCACGTCTATCTCGGACAGCCCCCGCTCTACAAGATCAAGTGGCAGCGCGACACCCCGGAGTACGCGTACACCGACCGGGAGCGGGACGGCCTGGTCGAGGCCGGCCAGCAGGCGGGCAAGAAGCTGCCCAAGGAGGGCGGCATCCAGCGCTACAAGGGGCTGGGCGAGATGAACGCCAAGGAGCTGTGGGAGACCACGATGGACCCGGCCACCCGGGTGCTCCTGCAGGTGACTCTCGACGACGCGGCAACAGCGGACGAGCTGTTCAGCGTCCTCATGGGTGAGGACGTCGAGGCGCGGCGGAGCTTCATCATCCGCAACGCCAAGGACGTCCGTTTCCTCGACATCTGACCGCACCACCAGCCCGTTCCGTTTACCTGAGAGGACCGTGACCGAGAGTGGTCGACGTGACCACGCCGCCGTCGGGCGGTGGCGACCGGGTCGAGCCGGTCGACATCCAGATCGAGATGCAGCGGTCGTACATCGACTACGCGATGTCGGTGATCGTCGGCCGCGCGCTGCCCGACGTCCGGGACGGCCTCAAGCCGGTCCACCGCAAGATCCTCTACGGGATGTTCGACAGCGGGTTCCGCCCGGACCGGCCGTACGTGAAGTGCGCCCGCGTCGTCGGCGACGTGATGGGCAACTACCACCCGCACGGCGACTCGGCGATCTACGACACCTTGGTGCGGATGGCCCAGCCGTGGTCGATGCGGGCACCGCTGGTCGACGGGCAGGGCAACTTCGGCTCCCCCGGCAACGACCCAGCAGCGGCCATGAGGTACTGCCTGACGGGCGAGGCGCTAGTCCGCACGCCCCACGGGACGATCCGCATCGGCGACGTGGTCCCGAACGCAGTGCCGGACAGCGACACCGACATCGACCTCAAGATCAGCGACCGCAACGGCGACGTGGTCCGAGCCAGCAAGCTCTTCCACTCCGGCGACCACCCGACGCTGCGGTTGCGGACCCGGGAAGGCTACGAGCTGACCGGCACGGCTAACCACCCGGTGCTCTGCCTGGTGAGCATCGCCGGCGTGCCGACCCTGCTGTGGAAGCTGCTGGAGGAGATCCGGCCCGAGGACCACGTCGTCCTGCAGCGCGTCCCCGCGGACGAGATCGGCACGCCGCCGCTGCACGAGGTCCAGGCTGCGTTCCTGGCCGGCGCATTCGTCAGTGAGGGCTTCGTCAGCGAGCGTCAGGCCGGGTTCAACAACATCGACCGCGAGTTCTTCGAGTCGGTGGTGACGGCCTACGACAACGTCGTCGGTGGCCGCCGGTACGTGTCCTCCCGGTTGATCGCATCGGGCAGCCTCCTGCACGAGCTCGACATCCAGGACCTGGCGGCGCTCCGGTCGAGCGTCCTGGCAGAGATGGCAGGCTTGCGCAATGCCGACAAGCGGGTGCCGGATTTCATCTGGACCAGCTCGCCGGCGGTGAAGCGGGTCTTCTTGCAGGCGCTGTTCACCGGCGATGGTTCGTCCTCGCTGCTGCCCCGCAACACGATCCAGGTGTCGTACTCCACGCGCAGCCGGCGGCTGGCGGCAGAGGTGCAGCAGCTGCTGCTGGAGTTCGGCGTGGTGTCGAGGCAGTGCGCGTACGACAACGGCGAGATCAAGGTGGTAATCACGAACCGGCGGGACGCGCGGACCTTCGCGCAAACCGTCGGCTTCACCGGCGCCAAGCAGAGCAAGCTGCAGGACGAGCTGTTCGCGGTGCCGCTCGACTCGACCGCCAAGAGCAGCGACCACGTGCCGTACGTGGCGGACTTCCTCCGCGAGCACGGCGCGACCCGGTGGACCGAGCGCGACTGGCTGCGCCGGCACGTCGTCGACCGGATCGAGCGGTGGGAGCGGCGCGGCGACGAGATCCGCGCACACATCACCTCGGCCGAAGCCCTCTCGGTGGTCGAGCCGCTGGTCGACGGGCGCTACTACTTCGCCCGGGTCGAGTCCGTCGCCGACGCGGGCGTGCGGCCGGTCTACTCGCTGCGAGTGGACACCGACGACCACGCCTTCGTGACCAACGGCTTCGTCAGCCACAACACGGAGTCACGGTTGACCCCGCTGGCCATGGAGATGCTGCGGGACATCGACAAGGAGACCGTCGACTTCTCGCCGACGTACGACGGGAACACGACCGAGCCGGACGTGCTGCCGAGCCGGATCCCCAACCTGCTGGTCAACGGCGGGTCCGGGATCGCGGTCGGGATGGCGACGAACATCCCGCCGCACAACCTGCGCGAGGTCGCCGACGGCGTCACCTGGGCGCTGGAGCACCCGGACGCCGACGACGACGAGACCCTCGCCGCGCTGATGGAGCGGATCAAGGGCCCCGACTTCCCGACCGCGGCGCTGATCGTGGGCCGGGACGGGATCGAGGACGCGTACAGGACCGGGCGCGGGTCGATCCGGATGCGCGCGGTCGTGACCGTGGAGGAGGACTCCCGCGGCCGCACGATCCTCGTCGTCACCGAGCTGCCCTACCAGGTCAACCCGGACAACCTGGCCGAGTCGATCGCCGAGGCGGTCCGGGACGGGCGGCTGGCCGGGATCAGCGAGATCGCCGACGAGTCGTCCGACCGGGTCGGCCGCCGGCTGGTGATCACGCTGCGCCGGGACGCGGTGGCGAAGGTCGTGCTCAACAACCTCTACAAGCACACCCAGCTGCAGACCACGTTCGGCGCGAACATGCTGGCCCTGGTCGACGGGGTGCCGCGGACGCTGCGGCTGGACCAGTTCGTCCGGCACTACGTCGCGCACCAGGTCGAGGTCATCGTCCGGCGCACCCGCTACCTGCTCCGTCAGGCCGAGGAGCGCGCCCACATCCTGCGCGCGCTGCTCAAGGCCATCGACCAGCTGGACGCGGTGATCGCACTGATCCGCGCCAGCGAGTCGGCGGATGCGGCGCGCGGCGGCCTGATGCAGCTGCTCGACATCGACGAGATCCAGGCGACCGCGATCCTGGACATGCAGCTGCGCCGGCTCGCCGCTCTGGAGCGGCAGCGGCTGCAGGACGAGTTCGCCCGGATCGAGGCGGAGATCGCGGAATACAACGCGATCCTGGCCAGTGACACCCGGCAGCGCGAGATCGTCCGGGACGAGCTCGCCGAGATCGTCGAGAAGTACGGCGACGACCGGCGCACCCGGCTGGTGTCCTACGACGGCGACGTGTCCATGGAGGACCTCATCGCCGAGGAGGACGTGGTCGTCACGATCACGCGCACCGGGTACGCGAAGCGCACGAAGACCGACCTCTATCGGTCCCAGCGGCGCGGCGGGAAGGGCATCCAGGGCGCGCAGCTGAAGCAGGACGACATCGTCGCGCACTTCTTCGTCACGTCCACCCACAACTGGATCCTGTTCTTCACCAACAAGGGGCGCGTCTACCGGGCGAAGGCGTACGAGCTGCCGGAGGCCAACCGGGCTGCGCGCGGCCAGCACGTCGCCAACCTGCTCGCCTTCCAGCCCGGCGAGCAGATCGCGCAGGTCATCCAGCTGCGCGACTACGAGGCCGCGCCCTACCTGGTGCTGGCCACCCGGCGCGGGCTGGTGAAGAAGACCAGGCTGACCGACTTCGACTCCAACAGGGCCGGCGGAATCGTCGCGATCAACCTGCGCGAGGACGACGAGCTGATCGCTGCCGCGCTGATCGAGCCGACCGACGACCTGCTGCTGGTCAGCCGCAAGGCGCAGTCCATCCGGTTCCACGCCGACGACGAGTCCCTGCGGCCGATGGGCCGCGCCACCAGCGGCGTCATCGGCATGCGGTTCGGCGGCTACGACGAGCTGCTGGCCATGGAGGTCGCCCGCGAGGGCACCGAACTGCTCGTCGCGACCGAAGGTGGGTATGCCAAGCGCACGAGGCTGGAGGAATATCCGGTCCAAGGTCGTGGGGGGAAGGGTGTGCTGACGGCGCGTATCGTGTCCACCCGTGGCGGACTCGTGGGGGCGCTCGCGGTTCGCCCGGAGGACGAGGTCTACGCGATCACGTCCAACGGCGGCGTCATCCGCACGAGCGCCCGCGAGGTCCGACGCGCGCAGCGGCAGACGATGGGAGTCCGGCTCATGAACCTCCCCGACGGCGTCACCCTCGTTGCGGTGGCGCGCAACGCGGACGAGCCGGACGAGCAGGGATAGCGGATGAGCGAGCCGAGGTATCCGACGAGGGTCAGCGACCCGGACGAGACCGCGCGCATCCCCAAGGACGCGCTCGACGCTCTCCGGGACGCCGACCAGGCCAATGACGCGAAAGCCAGCGGTCCCTCGGGCGGGTCCCAGCCGGTGAGCCCAAGCCGGCCCGGGGACGGCGCCCGTCTCACCGCCCCGCGGGGCCGCGGGCGCTCACGCCTGGCCGATGGGCCGGAGCTTCCCGGAGGCGGGGATGTGCGGCGCCGCCTGGTTGCTGACGATGACCATGTCGAAGCGGAAGTCCTTGCCCCGTCCCCATTGGCCACCCACGAGCGGTGTCTTGGTGACGTTGGGCACCGGCCCCTCTCCCACCAGCCAGATGTTGAAGGTGCCGTCGGGGAGAATCGCCCCGCTCGCCACGTGCTGGGGCCGGCCGCAGGAGCAGATGTGGCGCAGCAGGTGGGTGCGGCTGTT
>Ga0207643_10000602_pt1 | contig 22762 bp, 23 predicted proteins | sample KBSMisM62_FD_184313 | JGI IMG/M metagenome (GOLD analysis project Ga0207643, IMG submission 184313) | Miscanthus rhizosphere microbial communities from Kellogg Biological Station, Michigan, USA - KBS Miscanthus M6-2 (SPAdes) (version 2) | ecosystem: Host-associated > Plants > Roots >...
TGTCGAGGAACGCCAGCAGGTCGGGTGTGTCCAGCACCACGGAAGCGGCCAGCTCACCCTTGACGATCCGGCAGAACGTGCATGTGCCCGCGCGTGTCACCCTGGGATCATGCACCGCCGCAGCTCGGTCCGGGTTTCCGGGCGCCGGCCCACCCGGACCTTCCCCCCGGCCCCGCCGTACGACCTGCAGGCCTCGCACTCGGTCGTCAGCATCGAGGCCGACCCGAGCCGGCCGACCGGCCGGATGGTGTTCCTGGACGGCCACGAGAGCTCGTACGTCGACCTCGCCGACCCGACCCACCTCGAGTTCTCCTACATGCGGCGGATCGGCGACGTGATCGACCTGATCCGGCCGGCGCGGCAGCCGCTGGACGTGCTGCACGTGGGCGGCGGCGGCTTCACCCTCCCCCGGTACGTGGCGGCGACCAGGCCCCGGTCCCGCCAGGTGGTCTTCGAGTACGACGCCGGGCTGGTCCGGATCGCCCGCGAGCACCTCGGCCTCGCCGCCTCGCCGGGGCTGCGGGTGCGGGTCGGCGACGCCCGGGCACGGCTGGCCGAGCGGCCCGACGCGTCCGCCGACCTGGTGATCGGCGACGCGTTCAGCGGGGTGGTCGTGCCGGCGCACCTGGCCACGGTGGAGTTCGCCCGGGAGGTACGCCGGGTGCTGCGCCCGGACGGCGTCTACCTGCTCAACGTCATCGACTGCCCGCCGCTGCGGGTGTCCCGGGCCGAGGCGGCCACGCTGCTGGCCGCGTTCAGCGAGATCGGCCTGGTTGCCGACCGTGACCTGCTGCGCGAGCGGGACGCCGGCAACGTCGTGTTCATCGCCGCGGACGTGCCGCTGCCGCTCGACGGCGTGCGACGGGCGGCGGCGCGGGGGGCCCACCCGGACGACGTGCTCGACCGGGCCGAGGTGGTGCGGTTCGCCGGCTCGGCCCCGGCGGCGACCGACGCGACGCTCGACCGGTGGGCAAGGATCGCGCCGCCGGCCGACCTGCCGGTCCCGCTGTACGGCGAGTGAGCCTGCTGGGTAAGCCGCCGGGCGTGGATCTCTCGCAGCGGGCGGCCGAGGCCGGCGTGGCCACCTCCTACCTCGACTGGGCCCGGCGCCGGGTGGACGTCCCGCCGGCCGCGGTCGAGGCCACGCTGGAGCTGGTCGGATCTCCGCCGCGGCATGCGCTGGTGACCGCCGGGCCATCGCCGGTCGCGGGCCGGCTGACCCTGGAGTCCGGGGTCACGGTCGACACCGAGGTCGGGAAGCCGCTGCCGGCCGGGGTGCACCAGCTCGCCGACGGGACACCGGTCGTCGTCGGTCCGCCGGCGCTGCCGCCGACCGAGCGGCGCGTCTGGGGCTGGCAGGTGCAGCTCTACCAGCTGCGCTCGGCCCGGTCCTGGGGCATCGGCGACTACGCCGACCTGCGCACGCTGGCCCGGGAGCTCGGCGCCCGCGGCGCGGACGTGCTGCTGGTCAACCCCGTGCACGCGGTCACGCCGGTGCTGCCGATCCAGCCCTCGCCGTACTTCCCGTCCTCCCGGCGGTTCGCCGACCAGCTGGGGGTGGCGGTCGACGCGCTGCCGGAGTACGAGGCGGCGCCGGCCCGGGTGCGCGCCCGCGTGGACGCGCTGCGGCCGCCGTCCGGTCCGCTGATCGACCGGGACGCGGTCTGGACGGCCAAGCGGGCCGCGTTCGCGCTGCTGCGGCCGCCGGGCGAGCCGCTCCCGGCGGAGGTGGACTGGACCGGGGTGGACGGGTTCGCGGTGTTCTGCGCGCTGGCCGAGCAGCACGGCTCGGACTGGCGCGCGTGGCCGGGCTTGCTGCGGCAGCCCGGTCCGGCGGCGGTCGCGGCCGCCGACCCTGACCGGGTCCGGCTGCACCGGTGGATCCAGCGCCGCGCGGTCGAGCAGCTGGACGCGGCACAGCAGGAGGCCCGCGACGCCGGGATGGCGGTGGGCATCGTGCACGACCTGGCCGTCGGCGTCGACCCGGTCGGTGCGGACGCCTGGCTGCTGCCCGGCGACCTGGCCACCGGCGCCACCGTCGGGGCGCCGCCGGACCCGTTCAGCCAGCTCGGGCAGGACTGGGGGTTCCCGCCGTTCCGGCCCGGGCGGCTGGCCGAGACCGCCTACCGGCCGTTCCGGCAGGTCGTGCGGGCAGCGCTGGAGCACGGCGGCGGGCTGCGGGTCGACCACGTGATGGGGTTGTTCCGGCTCTGGTGGGTGCCGGCCGGGCTCGGCGCGGTCAACGGGACGTACGTGTCGTACGACCACGAGGCGCTGCTGCGGGTGCTGGTGCTGGAGGCGGCCCGGGCCGGGGCGATGGTCGTCGGCGAGGACCTCGGCACGGTCGAGCCGGAGGTGCGGCTGGCGCTGGACGAGGCCGGGGTGCTGGGGTCGTCGGTGCTCTGGTTCACCCGGGAGGACGACGAGATCACGCCGCTGCCACCGCAGCGGTGGCGGGCGCGGGCGGTGGCGAGCGTGTCCACGCACGACCTGCCGACCGCGTACGGGTTCCTCGCGGACGAGCAGGTGCGGGTGCGGGCCGAGCTCGACCAGCTCGACCGGCCGGTCGAGGAGGAGCGGGCCAGGGTGCGGGCGGAGCGGGAACGCCTGCTGGCGATGATGCGCGCCGACGGGCTGGCCCGGCCGGGTGCGCCGGACTCCGAGCTGGTGCTGGACATGTACCGGCTGCTGGCCCGGACACCCAGCCGGGTCGTGCTCGCCATGCCGGCCGACGCGGTCGGCGACGTCCGCCAGCCCAACCTCCCCGGCACCCTCGACGAGTACCCCAACTGGCGCCTCCCCCTCGCCGACCGCGCCGGCGCCGAGGTCAGCCTCGAGGCCTTCCTCGACTCCCCCGCCACCGCCACCCTCACCACCCTCCTCGACGAGGCCATCCACACAGACCGCTGACGGGCGGCGGTGATGATCGTCCGGCGTACCCGCGTGCCGCCGTTCGGCACCAGCACGGTCGCCGCCCCGTTGATCCGGTTGATCGCCAGGGCCCGCGCCAGCAGCGGCGCGGATTCTGGCCCCCGGTACGAACCGATTAGGGCGGGATGCCGGTCACGACAACGCAGAGTGCGCATCTGGCCGAGCTTTGTTCAGTCGTTAGGAGGACGAGCGCGACGGGGTCCGGGCTTTAGCGTCCCTCATCCGCACACCCAGGATGGAGGGGATCCGAGTGCGCAGATCCTCGATCGCCGCGGCGGCCGTCGGAGCCGTCGTGCTGTCCCTCGCCGTCGGCTTCGGGCCCGCGGGCGCTGCCCCGGCGCCCGGCGCGACACCGGGCGCCGCGGCGTCCACCCCGGACGCCGCCGCCGCCAAGGTGCCGTCGCTGGTCCGTCAGCTGGCGGCGAAGCTCCGCACCGAGCAGAGCCGGAGCGGCGGGGCGACGCCGAGCGCCAAGGCCCGCCAGGATCGCGGCGGGGATCTCGTCGGCGTGGACGCCGGCGGCACGCTCGACCTCCAGCTGCACGCCACCACGGCCGTCGGGTCGACCCAGCTGGCGCAGCTGCGTGGGCTCGGTGTGACGGTGGAGTCCTCCTCGGCGCAGTTCGCGGCGGTGCCCGGCGCCGCGCTGCCGCAGGCCGGCCTGGTGCACGCGGCCGTGCCGGTCGACAAGCTCGACGCGGTGGCGGCGCTGGCCTGGGTGGCGGCGGTCCGGCCGGTGAGCCGGCCGCAGGTGGACGCGGGCCCGATCACCAGCGAGGGCGTCGCCCTGCACCGTGCTGGCGTCGCCCATCGGATCGGCCTCACCGGGCGCGGTCAGCGGGTCGGCGCGATGTCGGACGGCGTCGCTCACCTGGCCGACTCGGTGGCCAAGGGCGAGCTGCCGCCGGACGTCAGGGTGATCGACCCCGGCGACGGCGACGAGGGCACCGGCATGCTCGAGATCGTCCACGACATGGCACCGGGCGCGAAGCTGCTGTTCACCGGCACCGGCGAGACGCTCGAGGACCATGTCGGCGGCCTGCGCACGCTCGCCGCGGCCGGCGCGAACCTCATCACCGAGGACCTGGCGTTCGACGACGAGCCGGCGTTCCAGCAGGGCCTGGCCGCCTCCACCGCCGAGGCGCTCGCCCGCTCCGGCGTCTTCGTCAGCTCGTCCGCCGGCAACCTGGGCGGCCGGCACACGCCGCGGGTGCTTGCCATCGGCACCGGCCGGTCACCGGACGACATCTCCGCCGCCGCGTTCGGCACGGCCTGCGGACCTGTCCCGCACAACGCGGTGGCGGTCGCCGGCGGCACCGACAACACCTTCGACCTGCTGCTCGGGCAGGACGGCGTGATCCTCGCGACGCTGCAGTGGAGCGAGCCGCGGGCGATCTTCCCGACGCCGGGGCGGGGCGGCTTCACCGACCTCAACCTCTATCTGCTCGACGAGCCGACCGGCCGCTGCCTCGCCGTCAGCAATGCAAGGCAGGCCAACGGGGTCGGCGACTCCATCGAGCAGGTCCTGTACGACAGCGCCGAGCTCGGCGCCGGCAACCACCAGCTCAAGCTCGTGGTCGACGTGGCCGGCACCTCCTCCGCAGTGGCTCCGCCGCTGATCGACCTGCGCTGGCGTACCGGGGTGAACGGCTCGCTGGCGATCAACACGCCCAGCCGGGCCGGCTCGCTCAACCCCGACTCGAACTACCTCGGCCTGGCCACGAGCGCCGGCGCGGCCAACGCGAGTCAGTCCACCGACCCGAAGACCGTGCCGCTGGAGAGCTTCAGCGCCGGCGGCCCGGTGCAGGTCGGCTCGACCACCCGGTGCCCGAACGGCGCGGTGGGGCCGTGCAAGGGGGTGGCCGGGCCGCGGTTCCGCACCGCGATCGCGCCGACTTGGACGGCCGCGGACGGCGTGTCGATCAGCGGGTCCGGCGGCTTCCCGGATCCGGATGTCTGCCCCGCGGACGTCAACGGACAGTGCCTGTTCTTCGGCACCTCGGCGGCGGCGCCGTCGGCGGTCGGCGTCGCGGCGGTCGTCCGGCAGGAGCTCGGCGGTCGGCTCCCGCCGCGGCTGTTGAACCTGGCGCTGGCCAAGCTGGCCGTCGACCGAGGTGACCCCGGTCGGGACAACCTCTGGGGCGCCGGGGTGCTGCGGGTGTTGCCGGTGTGAGCTGACCGGCGTGCGTCCCGCTCGCCGCTGCGGGACGCACGCCGGCGTCAGCCGACCGGGGTCGGTTCCCGGTCCCGGGTGGACGTCAGGCTGAGCACGGTGACCACGGCGAGGATGCCGACGATGAGCCCGAGCGAGAGCAGCGTCGGGATGGTCGGCACCGCCGGCCAGACCGTGTGCGCCCAGTGCAGGACGAGCTTCACGCCGATCAGGCCGAGGATCGCGGCCAGGCCGTAGCCGAGGTAGACCAGCCGGGACAGCGCCCCGGCCAGCAGGAAGTAGAGCGCGCGCAGGCCGAGCAGGGCGAAGGCGTTGGTCGCGAAGACGAGGTACGGGTCCTCGGTGATCCCGTACACGGCCGGCACGGAGTCGATTGCGAAGACCAGGTCGGTGGCGAAGACGGCGACCACCACGACGGCGAGCGGGGTCAGGGCTCGCCGGCCGGCCTCCCGCACGGTCAGCCGGGGGCCGGCGTAGTCGTGGGTGACCGGGAAGAACCGGCGCAGCAGGCGGACCGAGCGCATGTGCCCGACGTCGACCTCCTTGTCGTGGCCGGAGCGGGCGTCCCGGAACACCTTGACCGCGGTGGCGACCAGGATCGCGCCGAAGACGAGGAACGTGCCGGTGAACGCGTCCAGCGCGGCGGCGCCGACGGCGATGAACACGCCCCGCAGGACAAGGGCGCCGACGATCCCGTAGAGCAGCACCCGCTGCTGCAGCGCCGCCGGCACCGCGAACGCGGCCAGCAGCAGCATGAACACGAACAGGTTGTCGACCGACAGCGACTTCTCGACCAGGTAGCCGGCGAGGAACTCGGTGCCGCGCTCCTGGCCGTACCGCGACCAGACCCAGCCGGCGAAGCCGAGCGGCAGCGCGATGTAGAACGCCGACCACAGCGCCGCCTCGCGCAGGGACACCTCGTGCGGGCGGCGGGTCAGCAGGAAGTCGACGGCGACCAGGCCGAGCACGGCGGCCAGGGTGATCGCCCACAGCGTCGGCGTTCCTACGGTCATCGGACGGGTCCTCCTCGGTCAGGTCACGCTGGTCCTGGCCGAGGTCTTCTCCACCACGGTCCGGCGCGGACCGTGGCCGCCGCCCGGGGACCGTGGTCCGTACTGTCCGGGTCGGCGCGCGGGAGTACTCCCCTCGCCGGCAGTTAGCCTAAAGCAAATCCCAAGGTAAGGCAACGTGGTCATGACCTGCGCCTCCCGGTGACCGGCTCGCGCCGGCCGTAGCAGACTGGCAGTCGTGTCCCGGCTCCCGCGCGCGCTGCATCCAGGGGCGTGGTGGCTGTGGGCCCTCGGGCTGGCCACGGCGGCCAGCCGGACCACGAACCCGCTGCTGCTCGCGCTGATCATCGCGGTGGCCGGGCTGGTCGTGGCCAGCCGGCGGGGGGACGCCCCGTGGGCGTTCGCGTTCAAGTTCTACCTGTGGGCCGGGCTGGTCGTGGCGCTGTCCCGGGTGCTGTTCCGGGTGCTGTTCGGCGGCGGTGACACCGGGCACGTGATCCTCTGGCTGCCGGAGATCCCGCTGCCGGGCAGCTTCGCCGGCATCCACCTGCTCGGCCCGGTCTCGGCCGAGTACCTCCTCGCCGGCCTGTACGACGGGCTGCGGCTGGCCGCGATGTTGATCTGCGTCGGCGCCGCGAACGCGCTGGCCGACCCGAAGCGGATGCTGAAGGCCGTCCCCGGCGCCCTCTACGAGGTGGGCACCGCGGTCGTCGTCGCGCTGTCGGTCGCACCCCAGCTGGTGGAGAGCGTGCTGCGGGTGCGCCGGGCCCGGCGGCTGCGCGGCGGCCGGCAGCGCGGCCTGCGGGCGCTGCGCGGGATCGCGATGCCGGTGCTGGTCGACGCGCTCGACCGGTCGCTGGCGCTGGCCGCCGCGATGGACTCGCGCGGGTACGGCCGCGGCACCGGTGCGACGCGACCGGTCCGGCTGGCCACCGGCACGCTGCTCGTCGCCGGTCTGCTGGGCATCTGCGTGGGCGTCTACGGCCTGCTCGACGGCACCAGCCCGGGCTGGCTCGGGTTGCCGATGTTGCTGCTCGGCCTGCTCGTCGCCGGCTTCGGGCTGCCGCTGGCCGGGCGACGGGTCCGCCGCAGCGTCTACCGGCCGGATCCGTGGCGGCTGACCGAGACGCTCGTCGCGGCGAGCGGCCTGCTGCCGGCGGCCGTACTGGTCCTGACCGCCCGCGTCGACCCGGGCAACCTCTATCCCGCGCTCGACCCGCTCGGCTGGCCCGGGCTGCCGCTGGGCGCCACGCTGGCCGTGCTCGTGGCGCTGCTGCCGGCCTGGCTTGCTCCGCCGCCGGTGTCCGTGCTCAGCCCCGCCCGGGCGGTGGCGGCATGACCGCCGACACGACCGGCGGCCCGGGCGGTGGCGGCATGACCGGTGGGACGACCGGCGCGGCCGGCGGCATGTACGGCGGGGTGATCGGCTTCGAGGCGGTGACCGTCACCTACGAGGACGCCGCGGCTCCCGTGCTGCGCGACTTCTCGCTCGCCGTCGAGGAGGGCGAGCTGTGCCTGGTCGCCGGCCGCACCGGGGTCGGCAAGTCCACCGTGCTCGGCGCGATCAACGGGCTGGTGCCGCACTTCACCGGCGGCCGGCTGGCCGGCCGGGTCACCGTGGCGGGCCTGGACACCCGGACCGCGCCGCCGCGGGAGCTGGCGCACGTGGTCGGTGTGGTCGGCCAGGACCCGCTGGCCGGCTTCGTCACCGACACGGTCGAGGACGAGCTCGCCTACACGATGGAGCAGCTCGCGGTGCCGCCGGCCGCGATGCGCAAGCGGGTCGAGGAGACGCTGGACCTGCTCGGCATCGCCGAGCTGCGCCGCCGTCCACTTCGGACCCTTTCCGGCGGCCAGCAGCAGCGGGTGGCGATCGGCGCGGCGCTGACCGCCCATCCGGCGGTGCTGGTGCTCGACGAGCCGACCTCGGCGCTGGACCCCACCGCGGCGGAGGACGTGCTGGCCGCGATCACCCGGCTGGTGCACGACCTCGGTACGACGGTCGTCATAGCCGAGCACCGGCTGGAGCGGGTCGTGCAGTACGCGGACCGCCTGGTGCTGCTGACCGGCTCCGGCGCCGCCGTCTCGGGTCCGCCGGCAGAGGTGCTGGTCGACTCGCCGGTGGCGCCGCCGGTCGTCGAGCTGGGCCGGCTCGCCGGCTGGAGCCCGCTTCCGCTGTCGGTGCGGGACGCCCGGCGCCGGGCCGCGCCGCTGCGGTCCACGCTGGCGGACGCTGTCCCGGCGGAGCCGGTGCCGGTTCCGGCGCGGTCCGATCCGACCGGCGGGCCGGTGCTCACGGCCCGCGCCGTCGTCGTCCGGTACGGCCCGGTGCTCGCGGTGCGGGAGGTCGACCTCGACCTGCCCGCCGGCGAGGTGGTGGCCCTGATGGGGCGCAACGGCTCGGGCAAGTCCTCGTTGCTCTGGGCGCTGCAGGGAACCGGCACCCGGCACTCCGGCTCCGTGTCGGTCGGCGGCGTCGACCCGGCGCAGGTCCCGCCGCACCGGGCCCGCGGGCACGTCGGGCTGGTCCCGCAGACCCCGTCCGACCTGCTCTACCTGGACACGGTCGGCGCCGAGTGCGCGCAGGCCGACCTCGAGTCCGAGGCGGTGCCGGGGCACTGCCGCGCGCTGCTCGACCAGCTGGTGCCGGACGTCCCCGACGACCACCATCCGCGCGACCTGTCCGAGGGGCAGCGGCTGGCCCTCGTGCTGGCGATCCAGCTCGCCGCGGCCCCGGCCGTCGTGCTGCTGGACGAGCCCACCCGCGGCCTCGACTACCCGGGCAAGGCACGGCTGCGGCAGCTGGTCCGCGCGCTGGCCGCCGAGGGTCGGGCGGTCGTCCTGGCGACGCACGACGTCGAGTTCGCCGCCGCGGCCGCCGACCGGGTGGTGGTGATGGCCGAGGGCGAGGTGATCGCCGACGGCCGGACCGCCGACGTGCTCGTCGCGTCGCCGGCGTTCGCGCCGCAGGTGGCCAAGGTGCTGGCGCCGCAGCCGTGGCTGACGGTGGATCAGGTGGCGCAGGCGCTCACCGGGGTGCGGGCATGATCCCGGCGCTGCCGGTGCGGCTGCGGTCGCGGCTGGTGTTGCTGCTCGCGTCGGTGGCCGGGCTGGCGGTGTTCGTCTGGCCGCTGCTGATCTCGCCCGGCGCCGGCGTCGCCGGGCAGAGCGCCGACGCTCCGCTGGTGTTCCTGTTCACCCTGCCGGTGCTGGTGCTGATCGTGCTGACCGAGCTGGGCTCCGGCGGCATCGACGCGAAGGCGCTGGCGCTGCTCGGCGTGCTGTCCGCCATCAACGCCGCGCTGCGACCGCTCGGTGCCGGCACCGCCGGCATCGAGACCGTGTTCTTCCTGCTCGTGCTGGCCGGCCGGGTGTTCGGACCCGGCTTCGGCTTCGTGCTCGGCGCCACCTCGATGTTCGCCTCGGCACTGCTGACCGCGGGCGTGGGGCCGTGGCTGCCGTTCCAGATGCTGGCGGCTTCCTGGGTCGGCCTCGGCGCCGGACTGCTTCCCCGGCGCGTGCGGGGGAAGCGGGAGATCGCGATGCTGGCCGGCTACGGGGTGCTGGCCGCGTACGCCTACGGCCTGCTGCTGAACATGTCGTACTGGCCGTACGCGACCGGCCCGGGTACGGATCTGTCCTATGTGGCCGGTGGGCCGATGCTGGAGAACCTGCGGCGGTTCCTGGTCTTCACCGTGGTGACCTCGACCGCCGGTTGGGACACCGGGCGGGCGCTGACCAACCTCGTCGCGATCGTCCTGCTGGGGCCGGCGGTGCTGGTCGCGCTGCGGCGGGCGGCGCGCCGGGCCGCCTTCGACGCCCCGGTCGAGTTCGACCCGGCGCGCTAGGTTGTCCGGGATGCGCGAGTTCGAGGCTGCGTACGAGGCCGTGCTGCGGACATGGCCCCAGGTCGAGGTCGCCGACCTCGCCGGGCCGTACGGGACGACGCGGGTGCTGTCCTCCGGCCCGCCCGACGGGCCGCCGCTGGTGCTGCTGCCCGGCGGTGGCGCGACTGCAACGGCGTGGTTCGCGAACGCGCCGGCCCTGTCCGAACGCGCGCGGGTGCACGCGCTGGACCTGCCCGGCATGGCCGGCGGCACCGCGGTCTCGGTCCGGGACGCGGCCGGGCTGTGCGGATGGCTGGACTCGGTGCTCGACGCGGTCGCCGGCGGCCCGGTCGACCTGGCCGGCCATTCGTACGGTGGCTGGGTGGCGCTGACCTACGCGCTGCACGCGCCGGCCCGGGTACGCCGGCTCGCGCTGCTCGATCCGACCCAGTGCTTCACCGGCTTCCGCCCCGGCTACCTGCTGCACGCGCTGCCGGTGCTGCTCCGGCCGAACCGGCGTACCGCCGCGGCGCTCCGCCGCTGGGAGACCGGCGGCGCCGCGCTCGACCCGGCCTGGATCGCGGTCGCCGACGCGGCCGCCGAGGCGCCGAAGACCGGCCGGTTGGTGACCCGGCCGAAGCCCAGCCGGGACCGGATGCGCGGGCTCCACCTGCCGACGCTCGTCCTGCTGGCTGGCCGTGGAAAGGCCCAGGACGCCGGCAAGGCGGCCGCCGGTGCCCGGGAGTCCCTACCGGACGTCCGGGTCGAGGTGCTGCCGACCGCGACGCACCACTCGCTGCCGCTGGATCCCGCCGTCGAGGTGAACCGCGCGCTGCTCGCGTTCTTCGGCGGGTAGCGGGCGCCCGCGCTACATCGGCGGCTGGCTGCGACGGCGGCGCGCGACCAGGATGCCGGTCACCGCGATCCCGACGATCAGGAGGATCGCCAGGGCGGACCCGAGCAGCCTCTTCCACGGGTAGCGCGGCGGTGGCGTCCGCTGGACGGCGCCGACCGCGGTCAACCCGGAGTCCGATGTAGACGGTGCGGCGGCCGCGCCGGTCGGGGACGACGTGCCGTCCGTCGCGGTCGGACCGGCCGATGTGGGCGGCGCCGTGGTGGTCCGGGCGGGAGCCCGGCTCGGTGACCCGGCCGCGCTGCCCGGCGGTCCACCGCGTGCTTCACCGCCGGCCGCAGCGGACCCGCTGGGCGGGGCCGGCGCGGGCGGTGGCTGGGCGGACGGCCTCGGCGCAGGCCTGGTCGTCGGCTTCGGCGGCGGCGGGGGTGGTGCCGGGGCGGCCGGCGGCGCGATCCCCGGCCGGCCGCCGGCGCCGAACGCCCAGCCTTCCACCGTGCCCGGCTGGGGGTTGTATCCCCCGGCGCCGGCCGTGGCGTAGCTCCACGATCCGCCGCGGGTCGCGTGCCAGTAGGACCAGTACGCCGTGGTGGGCGCCCCGTTGCACGGGTTGGGCCGCGCGTCGATCTGGCAGACCAGGCCGAACTGCCGCGGCACGAACGTGTAGCCGTGCCCGGCGGCGGACAACGCCGCGAGGCCGCTCGCCGGGTCGCCGCCGGCGCAGCCGGTCTGCACGCCGCCGCCGAGCGAGCCGAAGTCGACGACCACGGTGACCCCGGAGGAGCCGGAGCAGGCCGCGGCTTCGGCCGCCGGCGCCGCCACGGCAAGCCCGGCCGCCGCCACCAGCAGAGCAGCGGAGCCGGCGACCAACCGCCGCGCGCTTCCCAGCGGGACCGATCCGCGCCGCCGGGCGCGAGGCGCCCCCGCGGTCACGGCTTGGCCGGGCGCCGGCGACCGAGGAACGCCAGTGACGCACCGCCGGCGAGCAGGCCGAGGCCGATCCAGACGACCGGGACTGGACTGGCGCCGGTGTTGGGCAGGGTGCCGCCGAGGGCCGCCGGTGAGGTGCTCGGCGCGGGCACCGGTACGGCGGACCGGGTGGTCGGCGCGGCTGTCGGCGCGGCCGACGGGGTCGGCGACGGCGTGGCCGGGGCCGAGCTGGACGGCGGCGCCGCGCATGCCAGTTCGGGCGCGGCCGGCTCGGCGCCGGTGCCGTCGAGCGTCAGCAGCCCGGGCCCGGACAGCCCGAGCAGTGCCTGCGCGGTGGCCCGCGGTGCGATCGTCGCGTCGAACCCCTTGCGGTCGAACGCGATCGCACCGCGCCGCGCCGCGGGGGCCGTGCACCCGGACTGGAGGCTGCGAAGGTAGGCCGCCGCCCGTCCCGCGGCCGCCGTCGAACCCGCCGTCCGCAGCGCCTGCCCGGCGAGCCCGGTGCTGTTCGCGTTGGGGTCGCCGCTGGCGACGTCGACGAACGAACCGTCCACCCGCTGGGCGCCGACCAGCCACTGGATCCCGGCCTTCGCGGCCGCGCCGTCACCCGCGGCCGCCAGCGCCTGCACCGCGACCGCCGTCGTATCCACGGCCGGCGTGCACGACGCACCGCCGAACGTCTGCGGGAATCCGCCGTCCGGGCAGGCGGTCCCGGCCAGGAACGACACCGCGGCGGGAGGCACCGAACCGGCCCGCGCCAGCGTCAGCACCGCGTACGACTGGGAGAAGCCGTTGCTGAAGTCGCCGAACGACGACTTGTCGGAGAACCGGCCGGACGGAGTGATCAGGGCTCGCAACCGGGCCAGTACGTCCACCCGCCCCGAGCCGAACGCGGTCGGGTCCAAGCCCTGCACCTGCGCGCTGAGCGAGAGCTTCGCCAGCGATCCGGCGTACGACTCGGTGCTCCCGTTGCCGACGTAGGACGCCAGGTTCGCCGGCTGGCCGATCCAGGCCATCGCGGCCTCGGCGGTGTCGCCGGCGACGCCTGCGGCGGCGAAGCCGAACACCGCGTCGAGGGTGAGCCCGTAGTCCGGGAAGACCTGGCCGCTGGAGGTGGTCTCCAGATGGTTGCCGTCCACGAACTGGCGGGCCAGCCAGCCGGCGCCGGCCGCGGCCGGGTCGTCGGTGGTCGGCGGGGCGGCCTGGGCGGGGGACGCGACGACGGCGGATGCCGTCAGCAGCGCGAGGAGCGCGGCCGAGGCGGCGGCCAGGACACGCCGCGTCGGACCGGGGACGGACAGGGCCACCAGGGGCCGCCTTTCGGCACCGGGTCCGCGCGACGAGCCGAGGGGAGCCGGGACCGGGAGCCGGGACGTTGCCGACTCGACGACCGCCGACGTCCCGGGGCACCGTCCCGCAGACCTCGACGGGATGGGGGGATGACGGCTCGGCCGTGGGTGTTCGGGCTCGCCGACCTGGCGGTCGGCCTACCGTTGCGGGTCAGCGCCGGACTCGGACCGGACTTCCCCCACGGACGGGCTATTCGATTGTCGGGCGAGCTCAGCTTCCTGGTCGGCGCCGGGGCTGTCAAACGTCGACACTCAGAGCCCGAGGACCCCGAGCCGGGCCAGCGGGGAGGAGCCGAGCCGGTCCAGCAGGGCCGCCGGGTCGTCGTACACGGCCTCCGCGCCGCCGAGCTCGCCGACGCCGATCCCGCCCGAGAGCAGGGCCACGCACGGCAGGTGCGCTGACCGCGCCGACTCGACGTCCCAGACGGTGTCGCCGACCGCGACCGTGCGGCCCCGGTCGAGCCGGTGGTCGCGCAGGGCCACCTCGAGCAGGTCGGGATGGGGCTTGCCCGCCTCGACGTCCGCGGACGTGGTGACGCCGGCCACCACGCCGTCCGGGGCGCCGATCGCCGGCAGCATCCACTCCAGGTCGTCCTTCGTCCCGCTGGTGGCCAGCACGACCGTGAGCCCCAGCTCGGTGCACGCGGCCAGCAGCTCGGCCGCTCGCGGGAACGCCGTGACCTGGTCGCGCAGCGCCGCGTACCGCTCCGAGTGGGCCTGCACGACGTCGTCGTCGGCCGCCCCGAGCAGCCGCTTCACCAGCTCCTCGCTCGCGATGCCGATCGACCGGTGCAGCCGCCACATCGCGATCTGGTGCCCGGTGTCGCGGAAGGCCTGCCACCAGGCGAGCACGTGCAGATAGTTGGTGTCGAGCAGGGTGCCGTCGATGTCGAAGACGACCCCTGCGCGGTTGTTCGCCACAAGGCATGGAGTGCCCGGGTAACGGTATCGGCACACCCGCCCGGCGGTGGCGATCCGCCGGTTACGGTGAGCCGGTGGCGGCAGCAGGGGGACGCGGACGCACCCGGCGCCCTGCCACGCTCGCCTCCCTCGCCGCCGAGCTGGGCATTTCCCGCACCACGGTGTCCAACGCGTACAACCGACCGGACCAGCTGTCCCCGCAGCTGCGGCAGCGGATCCTGGAGGCGGCCCGGCGGCTCGGCTACCCGGGCCCGGATCCGGTCGCGCGCAGCCTGCGCACCCGCAAGGCCGGCGCGATAGGTCTGATCTTCACGGAGGGTCTGTCCTACGCGTTCCGGGACCCGGCGGCGGTCGCATTCCTGGAGGGCCTCGGGCTGGCCTGCGAGGCCGGCGGAACCGGCCTGCTGATGGTGCCGGCGGCGCCGGGCGACCTGACCGGGGCGCTCGTGTACGCGGCGGCGGTGGACGGGTTCGTCGTCTACTCGATGCCGGCCGGCGACCCGCACGTCGCCGCAGTGCTGGAGCGCCCGGTGCCGAGCGTCGTGGTGGACCAGCCGGTCGGACTGTCCGATGTGGACTTCGTCGGGCTCGACGACCGCGGCGCCGCGGCCGAGCTCGGCCGCCACCTCGGCGAGCTCGGGCACCGCCGGGTCGGCGTGGTCGCCAACCGGCTCGGCACCGACCGCAACGACGGGCCGGCCAGTCTCGACCGACAGGAGCACTGCCCGTACGCGGTGGTCAAGGCGCGGCTGGCCGGCTTCGCCGACGGGCTGGCCGAGCACGGGGTGGACTGGGCCGACGTACGAGTCGAGGAGCGGTTCGACAACTCCTCCGCGGCCGGCGAGGCGGCGGCGAGAGCGCTGCTGGACCGGCACCCCGAGCTCACCGCGGTCGCGTGCACCACCGACGTGTTCGCGCTCGCGACGCTCGCGGTGGCCGGCCGGCGCGGGATGCGGGTACCGCGGGAGCTGTCGGTGACCGGATTCGACGACGTGCCCGAGGCATCGGCGGCGTCGCTGACCACCGTGCACCAGCCGATGCTGGAGAAGGGCCGGGTCGCCGGCCAGCTGCTGCTGGACGAGGGCGAGCGGCCGGCCGCCCGGCACGTGCTGCTGCCGACGACGCTCGTCGTCCGCAACAGCACCGGCAAGCCGCGGGACTGATCGAGGTCAGCTGGGCTGGCAGCGGGCCAGCACCGTGGCGAGGCTGGACTTGTCCGCCGGGGTGACCGCCAACTTGTAGCGTGTGGACACTCCGATCCACTGCACCGCGTAGGCGCACCGGAACGCCGCGCGCGGCAACCAGTCGGCCGGCCCGCGGTCGCTCTTGCTCTGGTTGGCCTCGGCCGAGGTCGCGAGCAGGTTCAGCGGGTCGTTGGCGAACCGTTCCCGTTCGGACTGCGGCCAGTCGCGGGCACCGCGGGCCCAGGCCGCGCCGAGCGGGACGACGTGATCGATCTGCACCGCCGTCGCGTGCGACTTGGTGAAGGTCACGCTGCGGCCGGTGTACGGGTCGGCGAGCACGCCGGCGATCACCGTGCACCGGCCGCGCAGCCGCACCTGCTCCAGGTCGCGGCGCAGGATGTCATCCCGGGTACCGCAGCCGTTGCGGTCCACGTCGACCGACCAGGCCGGGCCGAAGTCCCGGGTCCGCTGGTAGCCGCCCTCGCGCGGGCCGGCCACGGTCAGCCTGGCCAGCTCCGCTCTCGCCCGCGCGACCGAGGCCGCCGGCACCGTGGCCGCCGGCGCGGTCCCGGTCGCCGCCGGCCCGCCCGGCGCTCCGATCGCCCCGTCCGGCAGGTCCAGCTCGGCGCAGCCGGTCACGCCCACCAACGCAATCGCAAGGATCCCGACGATCCGACGCACGTACGCCCTCCGCCACCAGCCCCGTGCACTCTGGTCCATACCCGCACTGAGCCGGCCGCCAAGCCCCGATCCCCCGACCGCGTGAGCCCGCCGTACCATCGCACCGTCGCCGCCTTAGCTCAGTCGGCAGAGCGGCCGCCTTGTAAGCGGCAGGTCGTCGGTTCGATCCCGACAGGCGGCTCCACCCGGGGCGGTCAACGCCAGCCCATCAGCTCGATCAATTCTTCGGCGATCGACACGACAGTCCTGGCGTCGGTGCTGACCCCAACGACCCACTCGGCGGCTTCCTTCTCCAGCCGAAGTGCGGCCCGGCGGCTTCGAGCGAATTGTTCTTCGGGAGCACTCCCTATTTCCCGCAGATGTCTCTTCCGAATCGTGTGATCGGTGGCACCCAGCAGGACGGCGACCACCCGAGGTCGTCCGCCGATCGCCGCCACCAATTCCTCGACCGAGCAGACACTATTAGTCTTCGTGTAGATGAGCTTTCGATAGCCGACGTCAAGATCGTTGCGCCAAATCAACGCCAGAGTCTTCTCCGCCAAGCCGTACTCCCACGGCGCGGGTAGGCCATATCGAGGTTGCCCCCCTCTGTTACCGCGTGCCTGCTGCGTGCGGTAGCGAGCCGTCTTGACATCTCGAAGGCGACGGAACTCTTGCCGACGCCAGACCGTCCGCCGATGAACAGGACTTCGGTCGCGTCGACCATGAGCTCACGGCAGCAGAGTCAGCGCGGTGGTGTGGTGCGGGCGGACGACGGAGAAGTGACGGCGGTCCAGGGTGGCGACCTCCGTGACGTCGAGTCGTTCGGCGACGGCGACGGCAGAAGCGTCGGTAGTGCCGAGCGGAAGGTCACCGTAGCGGCGCACCAACTCGGCCATGCGAGCGAAGTCGGCGGCCATCAGGTCGACCGGTGTGAAGTCACCGGCGGCGATCGAGTCGAGGAACAGCGACTCGATCTTTGGTCCAGCTTCGCGGCCGAGCAGGTAGCCGACCTCGGCGACGACGGTCGCCGGCACGAGCAGCGGACGGCGCGCCAGATGCAGCCCGGTGAAGAGCTCGACGCACGCATGGTGGTGGTCGTCGTTGGCCAACGCCGCCGCGACCAGCGGGCCCGTGTCGCAGATGATCACACCGACTGGCCGAAGCCGTCGTTCAACAACTCCTCACTGCGAGCTGCGATGTCGGTCCGGCTGCCGGATGCCGCTGCGAACCACGGCGGAGGCCACGGTCGGTCGGCCTGCGGGGCGACACGAAGTCGGAGTTCAGCCACCGCGGCCGGCACCTCCTCATCGGGCAACTCCTCGACGAGCCTCCGCAGCTCGTCCCTCTCGGCGCTCACGCCGACCATGGTAGAGCGGTGAGGCTCGCCAGGATCCAAACGAGTACGGTGTCGTCGGAAGACCGACCGTTTGTTGGCGGTTCGCTCGGTCAAGTCCTGCTGCGATGTTAGGTCAGTACCGCGCTCGGGCGCTGTGACCTTGCAAGCGGCAGGTCGTCGGTTCGATCCCGACCCGCGGCTCTGCCCTGACCTGCACTAACGTGCGTGGCCAGCCGTCCTCCGGGCTTGCTGGTCTCAGTTGATCCGCCGGCGTCCTTCTCCGAGGATGACCCGGTAACTGCGGTCACCATCCAAGAGTTCTCCGTCGCCGCAGGGCGCCGTGATCAAGTACTGCAAAGCGGTGCCGGTGAGGCGCCTGCACAGCGTGGGCGTGATGCTCGTACATGCGCCTATCACTGGGTGCCGGCCGCGTCATGCGTGCGCGCACGCATGACGGCGGTGCCATGCGGGGCGCAGGATGTCGGCATGCGGTCCGGTCGCGCCGCGGTGGCCGCCGTCGCCGCCCTCGGTGTCGCGGCCTTCGTCGTCCTCTGCGTGGCCGACGGCACCGACCGTCCCCCGGGTGGGTGCTTGCCCTGATCGCGCTGGTGGCCGCGATCCCCGTCGTTCTCGGGCTGGTGCTGGCACGGCGACGACCGGATCTGACGGTGGGCGCATTGCTGGCCGCGTTCTCGACCGTGCCACTCGCGGAGTTCGCGATGCACGCCTGGGGAGCCACTGGGACGACGGCGTACCCGTGGCCCGGCGCGCACGTGGCCGCCGTGATGGACGTGGGCGGGTGGATGTGGTTCTTCCTACCGCCCGCGGTGCTCGCCGCCGTGTTCCCGGGCGGCCGGAGGCTGTCCCGCCGGGGCGCTGGCTGCTGTTCGGCTGGCCGGTCGTCCTGGCCGCCTTCGGCTTCGGCGTGGCGCTGGACCGGTCGACGTACCGGGAGGGTGGCGGGACCGTTCCCGGCCGGGCTCCCGCGTGGGCACCCGAGGCGGTCGGGACCACGGTCGGGTTGCTGGCGCTCGCCGGGTTCGCGGCGTTGCTCATCGGTTCCGCGGCCGCGATCCTGGTGCACTACCGCAACGGCGAGAGCCGCCTGCGCCGCCAGATCCGGTGGCTGGCGCTAAGCGCGTTCCTGCTGCCGCTGGTGCTGCTGACGACCTGGTTCTGTTACCTGCTCGGAGCGAGGTCCGCAGCCCAAGTGGTCGTCGTCGCGGGCCTACTCGTCGCGTACTTCGGCATGCCGGTGGGGACCGCGGTCGCCGTCCTGCGCCACGATCTGAGCTTCTGTCGTGGTTTGTCGGATGCGGGTTCATTCCCCCGGGGGGAGGCCGCGGCGATGGGGTCGGCGTGACCATGTCGGTGGTCGGGGCGGACGGCGGCCGCGTAGGCAGCCGACGGCGGCCGGGGAGGGTGACAGATGACCAGCCAGCCAGGCGGGGTCGCCCCGCCGATAGAGCCGAACGGGCAGCAGCAACAGCAGGCGGCCCGCCATGCCGAGGTCGCCCTGCGCTCGATGGGGCAGCCAAACTCCGTCGCCAGCCAGTTCGACTTCTGGAACGACAGGTACGAGGGACGGCGCCTGTTCTCCGAGGTGCTCGGCACCTTCTTCCTGGTGCTGGTCGCGGTCGGCGGCGGCATGGTCAGCGCCAGGTTCGGCGGCAACGCCGTCCCGTACGGGGCGAAGGTGGTCGCTCCGGCGCTGATGGTCGCTGCCATCATCCTGTTCATGGGCACGGTGTCCGGGGCGCACCTGAACCCGGCGGTCAGCATCGCCTTCGCGGCCCGCGGCGACTTCCCCTGGAAGCGGGTGCCCGCGTACATCGTGGCCCAGTTGCTCGGCGCCGTCCTCGCCACGCTGCTGCTGTGGGGGCTGATCGGGAAGCAGGGCAGCGCGGGCCTGACCCTGCCCGGTGCCGGCATCTCGACGACCACGGCGATGCTCTGGGAGATCGTGCTGACCACCGGACTGGTGAGCGTGATCCTGGGTACGGCGTCCGGCGCCCAGCAGATCGGGCCGCTGGCCGCCATCGGCGTGGGCAGCTACATCGCGCTGGCCGGGCTCTGGGGTTCGCCGGTTTCCGGGGCCTCGATGAACCCGGCCCGCTCCCTCGGCCCCGCCCTGGTGCTCGGCGACTGGACCTCCTGGTGGGCCTACCTGGTCGGTCCGGTGGTGGGCGGCCTGATCGCGGTGGGGTTCGCCTATGTCCTGCGGGGCTCCGGCGGTGGCCGCAGCGGGACCGCGGCAGCGCAAGGCACGATCGGGCGCGACTGGCACCCCGGTCCCCAGCCGCACGCGTGATCCCGCGCGCGGATCGGCGGAAACGGCGAGAGGCTCCTGGCCCCGTGGGAGTCGGGGGCGGAGCCTCTCGCAGGTGGGGAGAGTCGGTGGTCGGGAGAGTCGGTGGTCGGGAGAGTCGGTGGTCGGGGCGGCTCGGGAGAGTCGGTCAGCGCTTGATCTCGAGACGGCCGGACTTGTAGATGACCTCGACCTTGGCCCGGTCGACGGTGCGGGTGAAGATGACGTCGGTCGTGGAGGAACCGAAGACATCCTTCGCCACCGCGCGCCAGCCCGCCGTCTCGTCCAGCGAGCGGAACGCCGTGGTGCCGGCGAACACGCACACCGTGCCGGCGATCGCCGGGGTGCCGTCGGCGGCGGTGCCGTAGCGCGCCGGGATGGTGTCGCTGCCGGCCGGGCAGACAAAGCCGGGGGCGGCGGACGCGGCCGGGGCCTGCAGCAGCGTCGCACCCAGCGCACCGGCGGTGATCAGGGAGCTCAGGCCCAGCTTGACGCTCTTGTTCATCGGAAACTCCTCGTGTGGGGGTGAGTGGCTGACCGGATCTGGAGGCTCCGTCAACCGCGCACCTGAAGTCTCCGCGGTGCCGCGGGCGGTTCTTAAGTGGACGTTGGTCCTACGACAGACCTCCTGGACGGAGGTCGTAGGACCGGTACGCGCCGGAGCGGCCGCGCGACTGTCGCATGTGGACTCCGGGGGCCGCGGGGACCCCGCGCAGGCCGAGGGTCAGGCGGCCTGGGCGGCGAGCCAGTCGAGGGCGTGACCGGCCTGGCGCAGCACCGACACATGCCCGTCCGGCTGGCTGACGTGCAGCGCCGCGGTCGGGCAGTGGTCGGCCAGCCAGAGCGCGTGCGGGACCGGCGCCATCCGGTCCTCGCCGCCGTGCAGCAGGAACAGCGGGACCTCGATCGCCGTCACGTCGAACCCCCAGGGCCCGACCAGCGCCAGGTCGTCGTCGATCAGCGGGGCCGGGCCGCTCGCCAGCGCCGGCCGGACCACCTCGATGAACCAGGACCAGTCGCCGGCCAGTGCGTCCAGGTCGGCCTGGGTGAAGCCCGGATCGTCCACCTCGTTGGCGGCCTCGTACCGCTGTTTCGCCTCCCGGCCGGCGAGCGCCGCCCGCAACGCTCCCGCGGTCGCGTCGGACATGCCGGCGAACCAGTCCACGCCGGGCGTCCCGTACGGAACGTAACCGGAGACGCCGACCGCGGCCCGCACCCGGTCCGGCAGCAACGCGGCGCAGGCGAGCGTGTGCGGCGCCCCACCCGAATGGCCGACGACCGCGAACGAGTCGACGCCGAGCGCGTCGGCGACGGCGGCGACGTCCCCCGCGGCGGAGGCGATGTCCCGGCCGGGACGCGGACTGGACCCGCCGTATCCGGGGCGGTCGTAGCCGAGCCAACGGATGCCGAGCGGCTCGGACAGCCCGAACAGCGGTCGCGGCGGCGCGCCGACGTTCGGGGTGCCGTGCAGCCAGAACACCGGCAGCGAACCGCCGCCGGTGTCGTAGGCGTGCAGGGTGCGCCCGTCGGCCAGCACGACGTCGGTCTCGCTCACCACTCCGGGGAAGGTAGTCGACCGCGCCCCGGTGGTCGGAGCCGGGGCGCGGTCGACGGCGAGATGGCACATGGGCCACAGGGCCGGCCGAGGGATCCGGGGTGCCGGCCCGCGGACGGGCAGGGACGAGACCGGTCGTGGGGACCGGCGCGAGTGTCAGGGCCGGTCGCGAGGACCGGCGCGAGGGTCAGGCCAGGCGTGGGGGTAACGGCCGGGCGTGGGAACCGGCGGGGGTGAGGGCCGGGCGCGGGGACCGGCGCGGGGTAAGGGCCGGGCGCGGGGACCGGCCCGGGGTCAGAGGCCGGGCGTGGGGTCCGGCGGACGGTCAGGCGGTCGCGGGCGACGCCGAGGTGGCGGCCGCGGCTGCCGTGCCGGAGACGCGACGGCGGCGGGACGGGACGACGTCCAGCCGGCCGCCGCGCAGGGCGACGACCCAGCCGACGAGCACGATGTTGGTGGCGAGGATCAGCCCGGCGCCGTACCCGACCGCCTTCACGTCCAGCGCCATGGTCTCCCGCTGCTCGGGCGACCAGTTGCCGTCGGTGTAGGCCTGGTTGGCGGTCGGCGACCCGTCGAGCCCGCCGACCGTGTGGCTGTGCAGCGCGGCGGTCCGCTGCAGCTGCTGCGACTGCAGCCGGTAGTCGATCGCGGCGCTCACCGCTGTGTGCGCGATGCCGACCACCGCGCCGGCGGCCGCGATCAGCAAGGCGGTCGTGATCACCCGGCGCCAGGATCGCATCGCCAGGCTGCCCAGCCCGTGCTTGCGGTGCGCGCGGCCGAACGCCCACATCACCGCGACGACGAACACCGGCAGCAGGATCGCCGTGTCCCTGGACCAGCTCGCGAACGGGCTCTGCGACCGCTGGATGGCGCCGACCGCGCCCTGGATCGAGGTGACGATGAACCCGTCGGCCGCCGCCATGACGAGGGCGACCACGAAGACGGTGACCCACGGGAGTGGGACCTTGCCGCGGAATGCGGCGAAGCGCACGAACGGCTCCTGCGCCGGCTCGGTCTCGGTGGTGGACACGGTCGCCATGGGGCTCACCTCGTTGACTCTGTGGGGACGTGGTGCGTGTGTGGGGTTGAGTCCGGTCATGGTCCGGCGCCTGCCCTCGGGCGTCTCTTCCGCGAGGGCAGGCACCGAGCCTCTATCCGTACGTGCTGGTCACCAGGCTCCCTACGGCACGATCGTCCAGCCGAACATCATGGCGTGGTCCTCGTGCGCGAGGTTGTGGCAGTGCGCGACGTACGGTCCGACGAAGTCCCGGAACCCGCGGTAGATGATCACGGACTCCGAGGGGTCGAGCGCGACGAGGTCTTCCCTGGACTTGTCGTCGGGGTGCCCGGGGTCGACGTTGACGGTGACGTCCTTGTTGTTCCGCATGACGGTCCGGTGCTCTTCCATGTGCAGGTGGAAGGGGTGCACCCAGCCGCCGCCGCCGTTGCGGATCTCCCAGAGGTTGAAGGAGTTCTTCTTCGGTGTGGCTTTGAACGCGTGGCCGGCCTTGTTCGTCAGGCTGGTCAGCTCGGTCGTGGGGTCGAACTCCTTGCCGTTGATCAGCCACTCGATCTCGCCGCCGGCGCTGCCCCGCTGCAGCTCGAAGATCAGCCGGTCGTCCAGCAGCGTCTGCCAGTTCGACGGCAGCGGGGGCAGGTCCCGCAGCTTCTTCGTCGGGCCGGGCAGGACGCTGTTGTCCGGTGCGTCGTCGCCGATGACGA
>Ga0207643_10000603_pt1 | contig 22752 bp, 17 predicted proteins | sample KBSMisM62_FD_184313 | JGI IMG/M metagenome (GOLD analysis project Ga0207643, IMG submission 184313) | Miscanthus rhizosphere microbial communities from Kellogg Biological Station, Michigan, USA - KBS Miscanthus M6-2 (SPAdes) (version 2) | ecosystem: Host-associated > Plants > Roots >...
GCCGCCATCGCCTACGACGACCCGGCCATGCAACGGATCTCATAAACCTCGCGGTGCGTAGCGCACTGCGAGGTTTGTTTGCGCAAACGCTCCATCGACTGCGAGGTCACATCCGGCTGCTCGTTGCGCTCGCGCGAATCATTGTAGATTTCGGCGCATGCCTCGCAAGCCAGCGTTTCGTCTTGGCCGTTCTCGTACCGGGCTCGGCCTCTTTGCAACCGCGCCGATCAAGAAGCGAGCATTTATTGTCGAGTACAAGGGCCGCAAGCTCACGACCGAGCAGGCCGACGTGCTGGAGGCGCGCGGCAACCGCTATCTCTACGAGATCAACAGCCGGTGGACGATCGACGGAACGACCCGCAGGAACCTGGGCCGCTACGCCAATCATTCGTGCCGGCCGAACGCCAAGGCCCGCACGGTCGGCCACAAGGTCTTCCTGCGCGCCATCAAGAACATCAAGCCGGGCGACGAGATCACCTACAACTATGGCCGCGATTATTTCCTCAACGTCATCACGCCGCGCGGCTGCAAATGCGACAAGTGCCGGGCGAAACGCGCCGCGGCCCAGGCCAAAACACGAGCGAAGGCACGAGCGAAGGGACGAGCCAAGACACGAGCCAAGTCACGGGCGAAGTCGCGCGTGAAGGCAGGAGCCAAGGCGAGGGCCGGAAAGCGTCGGACTTAAGTGCGGGGTTCAGCCGGGTGGGAAACGCACCCGCCGTCACGTTGTCCCCGCGATGCTAGGGAACTCGACGGGCAGACTCTGGCAAGCGCGGCGTTTGTCACCTATCGCACCAACGAAGTTCCATCCATTGCGAAAACCCAAAATGAAAACCCGCCGCGGATTTCTCCGGGCGGGCCCACGTCCTCGGCGCCATCGCAGCTACCGGTACATCCGCGGTCAGCAGCTCTGTCGCGAGCGACAGTCATGGATATAGGGTAATCGTGACGAATCAATGACGTCAGCCGCCGAGCCGATCGATGCCATGCCCCTCTTCGCGGAGCATTCGCATGCGCGAGCGGTCACGAGCCAGGCGTCGTCGATCGAGTCGAACAGCTCGTCCGGAGAATGCAATGCCGCGCTCTGCGCGTAACCGGCCGCGACGTGCGGGCGGCGCGCCGGCGCACATCGCAACGTACAAGCACTTACGGCCGAACCTAGCCGCTGCAACCCCGCAGGCCGGGCGCACGCCCGGCCCGGCCGTTCGAACTGCTTACATGCCCCGGAGCGACGGCTGCGACATCGGGCCGTTGATCACTGGCGCCTGCTGGGGCGCGGCGAGCGGCGCCGGAATCCGGTTTTCGAAGCTGGGCATCTGCGGGGCCGGGTTCCCGAAGTCAATTGTCGGTCCACGGCCCATGCCGGCGCCGGAATGCGCGAAACCGTGCGCTCCGCTAAGACCCGCTCCGCGGGCATAGCCGTCGGTCGAGCCGACCATACAGGCCAGCGCCAACACTGCTGCAAAGAGAGATTTCATGATCGTGTTCCTCGTGCTGCTCTTTTCCTCCCCTCACCTCAGGATCTAATCATCCGACAGGAGGCAGCTTGATCGGTCTTGCTTCGATTGGACCGGTCTTGTCACCTTCCAGCGGCCGCGCCGCATGGAGCGAACGGAGCGCCCGGGCGCGGTTCGTCCGGCACCGGTCAGGTCAGCTCCGCAGGAACGCCTTGACCTCGTCGCGAAACCGCGGCCAGCCGGGGTCGCCTTCGAGGATCATGTGATTGTGCCCTTCGAGCGCGACGAAGCGCGCGCCGCGAATGCCCGCGGCGAGGGTGCGGCCTTCCTCGAACGGCTGCACCGCGTCGCTGCGGCAATGCAACACCAGGGTCGGCACGGTGACCCGGGGGAGGAGGTCGGTCACGTCGATCTCGTCCACCGCGCGCCGGATGCGCGCGGCATTCTCGGGGGACGTGGTTTTTTGCTGCAACTGGTTGAACCAATGCCCCTGTTCCGCCGTGGCGCCGGGCATGAACAGCGAGGTGAATATCTGGCGAAACGCCGGATTCTCCTGGCCCCAGCCCTGGCGCATGAGAGTGAGCAGCGCGTCGGCCTGTTCGATCTCCTGAGGTGAGCCGCGCTTGCGTCTTCCGCGTGCGAAGCCGCCGTAGAGCACGAGATGGCTCACGCGTTGCGGATATCGTACGGCATAGGCGATGGAAACGGCGCAACCCTGCGATATGCCCAGCAGCGCGAACCGATCGATGCCGGTGGCTTCGACCACGCTCTCGAGGTCGCGCGCGAACGCCTCGAACGAGATGTCGTCCACCTCCCAGTCGGAGAGGCCGTTGCCGCGTGCGTCGTAGCGGATCAGCCGGTGCTCGGCGGCGAGCTCGCGCAGCAGGTGACTCCAGACCGGGCTTTCCCAATCGTACTCGAGGTGATTGAGCCAGTTGGCCGCCTTGAGCAGCGGCGGCCCCGCCCCGACTTCGGCATAGGCGATGCGGACGCCGTCGGACGCGGTGCAGAAATGAATTTCATGCCGCAGGGCAGGCGCCCGTGGCGACTGCGCTTCGGCGGTGACGGCCGCCGTGACCGGCTCGATCGCTTCGCCGACCTCGCCGACGAAGCGGATGCCCTTGCGTTGCACCGTGCGGATCAGGCGCTGCGCCCCGCCGCTGTCGCCGACGGCCTTGCGCACGGCGTTGATGCGGCTGGTCAGGGTCGATTCCGACACGATGCGCCCGTGCCAGACCGCCGCGATCAGGTCGTCCTTGCTGACCACGCGGTCGCGATTGCGCACCAGATGGACCAGCAGGTCGAACACCTGGGGCTCGATGGCGATGGGCTCGCCGGCGCGCCGCAGCTCGCGCCGATCCACGTCAAGGACGTGATCATCAAAGAGAAATTGCAAGTCGGCCCCACCTTGGACGGCAGCATTCTGCAGCAATAATCGGGGAATTCTCAGCGACAAATCAAGGTGCCCGCAAAGTCTTCCGGCCGGGACGAAGGCATCCGGACGGTGTCGACCGCGATTTGCCGATCGGCGGCCGCTGGAGAGCCACATGACCCAGCCACAAGCCATCCGGCAAGACGTCTTCCAAGACATCCGTCGCCGCCCTGACGGCTCCATCGACATCGATTTTTATTGGGCGGATGCGATCGCGTTGCGCAACCGGGCGATCCGAGACTCCTTCAGGCTGATGGCGCTCGCCACGGTGCGCATGCCGTTCAAGCAATGGCGGAGGCGTTTGGTGCTGCTGGCGAGCGGCCGTTGACCCGCTGGTTTTGGGGCAGACCCAAAAACGCCGACGTCATGAAAGGTCCCCGGCTATCACTACACAGCACGAGCGGGAAAGACCCACGCGGATACGATGTTCAGTCGTCCGCGGTTTGAGCGCGTGGAAATGGTCCCGCGACGGCCTTTGAGCCCGGGAGGGGCATAACCAGCACCCGCCCCCGCCGACAGGGCGATCTCAACGAAGCGTCGCTGCGGCAATGCCGCATCTTTCATTCAGGTTCCGTTCATCTTAGAAATGCCATATTGACGTCAAGGAAAAATGCCCGCTCGACAGGGAGCGTGCGGGGGAACGTCAACACTTGCTCGCCGCGAGAGGGATCTCCACGCCGACCCGGTGCTTGGAGCCACGGCCGTCGACGGCTCGGGGCACTGGGCGAATTTTTGGGCGCGCGCCGAGGCGATAGCGTCCAGAGAACAGCGATGGAGCATAGGCTCGCATTCGGTGAAGCACTATCGGCGGGCTGCGCGGCAACCCCGCTGGCCCGCGTCGTGCATTTCCCAAGCGTCCGCGACCTGCCCGCCGTGGTCGAAAGCTTGGAACGACCAATCGTTCTACCCCCGGTATTGTCCAACAAGGACGGCGCCGTTCGTTGGAGGGAGGGAGAGCGGCTTCATCATCTCATGGAGCAGGCCTGCCGGCGGTTCGGTGCGAACGACGCGGTCGTCACTGACCAAACCGTCATGACGTATCGCGAGCTCGACAAGCGCGCCAACCGGGTCGCACGATACCTGATCGACCAAGGGATCGAACCCGGCGATCGGGTCGGTCTTCTGTTCGACAAATCGGTCGAGACCTATGTCGCGCTGCTGGCGGTGATGAAGGTCAACGCCGCCTACGTGCCGCTCGACCCCGGTTTTCCGACGGCGCGCATTGGCTTCATCCTGGCGGACGCGAGCATCAGATCCGTCGTATCGATGTCCGGATTCGGGGCGCGACTCGGCGCGTTCAACGTGCGCCCGGTGCTTCTCGACACCGCTAAGCAGGCCATCGACGCAATGCCCGATACGCCCCTCGCGGAGCACGAGGTCGGGCCTGCTGTCGATCGGATTTGTTACATCATCTATACCTCGGGGACGACCGGCAAACCCAAAGGCGTCGTCGTCGAGCATCCCAGCATTTGCAACTTCGTCCGCGTCGCGGCGGAGCGCTACGGGTTTGCACCTGGCGATCGTGTCTATCAAGGCATGACGATTGCCTTCGACTTTTCCGTGGAAGAGATCTGGGTCCCGTTGATGGCCGGCGCGACTCTCGTCCCGGGCATTCCTGGCGTCACCCTGCTCGCAGACGAACTCGCGGATTTCCTGAGAGATCGAAGGGTCACGTGCCTCTGTTGCTGCCCAACCCTGCTGGCAACAATCGAGACCGAGTTGCCCCTGCTCAGGATTCTGCTCGTCGGAGGCGAGGCCTGCCCCCACAATCTGGTGGTCCGTTGGCATCGCGCCGGGCGGACCATCCTGAATTCGTACGGGCCGACCGAGGCTACCGTTACCGCGACGTTGACGGAACTGACCCCGGACAAGCCGGTGACCATCGGCCTGCCGCTCCCGAGCTATTCGATTGTCGTTCTCGATCCGGACGCCGATCAGGCCGCCCCTTGGGGGAAGCTTGGAGAGATCGGGATTGCCGGCATCGGGCTCGCGGCCGGCTACTTGAACCGCGATGACCTGACGCAGCGGAAGTTCATTGCCGATTTCCTGGGAGTTTCCAACAACCCCTCGAAGCGGATCTATCGGACGGGCGACCTCGGCCGCTTCAATGAGGACGGGGAGATCGAATACCACGGCCGGATCGATACCCAGGTCAAGATACGCGGCTACCGGATCGAACTCATCGAAATCGAAGCCGTGCTGCTGGACTTGCCTGAGATCGCGCAGGCGGTGGTGACCACCTACGAGCCTGAGCCGGGACTGGTCGAGCTCGTGGCCTATTACTCGCTCAAGCAGGATGCATCGGTCCTGTCGCGCGGCGAGATCACGCACGCGCTGCGAAGTCGGCTGCCGGCCTACATGGTTCCGACATATCTCGAGGAACTGCCGCTCATCCCGATGACGATGAGCAACAAGGCCGATCACAGGCAGCTGCCGAAGCCCCAACGGCCGCGCGTCCCGGCCGGCACCAAACTGGTCGTCGCCAAGACGGACAGCGAACACTTCCTGTCGCGCGCCCTGGCCGAGGTGCTGAAAGTCGACCATGTTTCCACCGAGGACCACTTCTTCGACGACCTCGGGGCGAACTCCCTGCTGATGGCGCGCTTCTGCGCTCGCATCCGGAAGCAACCGGGCATGTCGACCGTGTCGATGCGTGAGGTTTATCTGAACCCCACCGTCGCCAAGCTCGCCGAGCGCGTGTGTCAGGGGGGCGACGAGGGGGTCACCACGGTTAAGCCAGAGGCGTTCCACGTTCCCTCCGACTTCGCCTATTACGGGTGCGGGGCGCTTCAGCTTTTGTTCTATGCCGTCTGCAGCCTGCTTGGCGTGGCGTTCTTCGACGCCGGCCTCGAATGGACCTATGAGGCGGTGGGCGACCCGCTCAAGGTCTACCTTCGCAGCGTCACGTTCGGAGTCGGGTCTTTCGTCGTGCTGACGGCCGTCCCCATCGCTGCGAAGTGGGTGCTGATCGGAAGGTGGAAGGCTGAGTCCATCCCGATTTGGAGCTCGCGCTATTTCTGTTTCTGGGCGGTCAAGACACTGACGCGCAGCGCGCCGGTGGTCGTGTTTTCCGGCAGCCCGATCTACAATATTTATCTGCGTCTGCTGGGTGCGAGGATCGGCCCGAATGTCGTGATCGATTGTCGGGTTGTCCCAGTCTGCACCGACCTCATCGCCATCGGCGCAAACGCGATCCTCCGCAAGGATTCCATCGTGCTGGGCTACCGGGCCCAATCGAATTTCATTCATACCGGTTCGATCGATATCGGCAGCAATGCATTCGTCGGCGAAGCCAGCGTGCTGGACATCGGCACGGCCATGGGCAACGACACGCAGCTCGGACATGCCTCGTCCTTGCAGACCGGTCAGCGCATCCCGGACGGCAAGCGTTATCACGGGTCCCCCGCGCAGGAGACAAGGTCCGACTATTGCCCGATCGAGAACGTACCCTGTTCTGGGCTCCGGCGTGGACTGTTCGAGGCGATCCGGTTCTTGGCTCTGTTCGCGATCGCGATTCCGATCCCCATCCTGCTGCTGGCTCACTGGGAGCATTACTCCGCCGGGTTCGCGGGCGGCGCCTCCGCCAACGCCGATGCGCTGACATCGGCCATGCTACTGCTCTCCGTCGGCTCCTTTGTCGGCTCTCTGGCGGCGGGGTTGCTGGCCGTCTATGTCGTCCCGCGCGTTTGCCAAGTCTTCCTCGAGACCGACAAGACGTATTCCCTTTATGGCCTTCATTACCGATTGCAAACCATCGTCGCGCGGTTCAGCAATTCGCGCTTCTTCAATCTGCTGTTCGGCGACAGCTCCGCGATCGTCCACTACATGCGGTTTCTCGGTTGGAACCTGAACACGGTGGAGCAGACCGGCTCGAACTTCGGCACCAACCAGCAGCACGACAACCCGTTCCTCTGCGACATTGGCAGCGGAACGATGGTCTCGGACGGGTTGTCCATGATCAACATCCACCAGTCGAGCTCATCGTTCCGGCTGGTCAGGACCCGCATCGGCGATCACAACTACCTCGGCAACAACATCCACTATCCGCCGGATGGCCGCACCGGTTCGAATTGTCTCCTCGGCACCAAGGTGATGATTCCGATCGACGGGCCCATGCGCGAGAACGTTGGGCTGCTGGGGTCTCCCAGTTTCGAGATTCCGCGCATCGTCGACCGCGACAAGTCCCTCATGAGCGCCTTGAGCGCGGAAACGCGCGGGCAGCGCCTGCGGCGGAAGAATCTCTACAATCTCGTCACCGCCTCGCTGTTCCTGTTCGGCCAGTGGCTGTTCTTCTTCGCCACGCTGGTCGTCTGGCAGGCGGCCCTGCTGAATTATCCCGACTACGGCGTTTTCGCGCTTTTCCTCGCCACGCTTGCCATGTCCTGGGGGTCGATCCTGTATTTCGGGCTGCTCGAGCGAGCGAGCCTCGGCTTCAGGCGACTCGAGCCGAGGATGGTCACCATCTACGACCCGTATTTCTGGTTTCACGAACGTCATTGGAAGCTCTCCGACTCGCCGGTCGTGAAACTCTTCGCCGGCACGCCGTTCAAGAGCTTGATGTGGCGCCTCGTGGGCGTGAGGATCGGACGGAAAGTGTATGACGGCGGATGTGTCATGACCGACCGCACCCTCATCGAGATCGGCGACTATGCCAACCTGAACGAACTCGCCGTCCTGCAGGCGCACTCGCTCGAGGAAGGCGTGTTCAAGTCCGACCAGGTGCGAATTGGCAATGGGTGCACCCTCGGCCCGGCCGCGTTCGTTCACTACGGCGTGACCATGGGCGATCATTCCGTGCTCGACGCGGATTCCTTCCTGATGAAGGGTGAAGTCCTCGATCCGTATACGGTCTGGTGCGGCAACCCCGCCAAGCTCTATCGCCGCAATCTGCCGGCCGACCGAGCTGAAACTAACACGCCAGCGCTATCGCAGGAGATGACGGACTGTTTCGTGCCGAAGGTGGCTGCAGAATAGCGCGACGATTGACCTGATGAAGCGGTGTTGGTGTTAGCCGTTGCGTGGACGGTCATCGTCCCGGATGGTGTGGCGCATCGCGTCCTAAAGCTCCGCGACTCGTGTTTGGTCGCGCTCATCAGCCGGCAGGGTCCTTGCCAGCTGATCGGATGGAGCGGCGCTTCCGAGCGTCGGCGCAAACCGATTGGCGTACGACATGGCCCGCTTTTCGAACCCATGCCAGGTTCCATAGCCCAGCGCGGTCGTCATCACAAAGGCCGCGAGCATGGATAGCCAGAACGGCTCGATGAGCAACATCGAGAATTGCTGAACCGGCCAAGCCAGGACATACATTCCGTACGACGCATCGCCTCCCTTCGAAAACCATGCCATGGCCGCGGAGCTGCCGAAGCCGATGGTGGCCGCAGCTACCGCGAGCGACTGAAACATGGTGTCGATCGGCACCAGATTGCGAATGACAAGAATCGCTATCAGTCCGATGACCCCGACCGCGAGGGCGTGCCTTCCGATATATGGCCAGAAGACGGCCAGCACGGCTCCGGATAGAAAAAACGAACCCAGTCTGAAGAGCTCTAGACTCTCCAGGTGGCCGATTTCGAATTCACCAAGAATCGGGGTCGCACTCCAGGCGATGCCAAGGAGGAGAGCGCCCAGAACGATGCCGGTGCTTATCCATCGCCCGCCCAGGAAGAACATCAGTGCAAGTACGGCGTAGAGCCAAAGCTCGTATGGAAGGCTCCAGAGCGGCTCGTTGACCGCTGGTCGCACAGTATCCGCGAATACGCCGGGTATGACGTACGTCACGCCACGCAGAAACATCAGAAGATTTTCAGCGACATATTCGGCGTGCGACCAGAGATGGGGATAGTTGCCGTACCAGAAAAAGGTCACTGCCGAAGTCGCAACGAGCACGAAGGCAAGATTTGGAAATATTCGGAGGAACCTGGCCGCGACGAAACGGGCCCAACTCGTCGATTTCTGCAGCGACCGGCAGATCAGGAAACCGCTGAGACAAAAGAAGATTTCGACGGCGAGCTCGCCAAAGTCCTCGCCGTAGCCCGGAACCGGCGGCTCCGGACGTCCCGCCAGGTCAAAATGATGGCTGAATAGAACGGCGGACGCGGCACAGAAACGGACGAAGTCGTAACTGTTCTCGCGGCGTGAATCCACCGGCCGGCAATCCTGGACCCTATATCTTCGCAGTGTGAACCACCTCACCTTCGCCCGCAAGTCGCGATGCTATCAGGGTGCGTCCCACGGACGGAGGGTCTCTTGGAAAAGCGCGACATTGTAGAGAAATGGTCTCCGCAAGACGGGCGTGAATTCGATCGCTGGATCAGGGCCAACGCCGTCATCGGTTCGCTCCTCGCCGCCGGACTTTTCGCGATGGCTGTGGCCGGCGTGCCGTCCGCGGGATCGGGTGATACTGCGGCCGCCGGCAATTCGACCGGCACGGAGATGACGACCGCGTCGTCGCGATGAGCGGTTATGCCTAGCGGTGAGCTCGCCGCATTCACTTGTCGTACTGCCGCGAATCAAGCGCGGACGACCATCATCCAAAAGCGCGAATGCACGCCGCTCCGAGGTCGGACCTAGGAAGCGATCATCGTCGCTGAGCCTGCACCGGCGGGAGCTGTACCCCCGACGTCCGCCACGATGCGCTTGAGCTCCGGCAGGCACGAGCCGCAATTGGTGCCGGCGCGCAGCGCCGCCCCGATGCTCTCGACACCTGTCGCCGTCCCGGTTTGCAGCGCGGCGCGGATGGCGGTCAATCCCACGCCGAAGCAGGCGCAGACGATCGGCCCGGCGCTGGCAAGGCCGTCGGCCGAACGTCCGGACAGGAGCACGCGCCGCACCGCCTCGGTGAGCATCCCGGTTTCGAACAGCGGCTTCACGGCGTCCCATTGCGGCGCGGCCTCGGCAGGACCGATGAACAGGCAGCCCTCGAGTTTTCCGGCGGTGAACGCCGCCGCGCGGTAGGTGCCGCGCCGGTCGTCGCTGAGCTCCGCGAGCTCGGCGTTGCCGCCGAACATGGCGCGCGCTCGCTCGCGCCAGGTCGCGGGGCCGTCGTTGCTGGCGAGCAGCAGGCCCGTTGCCTGCGCGAGCGCGACGCGCGCCCACCAGGTGCCGTCGGGCAAGGCGAGGGGGCGGCGCGTGAGCGCAAAGCCGCGGAACGCGAATGTGACCGGCGCGATCGCAGCCGGCGTGGCCTTGGCGTCGGGCTGGCCGGAATGGCGGTCGGTCTCCGGCATCACCAGGTCGCCGATGCGCGCGGCCGAAGCGGTCGCATCGCTCCAGTGAATGGGTACAAAAAGCGATCCGCGCCGTTGTGCCGCGCTGACGCTCACCTTGAGCACGCACGAACCCCAGCGGGTCGTGACCTGCGCGAAGGCGCCGTCGACGAGGTTCTTCGCCTTGGCGTCGGCAGGGTGCACCTCGACGAACGGTTCGGGCGCATGCGCGCCGAGCCGCGGGCTCAGGCCGGAGCGGGTCATCGTGTGCCACTGGTCGCGCACGCGCCCGGTGTTGAGGCGGAACGGGAAGCCCTTGCCGGCCGGTGCGCTCGGCGCCGGCGGGTCGGGCGCGATGAAGCGGGCCTTGCGGTCCTGCGTATAGAAGCCGCCGTCGGCGAAGAAGCGACGATCCGGTTGGCGCGCGTGCCGCGGGGCGCCCGCGGGCAGCGGCCACTGCACGGGATCGAGCGCAGCAAATGCGTCGTCGCCGATGTCGGCGAGCCCGCCGAGATCGAAGGCGCGGCGGCCGCCGTTCTCGAACGAGGAGAGCGCGGCATGCTCGCGGAAAATGTCGGCGGCGGACCGATAGGGAAACGCCGGGGCGAAACCCATGCGGCGCGCGACCTGCGTCACCATCCACCAATCGGGCTTCGCCTCGCCCGGCGGCGGCAGGAACGCGCGCTGGCGCGAGATCCGCCGCTCGGAATTGGTCACGGTGCCATCCTTCTCGCCCCAGGCCGCGGCGGGAAGCAGAACGTGCGCGCCAGCCGCGACGGTGTCGTTGGCCGCGACGTTGTCGGAGACGACGAACAGGTCGAGCCGGCCGAGCGCCTCGCGCACCTGGCGCGCGCGCGGCAGCGAGACCGCGGGGTTGGTCGCCATCACCCACAGCGCCTTGATCTTGCCGCGGGCGATGGCGTCGAACAGCTGCACCGCCTTGAGCCCTTCGCGGGTCGCGACCCGCGGCGCCTGCCAGAAGCGGCCGACGCGGTCGATGTCGTCGGCGGTGAAGCCCATGTGGGCGGCGAGCTGGTTGGCGAGCCCGCCGACCTCGCGCCCGCCCATGGCATTGGGCTGGCCGGTCAGCGAAAACGGCCCTTGCCCGCGGCGGCCGATGCGGCCGGTCGCGAGATGGCAGTTGATGATGGCGTTGACCTTGTCGGTGCCCTGCGAGGATTGGTTCACGCCTTGCGAGAAGCAGGTGACGGCGTTCGGGATGGCGTGGAAGAGCTCGAAGAACCGCGCGACGTCGGCCGCCGGCAAGCCGGTGAGGCGTGCGGTCGCGGCGCGGTCAGGCGCTATCGCGCGCGCGTGCGCCAGCGCGTTCTCGAAACCGTCGGTGTGGGCGTCGATGTAGCGGTAGTCGAGCGCGCACAGGTCGGCGAGATGCACGAGCAGCCCGCAGAACAGCGCGGTGTCCTTCCCCGGCGCGATCGGAAGAAACAGGTCGGCATCCTCCGCGGTGGCGGTGCGGCGCGGATCGATCACCACGATCCTGGCGCCGCGCTCGCGCCTGTTCTTGACCATGCGCTGGAACAGTACCGGGTGACACCACGCGGCGTTCGAGCCGACGAGCACGATCAGGTCGGCAGCGTCGAGATCCTCGTAGCTGCCGGGCACGGTGTCGGTGCCGAAGGCGCGCTTGTGGCCGGCGACCGAGGAGGCCATGCACAGCCGCGAATTGGTGTCGACATTGCCCGAGCCGATGAAGCCCTTCATCAGCTTGTTGGCGACATAATAGTCCTCGGTCAGGAGCTGGCCGGAGAGGTAGAACGCGACCGCGTCGGGCCCGTCGCGCTTGATGATGCGTTGAAAGCCGTCGGCGACGTGGTCGAGCGCGACCGACCAGTCGACGCGCGCGAGGCTGCCGTCGAGCTGCCGCAACATGGGATGCAGCACGCGTTGGTCGAGCCCCAGCGTCTCGCCGAGCGCCGAGCCCTTGGAGCAGATGCGGCCGAAATTGGCGGGATGGTGCGGATCGCCGGCGACGACGGCCCCGCCGTAGCCGTCGGGCTGCGCCAGCACGCCGCAACCCACGCCGCAATACGGGCAGGTGGTGCGCACCGCCGGTGGCTGCGGTGAGGGCGCGTTCACGCCGCCGTGCGCGTCGCGAGCGCGCGCCCGAACACGAGATCGTCGCGCAGGCGCGCGACCGGCGAGCCGGTGCGAATGAGATCGAGATACCAGAGGCCATCGGCGGTATCGCCGAACAGCACCGCACCGACGAGGCGACCGTGCGCGATGACCAGCTTCTTGTAGACGCCGGCGGCGGGATCGCGGAGCACGATCTCCTCCGCCTCGGCCGTGGCGCCGAGGAAGTCGCCGGCGGAGAACACGTTGACGCCGGAGACCTTGAGGTTGGTGGCGAGCACGCTGCCGGGATAGCTCGCGCGCTCGCCGGCGAGCCGCCGCGCCAGAAGTTGCGCCTGCTCGTAGGCGGGCTCCACCAGGCCGTAGCAGCAGCCGCGATGCTCGGCGCATTCGCCGATGGCGTGGACGCCGGCGGCGTTGGTTTCGAGATGGTCGTCGACCACGATCCCGCGCCCGACCTCGATGCCGGCCGTACGCGCCAGCGCGGCGTTGGCGCGGATGCCGACCGCGACCACGACGGCGTCGGCAGCAATGGTGGTGCCGTCGTGCAGCTCGACCCCCTCGACCTTGCCATTGCCGGCGATGCGCGCGGTTTGCGCCTGCAGGCGCACGGCGATGCCCCTGGCCTCGACCGCGCGCTGGAGCATGAGCGCGGCGCGGTGATCGAGCTGGCGCTCCATCAGCCGGTCCATGAGATGGAGGAGGGTGACGCGGGCGCCGGCCTTGGCGAGGCCGTAGGCGGCTTCGAGGCCGAGCAGCCCGCCGCCGATCACCACGACCCGGGTGCCGGCGGCCTTGGCCGCCGCGATGGCGTTGACGTCGTCGACGTCACGGAAGGTGAGCACGCCCGGCAGATCCATCCCGGGAATGTCCGGCTTGATCGGCTGCGAGCCGGTGGCGAACACGAGCTTGGAGAACGACAGCCGGGTGCCGCCCGCCAGCGTCACGTTGCGCGCGGCCGCGTCGACCGCGGTCGCACGCACGCCGTAGCGCAGGGTCACGCCGCGATCGCGCCACCAGCGCGCCGGCCTGAGCTCGATGTCGTCGAAGCCGACCTCGTCAGCCAGGAGCGCGGACAGCAGCACGCGGTTGTAGGCGAGCCGGGGCTCCTCGCCGATGACGGCGACGGCATAGCGGCCGAGCGCGCGCCGCGCGAGCTCGTCGACCAAACGCGCCGCGGCCATGCCGTTGCCGATCACGATGAGGGGCTCGCTCATCGGGTGGGTTCCTCGTGCTCTCGGACTGCGCGGCGGTGCGCCCGGCGCCCCGCGCTCGTGCGAGGGGGCGGCGGCTGAACGGACTCGCCATCGTCGTTGACAGCGCCGTACCGTCCTCCACTTCAAGGAGCGTGCCACCTGGGCTCCGGCGATTTATTGCTGCGACTGCAGGGGGTTAGGCAATGCGGCAGGTCGAGTGAGAGTGGCCGAAACAGGCGTTTTGCCCATTCCGTACGCGCTCCGCCTAGGGCTTATGCAAAGGCGCGGGCATGACTCGGGAACGGCAGCTTGACCGAGCCGTTTCGCACTTCGCCGCTTCACACTCGACTCAGCCGGTCGGCGCCTTCCGGAACAGCTGCGCAAACGTCTCCAGTTCCCCGAAGCCAAGATCGGATACGGCCCAATAGCTGACGCCGTTCTCACGCCAGCTCACCACATTGTATCCATTGATCGAGCGGCGCGCGGCTGGGCCGCGGCCCTCGTCCGGAATTGCCGACAGACTGATGATGTGGAGACGGCGACCATACACCAACGTGGGAACCGGCGTGTTGTCGATGACGTCCACGCGCGCGCCGATCAGAGGGAATCCCTCCTGCGCAAGATCGACGACGCGGGGTGCCTGCGGGATGCGACCATTGAACCACGGCTTCACCGTGTGCCGCTCGGAGGAGTTCATGTCGCTCGGATGCGGTGCCATGAGCCCGCGCATGTGACCGTCCAAGACGGCCGCGGCCGTTCGATCGCCGGCCGCCGGGCGCAGAACCGCCCAGGTCGATCCGCCACCGAGCACAAAGGCGATTGCGATCGAGGCCGCCAGCGCCTGCCACGATGGACGCGTCCATCGGCGCCTCATCCCCACGGCAGCTTCGATCCGCGACCGCAAATGAGGCGGGAGTGTTCGCGGCGGCAGATGTTCGCGCAGAGCCTGACGCAAGGTTCTGGTTTGTTCGAACTCGGCGGCAAGTGCGGGGCTGGCAGCGATCTTGCGACCGACCACAATCGCATGAGCCGGATCGAGCTCGCCATCCAGATACGCATGGACCAGCTGAGAGTCGTCATCGGGGACGCGGGTGCTGTCGTTGGTCATGCGTCGTTCGTCCTGAGAGCACCAATGATGCGACGCCGGGCGCGCGCCAGGCGCGACATCACCGTGCCGACGGGCAGCGTCGTAACCTCGGCAATCTCACGATACTCAAGCCCCTGAAGGTCGCGCAATATCAGCACTTCGCGAAACGCGAGCGGCAGTGCTGCGATTGCAGCCTCCAGACGGCGCACATCCAGCTTCGCGAGCAGCGCCGTCTCCGGAGTGGATGTGACCGTGGCGGACCATCCTCCGATACATTGCTCCGTCAAACGCTCCTCGCCGAGAAAGTCTTCAACGGCAACGATCTCCGACGGGCGATTCTTGGCGAGCCACGAATAGGCCGTATGGCGGACGATGGTCAGCACCCACGCCCGAGCATTGACGCCGGCGAAGCTGCCGATGGCACGAAAGGCGCGGAGGCAGGCTTCCTGCACCACATCCTCCGCATCGGTTCGGTTGCCTGTGAGCCACGACGCGACCGCAAAGGCTTCCGAGAGATGGGGCACCACGATACCGGCAAACTGTTTCCTGTTTTCCTCGTCGCTCAAGCCAACCCCCATAGACTCAAGTTCGGCTAGGTTTATTCCCCAGGCCTGAAAAATAAAAAAATTCCCGTTTCGGGAATTTTTGATTCGATTTCGAGTCTCCTGCGCGACCGTACCGCGCACGCCGACGCGCAGGTGTGAAGTGGTTCACGTTCTCATCGGCACTCTGCGATCCCGAGATCCGCTCGGTGCCGCGCGACAACAGGGGGTGGGATGTCACGGGCCGAAAATTATTTCGGGCACCTTAGTGCAAGCGCGCTCCCTGCGCGCGACCCCAGGATACCTCCGCAGACAAAAAGCACTCGGCTGGGTGATGCCGGCTCGTTGAAGCCCGACGGAGAGGGTGGCATGGGAAAAAGTGACGCCGCACTGAACTACAAGTCCATGTCTCCGGAGGATCGGCGCAGTTTCGATCGCTGGCTCAAGGCGAACGCCATCTTCGGCCTGATCTTAGCCGCGGGTGTCGTCGCCATGGCTTTCGCGGGATCCAGGACTGTGGGATCGCGCGACGCGACCATGGCGGACAATAGGGACGCTTCCGATGTTGCTGCGGCTGCTGCACGCAGCCGGCAAACCGGGGTGCCGTCGACCGACTAGCCCCCATCCGACAGAGCTTATCGTCGAGACGATGCCGTGACTCCTCGGGCTTCGTGCTCTCCATACGGGAGGTTTGGCCCTTGTGGTCTTGGTCCGATTTCGCGGTATGCCACGCGAGACTCGTCGTATTGGCGATCGTCTTGGCGGTCCCGTGCGCCGCGACGGCGAAGCAGGAGCGGCTTGAGTCCGCTTGTCACAGCCTCTTGCACCGTTACGTCCTCGACTGCGGGTGCACGGCCAAGTTCCTGGAGGACCATTTCGGCACCGAGCAGGCCGACATCCTGCTGAAGCTGTGGGTCTACGGGGTGAACGGTGACAATCGAAGCGACGTACTCGATCTCTACCTGCAGCATGGTGCGAACAAGATCAACGAGGCCGTGATGGAGTTTCACCGGCACCGCGATCAGCTGCGTGCCTACTGCGTGCAGGGAGAGGGCCCGATGATCGCCGACTAGGATGCTGTGCCCTATGCGCTCTTGTTCACGTAATTCAACGGCAAGACGACCCATCACCGGCGCAAGGAAGATCTGTACCGCCGCGGGCACCGCTGCAGCGGATGTCGATGCTCGCTAGGCGCGGCAATCACACGGCCGGATGATGGATCGTCGCGGCGGCGTGGGTGAAGCTGCGTCGGCCGCGCTTGTAGCCGAACAGCGGTCGCGCGAGTTCGGCCACCGCCATCGCCGGATCGCGGCTGTCGATGACCACGAGGTCGGCGGGATGACCGACTGCGATGCCGTAGTCGGCGGCATTCATGAGCCGCGCCGGCAGCGTGGTGACCATGTCGAAGCAGGCGCGCATGTCGTCGCCGCGGCCGAGCTGCGCGATATTGGCATAGAGGTTCGCCATGCGGATGAGCGAGCAGTCGCCGAACGGCGTGAATGGATTGAGCACGTTGTTGGTCGCGAGCGAGCAGGTCACGCCATGAGTCAGCAGACGATGCGCGGGCGCGACACCGCGCGGCACGTGATGCTGGTGCTCGCGCCCCATCAGGAACAGGTCGGTCGCCGGCAGCACCGTGACGGCGACCCCGGCGTCGGCCAGCTGGGCGGCGATCTTGTCCAGGCGGGAATGATCGATGGTGGAGAGTTTGGTGACATGGCCGATCGCCACCCGGCCGCCCCAGCGGTGGGCGTCGGTCTGTCGGCACACCTCGTCGAGGTGCATCCATGAAGGGTCGAGATCGAAATCCAGATGAAAGTCGATGTCGAGATCGAAGCGGCGCGCGATGGCAAAGATGCGCGCAGTCTGCGCCGCCGGATCGGTGTCGGTGTAGGGGCAGCCGCCGATGACGTCGGCCCCTTGCTCGCAGGCCTCGACCAGCAGTTCCTCGGTGCCGGGATCGTTGGTCAGGCCCTCCTGCGGGAATACGCAGATCTCGAGGTCGAGCGCCCAGGCGTAATCGCGCTTGAGGGCGCGTACGGCGTGAAAGCCGTTGAGCCCCACGCGCGGGTCGGCCTCGACATGGGTGCGCATGCGCGTCGTGCCCTGGGTGATGGCTTTCTCCAGGGTGCGTTGCGCGCGCGCATGGATGTCGGCCTCGGTGAAGGCGCGCTTGGCCGCGGCCACCGTTTCGATCACTTCCTCGAGCGTCCCGCGCTCGCAATTGCAGCGCTCGAGAATGCAGGACTTGTCGAGATGGATGTGGGTCTCGACAAAGCCGGCGATCACCAGCCGGCCGTCGAGCTGTTCCTCCGCTGCGTCGGCGTCGATGCGGGCGGCGATGTCGACGATACGGCCCGCGCTGACGCCGATGTCGACCAGCGCCGGATCGCTTCCGGTCAGCCGGCCCTGACGCAGGATGAGATCGAGCGACATGGCGTGGGACCGCTATTGCGCCGCCTCGGTGCGGCCGAGATACGCCGCCTCGAGCTCGGGGTCGTCGGCCAGTCCCGTCGCGTTGTCCGAGCGCACGATCTTCCCCAATTCCAACACATAGCCGCGATCGGCGACGCTGAGCGCCAGGGCCGCCATCTGATCGACCAGCAGAATCGTGACGCCTTCATCGCGCAAGCCGGCGAGGATGTCGAACAGCTCGTTGATCATCGCCGGTGCGAGGCCGAGCGAGGGCTCGTCGAGCAGCAGGATGCGCGGCTTGGCCATCAATCCACGCGCGATCGCCAGCATCTGCTGCTCGCCGCCGGAGAGGAGCCCGGCGCGGATCGTGAGCCGCTCCTTCAAGCGCGGAAAGCGTTCCAGCAACCCCGCGATCTCGTCGTCGCGGTCGGCGTCCTTGCGGCTGTGCGCGCCGAGCACGAGGTTGTCGAATACGCTGAGCTCGGGGAAGACTTGCCGGCCCTCCGGCACGAGCGCCAGTCCGCGCCGCACGATCTGGTGGGTCTCGAGCTCGTTGATCGGGACGTTGTCGAGGACGATGGCGCCGTCGACCGGGCGCAGCAGTCCCGAGATCGCGCGCATGGTGGTCGACTTGCCGGCGCCGTTCGAGCCGATGATGGTCACCATCTCCCCCGGGCGCACGTCGAGGCTTACATTGTCGAGGACGGGCGCGGCGCCATAGCCGGCGGTGAGCTTGACGGTGGTCAGCACCGCGTCATGCGCGCCGCTCCACGGCGTGGTGCGCGGGCGTGCGCGCATTTCGCCGCCACCGAGATAGGCCTTGAGCACCCTGGGGTCGTGGCGGACCTCGATCGGTGATCCGGCCGCGATGCGCACGCCGGCATCGAGCACGATCACCGCGTCCGAGATGCCCATCACCAGCAGCATGTCGTGCTCGACCAGGATGACGGCGATGCCGAGATCGGCGATGCGACGGATGAGCCGGCTCAAGGCGTCCTTGTCCGAGCGCATCAGGCCGGCGGCGGGCTCATCGAGCAGCAGCACGCGCGGACGCATGGCCAGCGCACGTGCTATCTCGACCAGCCGGCGATCGACGTGCGGGAGGTCGCCCGCCGGCGTCGACAGCGATCCGTGATAGCCGACGAAGGCAAGCAGCGCCTCGGCAGCGTCGCGATCGCCGCGCGATGCGGCGTCTGCCGCCATGCTGCCGAGCCGGCCGCGCCGCAACGCGATCAGCACGTTGTCGACGATGCTCATGGTGGCGAACAGCTTGGTGGTCTGATAGGTGCGCGCGATGCCGGCGCGCGCCACCTTCCAGGCCGCGCGGCCGGCCAGCTCACGCTCGCCGAGCCGGATGCTGCCGCTGTCGGGGCGGTAGAACCCGCCGATCAGGTTGAGCACGGTGGTCTTGCCGGCGCCGTTGGGGCCGATCACGCTCGTCACCTTTCCGGGCGGAGCGGTAAAGGTGACGGCGGTCGCCGCCTTGATGCCGCCGAAGGTGATGCCGAGGTCGCGCACCTCGAGTGCGCCAGGTCTATCTGCGGGCGTGAGGAACCCGCCGATATCGAATGGAGTCGAAACGGCCATCGCCGAATCCCGGCGTGGCCACAGGCGCGCCAGCAGGCCGAGCACGCCCTCAGGCGCAACCCAAAGGATCACCAGCAGCGCGGCGCCGAAAAAGAGCAGCCGATATTCCGCGAGGCCGGACAGGAGCTCGGGCAGAACGACGCTCACCAACGCCCCGACCACCGGGCCGAAGGTCCAGCCCGCGCCGCCGACGATGACGGCGAACAGAAACAGGATCGACTGCGAGAACGGAAACGAATCCGGCGCCACGAACATCAGCAGCGGTGCGAAGATCCCTCCTGCCAGTCCCGTGAAGACAGCGGAGAGGGAAAATGCCGCGGTCTTGACGATCACCGGATTGAGGCCGATCGAGCGCGCGGCGGGTTCGGCGTCGCGCACCGCCACCATCGCCATGCCCCAGCCGCTGCGGGCGAGGCGGTGGAATGCGTAGAGTGATGCGCCCGCGAGCGCGACCGCAAGCATCGCCATTTCGCGCTCGGAAAAGATCAGTGCACCGATCGACGGCGGCGGGATGCCCATGAGGCCGTTTGAGCCGCCCGTCAGGGTGCGCCACTCGATCGTGCCGTGCTGCACGATAAAAGCAAAGGCGATCGTGACCATGGCGAGATAGGGGCCGGTGACGCGCAGGGCGGGCAGCGCGAGCACGAAGCCCACGATGCCGGCGACAGCGCCCGCGAGCGGCAATGCGATCCAGAAGTCGACGCCCTTGAGCGTGAGGATGGCGACCGTGTAGGCGCCGATCGCGTAGAAACCGACGTGCCCGAGCGACACCTGCCCGGTCAGTCCGAGCAGAATATTGAGCCCGACGCCGACGACCGCGGTCAGGGCCACGAGCGCGAGGACGAACGGCGTGTAACCATCGGACTTCGCCGCCAGCAGCAGGGCGGCGGCGGTCAGACCGACGATGGCAAGCGGCACGACGTTGCGTCCGGCGTCGATCCGCATCGTCAGACCTTGTTCACGGCCGCGCGCCCCATGAGCCCGTTGGGCATGAAGGCGAGGGCGAGAATGACGACGCTGAACACGACGATCTGGGTATAGACGGAGCCGAGGTAGGCGGTGACCAGCGCCTCGATCAATCCGTAGGCGAGGCCGGCAAGCATCACGCCCGAGGCCGACGTGATGCCGCCGAGGATCGCGACCGCGAATGCCTTGATGCCGAACAGCGTGCCCATGTCGGAATGCACGCTGAACAGCGGTGCGATCAGGAGGCCCGCCAGGCCGGCGAGCGCGGTGGAGATCATGAACGACACGGTGACCGCGAGCCGGACGTTGATGCCCATCAGCTTGGCGGCGTCGGGGTTCTGCACCACCGCAAGCAGGGCCTTGCCCAGGCGGGTACGGGAGAACACCACTTGCAGCAGGATCGCTATCGCGATCCCCGCCACCGGGATGACGAGCTGCAGCGGATAGACGCCGGCGCCGAAAATCTGCACCGGCTTGGTCGCGAGCACGGAGGGAAAGCCGCGCGGTTCCTTGCCGAAAGTGAAGAGCACCAGGTTGTCGAGCACGATGCCGCCCGCCACCGTGGCCATCAGCCACGCGTTCGAGCCGCGCTCGGCAAACGGACGCACCAGGGTGCGCTCGATCACGGCGCCGGCCAGCGCGCAGGCGGCGAGCGCGGTCATGGCCGCCAACGGCAGCGGCCAGCCCAAGGTGACCGCGAACGTGTAGCCCAGCACGGCGCCCAGCATCATGGCCGAGCCCTGGGAGAAGTTGACCGTGTTGGAGACCACGTAGGTGACGTGAAAGCCGAGCGCGATCAGGCCGTACATGCTGCCGAGGCCGAGACCAGAGATGACAGCCGAGGTCAGCAGCATGTCAGTGCGCTCGCATGAAGCCGAAAGGGCAGCGACGATATTCGCCGCTGCCCTTTCATGACGGCAGAGGCGTCAGTTCGTCAGCGGAAGGATCTCATCGCCTTTGAAGTAGGTGAAGAGATAATCCGACGCAGCCAGAGCATCCTGGTTCGTGGGCGTGAACGGCTTCTGGTAGGTCTTGATCAGCCCCTCGTACTTGTCGATTCCATAAAATCCCTCGCGGACCTTCTGGCCTTCGGTTGAACCTGCCTTGGCAATCGCGAGCGCGGTCAGATGCATCGCATCATAGGCGTTGGCAATGCCGACTGCCGGGGTGACATCGGCAAGCGACTTGATCTCGGGATATTTCTTCTTCAACGCGTCCAGCAGCGCGGTGGCCTTGGGGCTGGAATTGCCGGAAAAGCTGAAGGTCTGGATGAAATGCACCTTGGCCGCGCTCGGTCCTGCGAGCTCGGTGAAGCGTCCGCCCGACGGGCCCCAATGGGAGACGATCGGAACGTCCCAGCCCATGCGGTCGAGCGATTTCACCACCTGCGCCGATGGCGCCACGTTGGCCACCAGCAGGAGCACGTCGCTGCCAGCCTGCTTGAGGCGGCTCAACTGCGGCACGACGTCGACATCGTTGGTCTCGAACTTTTCAATGCCGACATAGGGCAGGTTCTTGGCTGCGAGCGCCGCCTTGAGACCCTTCTCGTTGGATTCGCCCCACGGATTGTTGATCAGGATCAGTCCCGGTTTCTTGGCGCCGTACTTCTTGATCGCATAGTCAACCAGGGCAACGTCGACGAGGTCATCGACCGCCGACACCCGAAACACATAGTTCTCGGCCGCGCCGTTCTGGGTGATCGGCGTGCCGGCCGCCCAGACGCCCATGAACGGCACCTTGGCCTGGTTGGCGAACGGCACGATCGCGATCGAGACCGGGGTATCAAGGCCGCCGAACAATGCCGCGACTTTCTCGCGCTGCACCAGCTCACGCGCGGCGAGCACGCCCTTGGCGGGATTGCTCTCGTCGTCGCGGACGAGCAACTCGACCTTCTTGCCGAGCACACCGCCCTTGGCGTTGATCTCGTCGATGGCGAGCGAGAGCCCGCGCACGATCGCCTCGCCCGACTTGGCGGACTGGCCGGACATGGCGGCGACAAGGCCGAGCTTCACTGTTTCCTGGGCGTGGACCGGAGCGGCGGCGAAAAGCGTCATCAGGCCAAGTGCCGCAAGCGCTCGCGCGAAGGGCTTTCTGAGGGACATGGGAAACCTCTCCGTCAATGGGCGATGCCTTGAAACAGGCAAGCCGCGTGCCAAACCGTATCCACTGAATCGGCGATAAAATCCCCAGTTTGCCGGTGTCGAACGCTTATCCAAGAGGCAATATTGGCAGCGAGCCGCCGCTATTGTATGCAGTATTGTATACGATATCATAGCAGATCGCATGCTATTTCTGGTCCGGATTGTGCATAGTGAGCCGGCGATCATCATCCTGGAGACCGTATCATGCCAAACGCCCGCGCGAGCGCTGTCGCAACCATCGGCGAAACCCCCGATGCGGCCGGGGTCGTAAAGGCCTTCCTGCACGCGTCGATGGTGCCCGATCCCCAGACCGCCGCGCTCTATATCGCCGACGATCTCGCCATCACCTTCACCGGCGGCCGCAAATATCGCCATCCGCGCGAGACCACGGCGTTCAACGCCAAGCGCTACAAATGGGTGAAGAAGAAGATGGAGCGCACCGACGTGGTGGCGGGCGAGGGGGAGACCATCGTCTACAATCTCGGCACGCTCTACGGCGAATGGCCGGACGGTACCCCCTTCGAAGGAAACCGCTACGTCGACCGCTTCGTCGTCCGCGACGGCAAGATCGTACAAATGGACGTATGGAACGACAGTGCCGAGCGGCTCCTGACCAAGGCGGGGATCGAG
>Ga0207643_10000606_pt1 | contig 22663 bp, 14 predicted proteins | sample KBSMisM62_FD_184313 | JGI IMG/M metagenome (GOLD analysis project Ga0207643, IMG submission 184313) | Miscanthus rhizosphere microbial communities from Kellogg Biological Station, Michigan, USA - KBS Miscanthus M6-2 (SPAdes) (version 2) | ecosystem: Host-associated > Plants > Roots >...
ATTTGCCCGCCGCCCCGGAGGTGTGGGCGGCTCACGCCGCTTTCCGGCCCTACACGTACTGGGCGCGCACCGGCGACGTCGCCGCGATTCGCTGGTCGGACTTCTACACGCAGTCCGAGCTGAAGAACCAACCGTTCTACGACCTGATTCATCAGGACACCACGACCAGATACGCGATCAATCTGCCGCTGCCGGCGGCCCCCGGGCGGTGTCGAAAGGTAGGCCTCTTCCGCACCCGCCGGGACTTCAGTGAGCGGGATCGGCTGGCCCTGCAATTGCTGCGGCCCCACCTCCACGCGGTCTACCTCGATGCCGAACGCCGCCGCCACGGAGCCCCACACCTGACCCGTCGGGAGCGGGAAATCCTCCACCTCGTATCCAAGGGATACAGCAACGCCGAGATCGCAGGAACGCTCTTCATAGCGGTGGCCACCGTACGGAAGCACCTGGAGAACATTTTCAACCGCACGGGGGTCCGCACTCGCAGCGCTGCAGCTGCCTTGGCCTTACCGCCCGCCTCGTTCGGTGCCACATCGATCACCGGAAGATCCCCCGACTAGGGTCCGACGCCGGCACGGCCCGGCCTGTCCTCGCCGGCCGATACTGGCTCGAACGGAGCCGGGCGCCCCGCCGCGGCGGCCCGAGGAAAGTCGCTCCGGCGCCCGCCTGAAGACCGAGCTGCTCAGGACGCGCTGTATGGACCACGGAGCCGAGGAGCGGGAAGGCACGGTCCGAGGTCAGCCGGGGACGCCGGTCGGCCGGCTCAGCGGGAACTCGGCGTGGACGGTGGTGCCGGTGTCGGGGGCGGTCTGCATGGAGAACCGGCCGCCGAGCGCCTCGACCCGATCCTTGAGCCCGACCAGGCCCGATCCGCCGCCGAACGCCGCGCCGCCGCGCCCGTCGTCGCTCACCCGGACCGACAGGAGCTCGTCGGTGGCGTCGACCTCGACGGTGACGGCCGTCGCGGCGGCGTGCTTGGTCGTGTTGGTCAGCGCCTCGGCGACGGCGAAGTAGGTGGCCAGCTCGACCTGCTCAGGTAGCCGGCCCTTCACCCGCACGCGCAGCTCGACCGGCACGTCCGAGCGGCGGGCCAGCGCCCGCAGCGCCGGGCCCAGGCCGCCGTCGGCGAGCACCGCGGGGTGGATGCCGCGGGCGAGCTCGCGCAACTCCGCCATCGCCCGGGCCGCCTCGGCGGCGAGGACGTCCAACCGCGCGGTCAGCTCGCCGGACCCCCGCTTCGCGGCGTCCTGGGCCAGCCGCGCCTGGATGGCGAGGTTGGCCAGCCGTTGCTGGGCGCCGTCGTGGAGGTCGCGCTCGATGCGCCGGCGGGTCTGGTCCGCGGCGGCGGCGATCCGGGCGCGCGACGCGGTCAGCTCCGCGTACAGCTGCGCGTTGTCGAGGGAGACCGCGAGCTGTGCGGCGATCAGCGTGACCGCGTCGAGCCGGTCGGCGGTGAACGCACGGCGGATGAGGCGGTTCTCCAGCAGCAGCACCGCCCGCAGGCCGCCCCGGCCCAGCACCGGCAGGGCCAGCAGCGAGCAGACCTCGACGCCGGCGAGGTACGGGTCGCCGGCGAACCGGTCGTCTCGGGTCGCGTCGTCCACGACCAGCGACTCGCGGGTGCGCTGGACGTAGCGCAGCACCGACAGGGGCGCGTCCGGCTCCGCGGTGGCGGCCCTGGCCGAGGCGCCCGGACTGGGCAGCCAGCCCGGGCGGTCGTCGCTCCACAGCAGCAGGTGCACGCCGGTGGCACCGGTCATCGCGCTGAGCACCTCGACGACGCGGGAGCGCAGGCGCTGGAGGCTGGTCTCGGAGCTCAGCGCCTGGGAGGCGGCGAGGATCCCGAGCAGGTCGAGCGTGCCGGTCGTGACGGGCTGACCGGCACGGGCACCGGCGGACCCGCCGGCCTCCAGCGTCGGATGGGCCCAGTCCAGCTGGGTCACCTTCCCGGTCGCGCCCCAGGCCGCGTACGCCTCCCGCGCCTGGGCGAGCAGGTCGTGGCCGACATGCTCGATGCCGTGGGCGAGGTAGAAGCGGGCCGCCCGTTCGGCGATCAGGGCCTGATGCCAGGGCCGCTGCCGCCGGGCCACCTCCCGCAACGCCGCGTCGAACGCGAACGCGGCGGCGCGGAAGTCGCCGACCGCCCAGGCCCGCTCGGCCTCGACCAGCCGCAGCAGGTGCACGAAGTTCTCCGGGGCGTCGGCGGCTCGCGCGGCGAACCACCCCGACGCCTCGTCCAGCGCCCGCAGCGGCTCGGCGCGGTCGTCCCCCTCCCCGGCGCGGGCCCGATCGGCCTGGGCCAGGCCGTGCAACAGGTGCACGGTGGTCACCGAGTAGGAGCCGGCGGCGGCCGCGATGAGCTCCAGTGCCGCGCCGCTGTGCTCGGCCAGCCCGGCCGCGTCGTCGGTCAGGGCCGCGACCATCCCGTGGCAGATGTGGGCGTAGAGCAGCGACAGCGGGCCGGTCGCGTACCGCTCGATCGGCACGTCCGCGCGCGAGGCCGCCGAGTCTTCGCCGCGCAGCACCGCGACCAGCCAGCGGTAGCTGTCCAGCCACTCGCCGGTCTGCTCGTTGCCGGTCCGGCGGAGGAACGCGAGCCCGCCCTCGACCTCGGCCACGAAGCTCGCCAGCGTCGGCGCGCAGTCCACCAGGTACGGCACGGACAGCTGGTAGCTGTAGCCGGCGTAGGTCAGGTCGTCCCCGGCGATCAGGCCGTCCCGGGCCTGGTGGACCGCGCGGACGGCATTCTCCGCGGGCTCGAACCAGCAGCAGACGGCCCCGAACATGTACCGCGCCTGCGAGGTACCCGGCTCATAGCCGCGGGCCTCGCCGGTGGCCACGATCCGCTGCAGGGCCCGGTAGCCGGCGGGGTAGTCGCCGCCCTGCACCCCGGCGTGGTAGGCGGCGTGGCCGACGGAGCCGATCAGGCTGCGGCTCGGGCCGTGCTCTATCCAGATCCGCAGCGCCTGCAGCGCGAGCCAGGCGATCAGCGGCGGGTCGGCGACGAAGTACGCGGTCGGCAGGACGCCGTCGATCAGCCGGCCCGCGGCCAGCAGGACCGGATCGGCGAGCTCCGCCCGGGTCAGGTCGTCCGCGGGGTCGGTCTCGAGCCAGGCGGACAGGCGGCCGAAGCCGTCTCCCAGCTCGTCCGCGAACCGCCCGGTGTCCGGGACGGCGATGCCGCACTCGGCCAAGGTACGCAGGCCGAGCTCGAGGGCGTCGGCGAACCGGGTCCGGTGGCTCAGGCTGCGCACCTGCACTGCGGTCGCCCCCGCCCGGTCGAACGCGCTCGGCCGCGCGGCCTCGATCGCCCGGTATTCCTCGTCCGCCTCCTCCAGCCGTCCCTGGCTGAACAGCGCCGCGTGCCGACCGGTACGCAGCTCGACCAGCGTGCCGGTGTCGGCCGGGTCGACGAGCCGCACCGCTGCCGCCAGCAGGGCCTCCACCAGCGCGTGATCGCCGATCAGCGCGGCCTGCCCGGCGGCGCGGCGCAGCAGACCCACCGCATCCCGCCGCTCGGCCGGGTCGTCGACCTCGGCCGCCACCGGCAGGTATTGCTCGGCCGCGGCCGCGAACAGCTCCGGCACCGGGGCGAGGCGCCGGGCGATGGCCAGCCGCAGCTCGCGTCGCTCCGCCGGATCGAGCCGGCGGAACACCGCTTCCCGGATCCGGTCGTGCCGGAACCGCACCGCCGGTCGGTCGCCCGGCTCGAGCGCGAGCAGCCCCTCCTCCAGCGCGGGGGCAAGCAGCCGGTCGACCAGGTCGGCCGGCTCGCCGGTCGCCGCCTGCAGCAGGCTCAGCTCGACCCGGCCGCCCAGGCAGGCCATCGTCTCCAGCAGCTGCCGCGTCGGCGCCGGCACCGCGTCGACCCGGGCGACCGCCGGGGCGGCGACCGGACCCGGCGACGACCGGTCGAGCGCCGCGCGGACCTCGGCCGCATCCCACCGCCAGCCACCGGCGGCCGGAGTCAGCATGCCGTCGCGGCGCAGCGCGCCGAGCAGCTCGACGGTCTCGTACGGGTTGCCCGAGGTGTGCGGCTCGATCGCCTCGACCAGGGTCGCCGCCGCGGTCCGGTCGGCGTGCACCATCTCGGCCACCATGCTGACGAGAGCCGGTGTGGGCAGGTCGTCCAGCCGCACGTGATGCACGCCGGCGTGGGCCTGCCAGCGTGACAGCGGGGCCGCGAGCGGGTGGCCCGGGCCCGCGTCGCCGTCCCGGTAGGCACCGACCAGCAGCAGGCCGTCGACCGGCTCCTCGGTCAGGAGCAGGTCGACCAACCCGAGTGGAGTGCCTCCGGCCCACTGCAGGTCGTCGACGAACACCACCAGCGGCCGCTCCCGCGACGCGGCCGCGCGCAGCACCTGTGCCGCCGCTCGCTGCGCGCGGGCCCGTGCGGTCAGCGGATCACCCGCGTCGGGCGGCACCCGCAGCACGGTCGCGAACTCCGGCACGCTCGCGGTGAGCAGCGCCGCGTTCGCGCCCACGGCCGCGAGGACCTTGTCCCGGATCTCCGCCAGATCGGCCTCCGGTTCGGCCAGCAGCAGCCGCCCCAGCGCCCGCAGCGCCTGGTTGACCGCGTCGAAGTCGAGATCCCGCCGGTACTGGTCGAACGTGCCGGCCACGAACCACCCGCGGGCGTCCGCGACCACCGGCCGCAGCTCGTTGACCAGCGCGGTCTTCCCCACCCCTGGTGCGCCGGCGACCAGCACGCCCGGGCAGCTGCCCGACAGCGCCTCGGTGAACGCCGCGTGCAGCTCCGCCGTCTCGGCCTCCCGGCCGACCAGCCGCGACGCGGGCAGCAACCGCAGCGGGACGTCGTGCTCGCCGATCGGCAGCGTCCGGCCGGGATCTGCCGCCAGCTCCTCCAGGTCGTGCACGACGCCCTCGGCCGACTGGTAGCGGCGGTCGGGCTCCTTCTCCAGCAGGTGCACGATGATCTGCGACAGCGCAGCCGGCACGGCCGGGTTGACCTCGGCGGGGGGCGTCGGGATCCGGGCCAGGTGGTCGTGCGTGAGCTGCAACGGGTCGCCGGAGCCGAACGGCGGTCCGCCGGTCGCCAGCTCGTAGAGCGTCGCGCCCAGCGCGTACAGGTCGGCCCGCTGGTCGACGGAGCGACCGGTCCGACCGGTCTGCTCGGGCGCCAGGTACGCCAGCGTCCCGACGATCTCGGTGTGGTGGGTGAACTCGGGCCGGATCTCGGCCAGCGACGTCGCCAACCCGAAGCCGACCAGGCATGGCTCTCCGTCCGGTGAGACCACGATGTTCGCGGGGCAGACGTCCCGGTGCAGCACGCCGCGCCGGTGCATCTCCGCCACCGCCCGCGCCAGAGCCGACCCGAGCCGGACCAGGAGGTCGACGTCGAGCGGCGTCGGCAGGTCGGCCACGCGGCTACCGCCCGCGTCCGCCAGCGTGATCGACCCGGGGAACCAGGGCTCGTCCGCCAGCTGCACGACTCCCGGCAGGCCGCGCAGCCGTTCGAGCATCGCCAGCTCGCGCCGCATCCGGCGCTCGGCGTCCGTGCCGAGGAACTCCTTGCGGATGACCGTGCGTCCCGGGAGGGAGAGCCGGGTGACCCGGGCCCGGGCACGGGCATGCGGGGTTCCGGTCGAACCGGAGGCATCTCGGCCGGACTGCACCCCGCGCATGTCCATCGCACGCCTTCCGATGAGGTAGGACGTACCGACGCCTACCTACCGTCGGCCGGCGCACCCGCGCAAGTGCCCCGTACGGGCCTGGATCAGCGCTGACGACTGACGGCACAGTGCTGCACGCCGATACCCGCGCGCCGGCACGCGACCGGTAACTTGCGCCCGGACGACAGGAGGAGGAGACAGGTGACCACTGGTGGCTTCTCGCCGTACCGGCTGGCACGGGTGCGAAAGCTGCTCGAGCGTCACGTCGAGTCCGGCTTCGTTCCCGGGATGCTGGCCGTCCTCGCCCGGCACGGCGAGGTGCATGTCGAGGCAACGGGCACGCTGGCGTTCGAGGGTGCGGGGTCGACGACGCCGATGGCGGGCGACACGGTCTGCCGCATGGGGTCGATGACGAAGCCGATCGTCGCCGCCTGCGCGATGGCGCTCGTCGAGGACTGCACCCTCCGCCTCGACGACCCGGTCGACGACCTCCTCCCCGAGCTGGCGGACATGACCGTGCTCGCCGATCCGGCCGGCCCGGTGGACGACACCGTCCCGGCGAACCGCCCGATAACGCTGCGGGATCTGCTCACCTACACCCTCGGCACCGGCATGGTCCCCGCCGAGCCGGGAACCGTCCCGATCGCGGACGCGATGGACGTGCTCTACGAGGCCGCGCCGCCGGACGAATGGATCGGCCGGCTCGGCGCGCTTCCGCTCGTCCACCAGCCGGGTGAGCGCTGGATGTACGAGACGGCGGCCAACGTGACGGTCGTGCTCATCGCCCGGGCCACCGGCAGGTCCTTCGGGGACGTCTTGCGGGAGCGGATCTGCGATCCGCTCGGGATGAAGGACACCGCCTTCAGCGTCACCGGCGACAGCATCGGCCGGCTGGCGACGGCGTACGCGCGCGACGACGACGCCACCGGCGGGCCGGTCGTCGACGACGCGCCCGACGGGCGGTGGAGCCGGCCGCCGGTCTTCGAGAGTGGCGGCGGCGGGCTCGTCTCGACCGCCGACGACTACCTCGCCTTCGCCTCGGCCTTGCTCGCGGGCGGTGCCCACCACGGCGAGCGGGTGCTCTCCCGGCCGTCGGTGACGCTGATGACCAGCGACCAGCTGACCCCCGCGCAGAAGGCGGTCTCCGGGTTCTGGCCGGGGTATTTCGACAACATGGGCTGGGGTTTCGGGATGTCGGTCCGCACCCGCCGCACGCACCTCGGCCCCTCGGTCGGAAGCTACGGGTGGTCCGGGTTCTACGGCACCGCCTGGTACAACGATCCCGCCGAGGACATGACGACGATCGTCGTCATGCAGCGGGCGCACGCGGGCGATCAGACGCTGCCGATGTGGCAGGACTTCTGGACCGCCGTCTACCAGGCCATCGACGACTGACGGGGGCACGCCGACTCAGCCGGGCGAGCCGCGGACCGGCCGGTACGCTGCCCGCCCTGATGCCCATCGCCCTCAGGGAGCCGCCGTGCGGGTGAACATGCTGCGGTACACGATCGCCCGGGAGAGTCCCCTCGACGTCTTCGCGCCGGAGGCGGGCGGCACCTACCTGCTCGGCGACTTCGACTGCATCGCGGATCCGGTCACGCTGATCGCGAGGCCGCGAGGGCACTACACCAGTGAGTACGAGGCTCGGCTGGCGCTGGAGCCGCACCTGCAGAGCTGGTCCGCCAAGGCGGAACTGGTCGACCGGATACCGATGTCGTTCCACTTCGTCGAATCCGAGTCGGCGGATCGCCTGCCACAGCCGAGTGGAGGCGACGGGATCGACGCTGTCCGACGCCCCCGGTCGCACCCGGTGACCCTGATCAGGGTGATCGAGGACCTCCCCGCTCCCGATCCGCACTGGCACGGCGAGTCGCCGCTGGCGCGCGACCTCCGGCTCCGGGCGCGCACGCTGGCCGACGACTCGTCCCTGCCTGCGGTTGCCTACGCGATGTACGACGCCATCAGGGCGAAGTACGGCGGCCCTGGTCGGGCCGCCACCTCGCTCGGGGTGAGCACGGGCCTGCTGGAGCAGGTGAGCAAGCTGTCGGGAGGAGCGAAGGATCCGGCGAACCCGATCACGCTGTCGGACCAGCAGCGCGCGTGGCTGCTCCAGGCGATGCGGGCGCTGGCGAGAAGAGTGGCCGAGGTCGAGGCCGGAATCGCCGCACTGCCGACCCTTACCCAGGCGGATATCAGGCAGTAAGGGAGTCGCGTGCGACACCTATGACCGGCTCCGGTCACGAGCCACGTCTGCTCGGGGACACCCGGCGCGCGCGAGCCACTCGGCGAGCAGGGCTCGCAGGAGTTCCGGCTGCTCGTGGGGCAGGGCATGTCCGGCGCCGTCGAGCACCGCGAGCGAGGCGTGCGGGTAGTGGTCGAGGAGGTCGACGGCGGCGGCATACCCGACCGTCGAGTCCAGTCGCCCCGCCACCAGCACCGTGGGACCGGCGTACGCCTGGGTGTGATCGGCGGTGAGCGCCCACCGTTCGCCGATCCGCTCCATCACCGCCTGGTCGACCAGCGCCGCGGCCGGCGCGACGTGGCGTTCGTACCGTTCGAGCATCTCCGGGGTGTGGATCACGAAGTAGCTCCGGAAGACCTCGTCACCGATCCCGGCCGATCCGGCGACGATGCGGTGTTCCGGTATGTCCCGCAGTCCCGGCAGCAACGGGCAGACGAGCGCCAGACCGGCGACCCGCGCCGGGCGTCCCGCGGCCATCGCCTGCGCGTAGTACCCGCCCGCCGAGTGACCGATCAGCAGGTACGCAGCGCCGCCGCTGACCTGGTCGGCGAACTCGAGCAGCGTGTGGAGCACGTCGTCGGCGCTGCGCAGCGATTCGGGGGCGACTGTCCGGCCCATGCCGGGGAGGTCGGGGTAGATCCGCCGCAACCCGGCGACGCCGTCCAGAGCCGGCTCGAAGCACGACTCGGCCTCGCGGTGGTCCACGCCGGCGCCGTGCAATATCAGCACGGGTCGGCCGGTCCCGTGCTCGACGTAGTGGACCACCACGTCGCCCACCTGCATCTCCATCCCGCCACGCTAGCCACTCCGCCGCAACCGGCGGCGCCGACTCGGGACCGTGCACACCTTCCCGGTGTCGTGAACTTGTTCGCGTTGCCGACGGCCGTGTTGGCTGCTGAAGTCTCCGATGAGACCAGAGGTCAGGCAACGAGGAGGTTCAGGGTGGCCGGCAGCGGCAAGGCGACCGTCGAGACGCTCCAACGCGTGGTCGACGCCTTCAACGCCCACGATCTCGACGCGGTGATGAGCTTCTTCACCGACGACCCGGTGCTGGAGCTGCCGCGCGGGCCGCATCCGTGGGGACAGCGGTTCGAAGGACCGGAGGAGGTGCGTGCCGGGCTGGCCAGCCGCTTCGCCGGCATCCCCGACGTCCACTACGGCGACGACCGGCACTGGGTCAGCGGCAACCGTGGCTGCTCGGAGTGGCTGCTGACCGGGACCACCGCGCAGGGAGTGCGGCTGGAGGTGCGCGGCTGCGACCTGTGGGAGTTCGACGGCGACAAGATCGCTCGCAAGGACTCGTACTGGAAGCTCGTCGAGCGGTGAGCTGATACCCGCTAGCGCCAGCCGAGTTCCGGCGCGAGGTGTCGGACGACGCTGTCGATCAGGTGGGCGTTGTAGTCGACGCCGAGCTGGTTGGGGACGGTGAGCAGCAGGGTGTCGGCGGCAGCGATCGCCTCGTCCTCGGCGAGCTCCTTCACCAGCTGGTCGGGCTCGCCGGCGTAGGTCTTGCCGAACCGGGCGGTGCCGCCCTCGAGGTATCCGACCTGGTCCTGGTCTCCGCGGGACGCGCCGAAGTAGGCCCGGTCCAGGTCGGTGACGATCGGGAAGATGCTGCGGCTGACCGACACCCGCGGCTCGCGCTGGTGACCGGCGGCCGTCCACGCATCCCGGAACCGCTGGATCTGCTCGGCCTGCAACTGATGGAACGGCACCCCGGTGTCCTCGGTGAGCAGCGTCGAGCTCATCAGGTTCAGCCCTTGCTGCGCGGTCCACTCGGCGGTCGCCCGCGTGCCGGCGCCCCACCAGATCCGCTCGGACAGCCCGGGCGAGTGCGGCTCGATCCGCAGCAGCCCGGGCGGGTTGGGGAACATCGGCCGCGGGTTGGGCTGCGCGAACCCCTCGCCCTTGATCACGTCGAGGAAGATCCGGGCGTGCTCGCGGGCCATGGCGGCGTGGTCGGAGCCCTCCGCGGGGGCGTAACCGAAGTAGCGGAACCCGTCGATCACCTGCTCCGGCGAGCCCCGGCTGATGCCGAGCTGGAGCCGACCTCCCGAGATCAGGTCCGCCGCACCGGCGTCCTCGGCCATGTAGAGCGGGTTCTCGTAACGCATGTCGATCACGCCGGTGCCGATCTCGATCCGGCTCGTCCGGGCCCCGACCGCGGCCAGCAGCGGGAAGGGGGACGCCAGCTGCCGGGCGAAGTGGTGCACCCGGAAGTACGCCCCGTCGGCCCCGAGTTCCTCGGCCGCCACCGCCAGCTCGATGGACTGCTGCAGGGCCTCCGCGCCGGTGCGCGTCTGCGAGCCGGGCGACTGCGACCAGTGCCCGAACGAGAGGAACCCGATCTTCTTCATACCCCATGCAACACCCAGGACGGTCCAGACTTCCGGCGGGACCGGCGGCCGTACGTCATCAGCCGGTGCCGCTGCAGGAGGAAGCACCTGTCGGCACGTGCCCGACGACGTCGCCGCCGGTCCGGCCCCGGAGGCGGGCGTGGAGAGGCGAGGTCCCCCGGCCGGAGACGCCCCAGAAGGGAACCGCCCGATCGGCCTCGTCACGGCCACCGCCGCGATCCAGCTATAGCCTCGCGGCGCCGGCAGGCATCCGACTTTGCCGAGAGTCGGACGTTCGCCTGGACGGCGCTTACACCCTCTTGCCGACGAGCGGACGATGATGCCGCAAGTGGCCCATTACCTGGATCGTGTCCGCGGTATCTTCATTCTGGGAGCCGTAGCTGACCTGCGCCTGGACTTGGGGGAACGGGCGTGCCAGGCGACGGGAGGGCGGCCGTTGCTGGGGAGTGGACATGAGTTGGGTGGGTGTCGGCGGAGTACGGCTGTATTACGAGTGGCGTGGCGAGGGACCATCGGTTCTGTTTATTTCCGGGGCATCTGGGGATGCCGGACACTGGACTGGAGTCGCTGACGCGCTTGCGACCCAGTACACGGTGGTCACCTACGACCGCCGGGGGAACTCACGTAGCCCTCGACCCGCGGATTGGACCGGGACGACGATCGAGGAGCAGGCCGAGGATGCCGCAGGGCTCTTGGAAGCACTGGATCTCGCCCCTGCGATCGTGTTTGGCACCAGCGCAGCTGCCGGCATCTTGGCCGGCGTAAGCCTGCAACGTCCGGAGGTGGTTCGGGGGGCGATCTTCCATGAGCCGGTGTTTCCATCGGGCTTTCCGAGCATGGACACGGTCCAGGCGGCCCGCCGCGCGCGTGTCGAGGAGGGCATGGCCAAGGGTGGTCCCCGGTTGGCGATGGAGCTGTTGTTGCGCGACGTAGCAGACGATCAAGTCTACGAGTCGATCGATCCACAGCTCCGTGAGCGGTTGCTGGATAACGGAAGTGTCCTCTACGAAATCGAAATCGCACCCTTCGTTGCCTACGAACCCAGCCCCGAGGAGCTTGAGGCGCTTGGCGTTCCGTGTTTCGTAACGGCCGGTGCGGCGAATCGGGATCCGAGCGCCCGCGGCCACTGGCGATTCGAGGTAGCACAATGGCTCGCCAATCACCTCGGGACTACGGTCGTCGAACTGCCCGGCGGACACATGGCCTACCTCGCCGAACCCGAGGACTTCGCCGAGGCGCTTCGACCGCTTCTGCAGCAGTTGACCTGAGACCAGCCGTCACGAGCGCCCTCGTTGGAATTCCATCTCATGACGATGCCGCGCAACCTCGTGACAGGTGACACTCATTTGCCGCCAGCGCGGGACGTACGACCATGCCGCGAGTAGGGCGGCACCAGAGGGGCACTCGTGCCGATGAGAGTGCGATGGCGAGGCAGGCGTGCTCGGCGTGCGGGCAGACAGAGGCGCGGTCGGCACCCGCCGAAGCGAGAACCGCTCGCCGAACCACGGGTCCCTCATACGCGGGGTGTCACGCCAGCGTCACATCCTGCTTGGAAACTAGGCCCCAGCCCCTTGATCGTGTTCGGCTCTCTCCCGCCGCTCGACTGATGGAGATGGCCCACCCACCGTGTGCTCTGTACGTGGTGCCGCCCGACAAGGTCGCAGCTCAGCGCATAGTGCCGGCAAGGAAGGGACTGCGGCGTTAGAAGAGGACATTCCGTCAACTGGAACCGGTGGGTCCGGGAGGGCTGTGTCATGGACGCTACGGCCGCAAAGCGCGGGCCGCGTGGACCGAGAGCCTCGGGAGGCTCGAGCCGAAGTGAGGAACGGCGAAGCCAAACGGCCGATCTATATGAACTGTGGACGTTAGATATTCTGCCCGCACTCGGCGTTCGACTGGCCGACGTCTTTGAGACTAATCCAAAGCAGTTCAAGCGAGTAACGCCTAAGGTCTCGGATACACTTGCCAGACTGCATTATAGGACCGGATGCGACGAGAGCTATCTGAACGCGTCTCAGCGTCTTGGGCTTATTATGCCTCTGCTCGGAGAGTCGGATGGAGCACAACATAGCGACGAGACCTCAACTTTTCATCAGGCATCTATGGGACTTCGCAAAGCGGCTGTTGACTATGTGCAGCGGAGCTTCGACACTGGCGAGCGTCAGCTCAGAAATGCATTTCGAGATGCCGCGAAAGCCATGTACGCGTACCTGACAACTCTCGAAGGCAGCGTCACCACGAATGCACTTGCCCGCATCTACGTACACTTTGGCGATGTGGCTGGTGTGCTGAAAAGCGAAGAGTATTGCAGTGGTCTAGGCCTGCCGCCGGCACCCACCGATGGCTGGCCTCGGTTCGGCGTCGTCGACGGCGATGGTGCGGCTCTAATAGCCGAGCTAACTCATCGAGCTATCACAGCTGAGACAACAAGCGTGCCCGCTGTCGGCGTGACGAGGTTCGTCGCAATGCAAAGAGTGGCTGATTACGGCGCCGCCAGCCTCGACGAAGTACTTCTCGACCCTGTAATGGCGGACGACGACAGGGCGAATGAAGTCATCAACGTCGTATATCGATGGTGGACAGCTTTACGAGACTGTAAGAACGACGTAGATTTGCCGGCATTTGTGGCGATGAACGGTAATCGGTCGCTCTATCGGGCGGGCACCGGCCCACTTCCGACTACAATATCCTAAGCCAATCCCGAGATCGGATCGATGTGGTGAAGGCCAGGGGCTTCGTTCTCGCTCGGGACACTGGGGAGCCCGTGCCGGGCGTCAACGTGGTCGCGCGAGCCAAGCGCAACGGCACGACGACGTCTCTGGGTCTGCTGACGACGGACGAGGCGGGCTATGTCTCGTTTGACCTTTCGGGCGGGGTCGACTCGACCGTGCTCGAAGAGGTGTCGCTTGAGGTCGTAGGGCATTCCGACTCGACGGCGGCCGGCGTCGGCGAGGAGTTCAACGGCGAAGGACGAGCGTCCGTTCTGAGCACAGACGGAGCGGTAGTCCTGCGGGTCGACCCCGCTTGCGTGGAGACGGTCGCCACGCAAGCTCGTGCTGCTGTGCAGGGGCCGGATGTACGTGATTGGGAGCTGTCGCCAACGTCGTTCGTCACCCCCCGCACGGTCGCCCTCGGCGAGGGGGCATGCACGACGCCGGTGCGTTCCACTCTGCCGGTACATCAGATTCGCTTCGTCCAAATCGTTCGCCGGCAGATGCAGCAGGCGCCACAGACGTATCCACAACCGGCCCCAGCTGGGGGCGGCGGCTCGCAGGTGATGGTCGAGGGCGCGCCCGGCCGGGTCGACGTCAGCAACCCGCTCCTCGACCCGATCAGCCCGGTTGGCGACGTCATGTTAGGCGTGCTGCAGTGCGAAATCCTTGAGTACGAGCAGACTTGGCGGGACGTCGGCGAGTCGCTCGGGACGATTCTGTACAGCCTGCCGCTCGCGCCATGCGAGTCGGTCAAGATCGCAATTATCGAGGCCGAGCGTAGCGATGAGGCCGCCCGCAGCGATGCGATCGACGCACGCGAGAGCCTCACACACTCGCTCTTTCGAGACCGCAACATCGCCGAGACTGTAAAGGGGGTGCTACGCGAGTCGCAGGGCGGGTCGTCATTTATGGCTGGTCAGGGCGCCGCCTACAGTGGTTCGTGGCAGAACGTGGGGACGTTTGGGGTGACCCATGCCATTGGTTACGCCACGAGCGAGTCGTGGGGTAGGCGGGGCGTGGAGGCGAAGTCAGCGCAAGATCTGCATGACAGCACCGTGCAGGCCACGGACTTCGTGCGCTCCCTCAACAGTACCGTGATCGTGCAGGGGACGCAGGCCGAGCGGCATCAACTCGAGACCCGGACGATTACGAACCACAACCACTGCCACGCTCTCACGGTGCAGTACTACGAGGTGCTGCGGCGGCTAAAGCTCGAGACACGCTTCGTCGGCTCCCGGCCGGGCGTGCTCATCCCCTACCAGGGATTGCGGTTCAAGAGACCGCGCCTGACCGTGGAAGAACGATACGTGCAGGACACACCCGGCGGGCACATGTATAAGGTTGTCGTAGATCCTGACGGGGACGACCTTTACTTCGTCAACCGGCTTCGCCCAATGCTCGAGGACGGCCTGCTCGAGCCAAGGCTCAAGCCGAACTTCGAGGCGGTGCGGCGCCTGCTGTTCTTCGATGGCCTAGCGGCCGCAGCTCCCGCCGTCCTGGCGACGCCCTCTACTGATTATGACATTGAGAGGATCGACGCGACTGTGCTGCGCGGCCCTGAGGGTACGGACAGCAATGTTGTCAAGCTACGTCTGGTTCTCAACGATCAGAGTGATGGGCTCTTCAAGGAAGAGGGCAAGCTGACCCGGAAGGCCAAGCTGGTGGATGCCCGCTTCTGGGGATACCACAAGGAGTACGAGGATGGTGAGCCATTAGGGCCCTTCAAGCTCACGTTGTCAGACCCTGTTCGCCGGTCCAGGATCAGGGGGTTTGAGATCCACTTTGAGCCGACAGGCGGATACAAGTTCTCGCTTCGCGGTCTCAAAGTAACCGCCCGCAAGCCAGACGGCCAAGAGGATGTCCTCGTCGACGAACCAAGCGGCCGCGAGTTCGAGCAGCCGGGCGTCGAACCGTTCAGCGTCACGGTACCGAAGCCGCCCGAGCTCCCCGATCCGGAAACAACCGGCGCCGACAAGGCTGAGCAAGCGGCAGCACAGCGCGCCCAAGACCTCGGCCTGGCATGGGAGCTGATCACCCACCTGCACGACCACCGCGACATCTACGGAGCACAGCTGGCGGCGCTGAGGGAGCCGATGTGGTTCGCTGAGATGCTCGACTGGGCGATGGGGCGCGGCGCAGCGCGCGACAACATCAACCCGGTGCCCGTCGCCATCAGCGCCCAACACATTGCCTTCCCCTACCATGGCGCCGACGCAAACAGCAGACCCCCGCTGCCTGGAACCGAACAGCCGCCCGCGACGATAGTGAGCCTCCCGACCCGCGGCGTCCTCGCCGAGGCACAGCTCGGAAGCTGCAACGCCTGCGAAAAGCGTGATGTTACCCGCTTCTGGAAGTGGGAAGAATCGCCCTGCGAGCAGGCTCCTGCCATCGAGGGCATCACACCGGGATTCCGCGGACAGCCAAGCTCCGTCGAACAGGGCCAGCTCCCGAATGCCGTGGTCCAAATCACTCAACCGCCAGCTGCACCCGACCCTGTCGGCCTCGCGGCGGCGCTCAACCTCCTTGGGAAGGGTGACGCCTTCCGCAACATGTCGGGCCTGCCGGAGCTTCAGCAACTCCTATCCGGGCTGGCCAGCGGCGCCGTCGATCTGGTCAAGGCCAAACAACTCGCGCAGCAGGTTCAGGCGAAGCAGGCGGCGCAGGATGGTGGAGCCAACTCCGGCAGCGGCGGAACAGCGCCGAAGCAGTCCCCTTCCGAGCGTTACGATAACCTACAGGTCGCCCGAGAGGTCGCCGCCCAGGCCGATTCACTCCGATGGAGCCCCAAGACCACGGAGGCGGTTACGAGCGGCATCGTGGGCGACGGCCCAGGGCTAGGTCAGATTATCCCCGCTGTGGCCGAGGGTGAACAGGGGTCCACTACGGGGGCCGCGGCCCTCAAGGCCGTCGCCGACGTGACCACCGACGTCGTGAAGAACGTCGTGAAGGAATTCCTGTCTGCGCCGGACCTTAAGATGGACGCCATCAATGGCGGTGCGGCGCTGCTCTCCAACTATCCAAAGCCGGAACAGTACGCGATCTCCCCGCCTCCGCGAAATATGGCGAGGACCATCTATGTTCAATTTGACAATCTCGGATCCAACCCACTGCAAGATGGGTTCAACGGGCGACTTGACATTAGCTGGGTCGACGACTGTTATCTTCGCCATGCGGCCATGAGCACGCCTGACAAGAAGCGGTACGCGGCGTTGCAACGCATCGCCTGCAAGACGGCCATTCACGCGCGGCCGAAGGGAACTGTGGACTCCGCGCTAAGCCTCGTCACGATGAAGCTCGATCTCGACATCGAACGCACCGCCCAGGAATGGGAACCGGACGCCGACTACTACGGCAACATAGTTCTGCGTCCGAAGGCAACGTTGCTAATCACGCTGATGCTCAAACCTAAGTTCGTTGGCGGCACCGTGACCGACACGATTCCGGTCGACCTCGACATCATGCGGGGTGCCCGTCGATGGATCGTCATCCAGGAGAGCGGCGATCCTAGCCGGCCCTTCGACCGCCTGGAGTTTGGTGAGGAGGCACCAGGGTATCAAATTTAGCCCTGCACCTTGGTCCGGCGACGCCGAGCCGGCGCGCGCTCATGCCGCTGGTCGCGCGGAGGCCCGCTCATGCCGTGGTATGAGCGGCCTGCGAGATCAGGGCTGCAGGCGGCGGAATGGAAGAACGCCATCCCGCAGCGGCCGGCGAACTATGCGTCGAGCGCTCCAGCGAATTGATCTTCAGCGGTTGTCGGCTGGTCGGGCTGGGGCGAAGAAGTCGATGAGCAGTTGGTTGACGCGCTCGTGCTCGTCGTGGTGGACCCAGTGCGAGGCGTCGGGCAGGCGCTCGACGCGGTCCAGGTTGGGCACGTCATCGTTGTCGGGCTCGGCCAGCTCGGGACCGAGGTAGGAGTCGCGCTGGCCCCAGATGACCAGCGTCGGCGCCGAGATCGGCCGGAGAGCCGCCTCGGCCTTCTTCTGCGACCCTCGTACCGAGGACCGGTAGTAGTTGATCATCCCGGTGGCCGCGTCCGGCTGCGACCAGGCCTCGATGTAGCGGTCGATCTCCTCGGCCGTGTAGGGCGGGTTGGCGTCGTGCAGGAAGTGCCGGAAGAAGTGCCAGTTGTTGGCGTGCACGACCGCTTCGGGCAAGTCCGGGACGGCGAAGAAGAAGAAGTACCAGGACTTCCGGAGCTGGTCGGGGTGGTGCAGTCCCTGCGCGAGCTTCCGCGGGTGGGCCGCATTGAGGATCGCCAGCCGGTCTACGACCTCCGGGTGTTGCATCGCGGTTTGCCAGGCGACGGTTCCGCCCCAGTCGTGACCGACCAGCGACGCCGAGTCGGCGCCGAGCTCGTGGATGAGGCCGTAGATGTCGGCGGTCAGCTGGTCGGTCTCGTAGGCCGCGACGTCGGTCGGCTTCGAGGACAGGTTGTAGCCGCGCAGATCGGGTGCGACGACCCGGAACCCGGCCGCGGCGAGCGGTGCGATCTGCTGCCGCCAGCCGTACCAGAACTCGGGGAAGCCGTGCAGCAGAAGGATCAGCGGCCCCTCGCCGGCCTCCACGTAGTGCAGTCGCTGGTCGCCGACCTCGGCGTAGCCGTCACGGAGTCCGCTTTGCCAGTCCACCATGATCACCCCGTAGAGCAGAGTCTTCCTCGTGCCGACCCGTGTCAACGTGCAGCAATGCGCGTCCCATCAATGCGGCTAAGAAGAGCGCGCCCTCACCGGGGGGAGCGGAGCTGACTCCTACCGAAGCCGTGGCTCAGTCGGCCGGCGAGAGGAGCGGCTTCCCCTTCTCGACGACGTACGTGGCGAGCTCGGCCGCGTTTGCCGTTGCCGACGTTGCGTACCGCGTGGACCGTATCCGCCGGCACGGTGAGTACGTCGCCCTTGTTGAGCGTCGTCGACGGCATGCCGTCGACCTCGTGCTCCAGGGTGCATTCGATGACGTAGACGATCTCCTCGCCGGGATGGGTGTGCCTGATGAAGGGCGCTTCGGGCGAGATGTCGACCCGGCTCTGGATGACCTCGCGTCCGGGGGACACTGAGGTCGTGCCGCTGGAGGTCTGTGCGGCTGATTCCGGGTACCTGCTGCTGGGTCATGGCTCCTCCTCCGTGCACTGGCGGTCAGCTTCTGGGCTCAGCGGAGCGGGCGGAAGGCGGCGCGGAGCTCGGCCGCGAACAGCTCGGGCTCTTCCCAGGCGGCGAAGTGACCGCCCCGCTCGGCCTCGTTGAAGTAGGTGAGAGTGGGGTAGGTCTGCTCGACCCAACTGCGGGGTGCGCGGAAAATCTCGCCGGGGAACGTGCTGAAGCCGACAGGGACCTGCACGTCCGGCAGGGTCTGGCCGGTGGCCCGGGCGTTCTCCCAGTAGGTCCGGGCGGCCGAGGCGCCGGTGCCGGTCAGCCAGTAGAGCGTGATGTTGTCGAGGATGCTGTCCCGGGTCAGGTTGCCCGCCGGCTGACCGTCGAGGAACGCGCGGGAGATCTTCTCGTAGCTGTCGGTGTCGTGGTCCAGCATCCACGCGGCCAGGGCGACCGGGGAGTCGAGCAGGGCGTAGCCGATGGTCTGCGGTCGGGTGGACTGCTCGAGGAAGTAGCCGAAGCCGGTCGTCCGGAACGTGGTGATCGCCTCGACCGCCGCGCGTTCCTGCTCGGTTCCAGCCGGGAAGCCGGTGACGCCGGCCAGTCCGTTGCGCAGCAGGTTGAGGTGGATGCCGACGAGCCCTTCGGGCGCCTGCCGGCCCATCGCGTCGGTCACGGCCGCGCCGACGTCGCCGCCCTGGGCGACGTAGCGGCGGTAGCCGAGCCGGCGCATCAACTCGGCCCAGGCCCGACCGATCCGTCCGGCGTTCCAGCCGAGCTCGACCGGCTGCCCGGAGAACCCGTAGCCCGGCAGCGACGGCAACACCAGGTCGAACGCGTCCTCGGCTTGGCCACCGTGTGCGGGCGGATCCGTCAGCGGGCCGACGAGCCCCAGCAGTTCGAGCACCGACCCCGGCCAGCCGTGCGTGATCACCAGCGGCAGGGCGTTCGGGTGCGGCGACCAGACCTGGATGAAGTGGATGGGCACGCCGTCGATGTCGGTCGTGAACTGGGGAAGCTCGTTCAGCCGCGCCTCGCCGGCCCGCCAGTCGTAGTCGGTCTGCCAGTACCGCGCCAGTTCCTGCACCGTCGCCAACTGCACGCCCTGCGACCGATCCTCGACCAGCTCCCGGGACGGCCGACGGACCGCAGCGATACGCCGCCGCAACTCGGCCAGCTCGTCATCCCGTACCACGATTCGGAAGGGACTCATCCCGGTGGCTTCGGTAACGGAAGACATCGCGGCCTCCTGCGTCTACGGCTACCAAGCATGCCGATCGGCTCGAAGCCTGGCTACCAGGCAGAGTTCCTGATTCTGCCCAGACTGCGACGCGACGGATGTCCGCTCATGCCGTGCTGCGCGCGGGACGCGCGACCATGCCGCGGAGCGGCTCATCCGCTTCTGCCGCCGGGCGGGCCGCCCCGGGACCTCCCTGGGAACCGAAGCCTTCCCAGTCCTCGCCGAGTCGTACCGTTGAGCCTCCTAGGGCAAGCAGCAAACGGTCCCACCGCTATGGGCTGGACCCGGTGAGGAGTGCCTGGCATGCGAGCGACGGGTCTCGTCTCGCTCGCCGCCGCGACCGCGCTCTGCGTGGCGGCGTGCGGCGGTGCCGACACCGCTGCCGTCGTGCGGCTGGGCCCGGACGACAACGGGAAGACCGTCACCCTCGCCGTGGGCGATAGGCTGCAGGTGATCCTGTCCGGCGGCCGGCTCACCGGCGACTGGGCTTTGACGTCGTACCCGCGCCCTGCCCTGGTGCCCGACCCAGGAGCGATGCCGGTCGGCGGCGTTGCCCTCGTCGCGCGGGAAGTCGGGTCCGGTCAGGTCGTGCTGGTCCGAGTCCTCTGTGGACCACCCGTCGACCCACCGAGCTGTCCGGGGGGCAGCGGCGTCGGACCCGGGCAGACATCACCGACACGCTGGACCGTCACGATCACCGTCCGCTGATGGCGAGCCCCGTTCTTTCACGTCGACCCTTCGGATGGCTTCGTACGTCCGAAGCTGAGGGTTGATGGCGTACGGAACCTCGAACGTGCGCTGTCGTACTGGGTGAACGTGTCCGACCAAGAGACCGTCGGCGCGATCGGCTCGCGCGGCGGTTCACCGATCGTCGAAGTGCGGCTTGGTGAGGACACATTCGCTCTCAACCGGGACACCACCCGCCCGGCGGTACGGGCCTTCTTGGCAGCAGCCGCACAAGCCGGCGACGCCCGAGACCTGCCTTGGCACGTCACCTTCAATCGGGAGGGCAAGGTGAACCGGGTGACCTACCGATCCGACGATGACCCGACTCCCGGTTGGTACGCCTACCTTCCTGCTGCGGCAGCGGCACCGCGACCGATCCGCTAGTCGCCAGGTGGCCGGTCAACCAACGCCACCGACTGGCAAGAGCATGCGCAGGCGGTCCGGCGGCAGACCACCGCCTGATCGCCGGCGGCCTACGGGTGCGGAGTACGTCCGATGCCGCTGGTCGCGCGGACGCGCGCTCGTGCCGCGCTACGGGCTTACGCGGGATCATGCTGGCTTAAGCGCGTGGGCCTGATCGGCGCCTCGGCGGGCTACCCGAGACTGAGCTGCCTCAGGGCTTGACGAGAATCTGCACCTCCATGGGGCGGAGGAAGACATCGACGGTGCGGATAGGTCCTGAGCTGACACCGCCGTCCTCTTGGACTGTCACGGAGCCGGCTGGTCGGTCTACCGCTGCGCCGGGTGCGTTGGCTCCGGTCTGGTTGCTGTAGGCGACCGCCAGCATGGTGCCGGCCGGAGTGAGGTCGGCGTCCACAAGCACGTGTCCGGTGAAGGCCTGCGCCGTGCTCGTGTTGGCTACGACGACGACTTCGGAGGCGGCGAGTATTCGGGAGTAAGCGATCACTCCGCCGCCGAACGGAGAATGTCCGAAGCTGGTGCCGTCTCCGGACACGGGCCGGAAGTACTGGCGGCCGTAGCGCAACTCCGGACGGGCAGCCCGGACTGCGCTCAACTCCTGCAGGGTGGCGGCGAACGGCTGGCGGGCCACGTCGAATGCGTTCGGAGCTCCCCACAGTGCCTCGCGCACCGCCTCGGGAGCACTCCCGGATCCCGCCAGGCCGGCCTCGGTACCGTAGTAGATGCAGGGCACTCCCTGCAGCGAGAGCAGGATGGCGAGGGCCAACGAGACCTGATCGTCGTAGCGGTGCGGATCGCCCGGGTCCTCGTATCGCAGGCGTGCGTGCTGGTCGTGGTTGTCTGCGAAGGTCACGAAGTAGCGACCGGCCTCGCCGTGGCTGGAGATGACGCCCTCCTCCAAGCGCCGACGCAGAGCGTAGACGTCGACCATCGCCCGCGGTGCCACCTGAGCTTTGACGATCTGGGGGAGGACATAGAACAAGGGGAAGTCGAGAGCGGCGTCGACGCCGACCAGATCGCCAGCCTCGCCGACGTGTCGCCCGACGTAGGCGCTGATTTTCTGCTCGTCGGCGTAGACCTCGCCGAAGGTGAAAAAGTTCTGTTTGCCGGTGCTTTGTGCGTACTCGCGCATGGCGTTGCCGAAGGTCACGGCGAAGTCGCGCTCGACGTACATGAGCGTGTCGATGCGGTAGCCGTCGACGTCGAACCGGCGTATCACGTCCGCGTAGCAGTCGATAAGTGCGTTCCTGACGAGGTAATGAGCTGCTCCATCCTGTAAGGTCGTGACCAGTTCTTTCAGGGAGTAGAAGTCGCCAGCCGCGGCTGGGTCGTGGCCGGAAGCTCCGAATGCGTTGCCCAGACGGCGGAACGCATCGTTGTTCCGCAACGCCGCGGGGTGGACGGCGGCGTCGGCGGGCGGGGAATCGGGCGCGTTCGCCCACGCCGGATCCGGCTGGCCGGACGCGTTGCGCCAGTGGATCGGGTACGGCGGTGCGTTCCGCCACGGCGCGATCGAGCCATAGCCGTCATAGTTGTATACGTCACCGGCGTGGTTGATGACGATATCCAGGATGACCGATAGGCCTCGTGTATGGGCCGCGTCGACCAATTCCCGCAACTGGGAATCGGCGTAGGCGACGTCTGCGCGAGCACGCGTCGGATCGGCGCAGAAGCGCGGCTCGACGCGACTGAAGTTCTGAATCCCATAGCCGTGATAGGTGCCGTCGTCGGAGGCGACGTTCTGCAGGACGGGCGACAGCCAAATGGCGGTAGCGCCTAAGTCGCGCACGTAGCCCAATTGTGCCGTCAGTCCAGGCAGCGTTCCCCCTTGGAAGCCGCTCCACGGTTCGTCCCACGCATGCGCTGGAGACCGCGACGGATTATTGAAGCGGTCGATGAGGGCGAAGTAAATCCAGCCATCGCGCCAGTCGGCCGGAGAGGGGGTCGACGTCATGCCGGCACCTCCGTCGCCATCTGCTATTCACCCGCATGGCCGCACCGTTGGACCTTCGACCGCCGATCTCCGGCCAGTCCCGACACCAATGGTCCGTGCCACGGTACCAGCAGATGTCACAGATTCGTGTCGAATCGGCTCGACAGGGCACCCGGCGCTGCGGAGCCACAGCTGCCGCGGGACGCGTGACTCGACCGCGCTGCGCGACTGTGCCGCCGTGCGCGCGGGACGCGCGACTCTGCCGCGAAGCCGCTCATCCGGCGACGCATCTGCGAAGCGACCGGACGTGTCCA
>Ga0207643_10000608_pt1 | contig 22614 bp, 10 predicted proteins | sample KBSMisM62_FD_184313 | JGI IMG/M metagenome (GOLD analysis project Ga0207643, IMG submission 184313) | Miscanthus rhizosphere microbial communities from Kellogg Biological Station, Michigan, USA - KBS Miscanthus M6-2 (SPAdes) (version 2) | ecosystem: Host-associated > Plants > Roots >...
TGCAGTGTGGCAGCGAGAGTGGCTGCAAGGAGAAGTGCTGGAGAAACAACTGGCTTATTGGCGCAAGCAGTTGGGGGGAGAGTTGCCGCTCCTGGAGTTGCCCATCGATCGGCCACGCCCGCCCATGCAGACCTATCGCGGAACAGAGGAAGGGTTTGAGCTAAATGAAGAGGTAAGCCGGCGGCTGAAGGAGATCGGACGAGCCAATGACGCGACGCTGTTTATGACATTGCTCGCTGCATTCAATGCACTGTTATGGCGCTACACCCACCAAGACGAAATTCTCGTCGGCACACCGATAGCCAATCGCAACCGGGCAGAAACTGAAAGTCTAATCGGCTTTTTTGTTAACACGCTGGTGTTGTGCACCAGAGCGCGTGCTGAGATGAGTTTTCGCGACTTGCTCGAGCAGGTGAGAGAAACAACCCTGGGAGCTTATGAGCATCAGGACGTCCCGTTTGAGAAGCTCGTGGAGGAGTTGCAGCCGGAGCGTAGCCTGAGCCAGCAGCCGCTGTTTCAAGTCTTGTTTACTCTTAACGATGCAACGCAGGGAGAGTTGAAACTAGCTGGACTTGAAGCGAGTTCGCTCGAGGTGGAGAGTGACGCAATTAAATTCGATTTGTGCCTTGGAATAGAAGTGCGAGCAGGTCTACTCAGGGGAGCCTTCGTCTACAACACTGATCTGTTCGATACGATGACCATCAAGCGAATGGTGAAGCATTTTGAGCTTCTGTTAGACAGCATTGTGGCTAATCCCGAGCAACACCTCTCAGAGTTGTCATTGCTAACCGCAGCGGAGCAACAAGTATTCGCGGAGTGGAACCAGACTGACCGCGAATACAGGTCAGATAACTGCATTCACGAGTTGGTTGAAGGACAGGTGACGCGGACACCTGAGGCCGTGGCCGTGGTGTTCGATGAAGCGCGCGTCAGCTACCGCGAACTCAACCGCCGGGCAAATCAGTTAGCGCATTATCTGCGACGCCTCGGCGTAGGCCCTGAAATGCAGGTGGGCATTCTGCTGGATCGTTCGCTGGAAATGATCATTGCCATGCTGGGGGTGCTCAAGGCTGGTGGTGCTTATGTGCCGCTCGACCCGCGTTATCCGGGAGAGCGGCTGGCTTTCATGATTGAAGATGCTGCACTGAAAGTTTTGATTACGCAGGCTGGCTGGCGCGAGCGCCTGGGCGGTAGTGCCATGAGCCAGGTGATTGAGATTGAAGAAGAGAAATGGCGCGGAGAAGGAACAGAGAACCCGCAAGTGGACGTGACGAGCGGAAATCTCGCGTACGTGATCTACACCTCGGGTTCCACGGGACGTCCGAAAGGGGTAGCTATCGAACATCACAGTGCAGTGACGTTGCTGCAATGGGCGCGCGAGACTTTTGCTGAAGAAGAGTTGCAGGGAGTGCTCGCGGCCACCTCGATCTGTTTCGATCTCTCGGTGTTTGAGTTGTTCGCGCCGTTGAGTTGGGGTGGGCAAGTGATCCTGGCAGAGAATGCGCTGGCGCTGCCAACGCTGGCGGCGAAAGGAGAAGTGCGGCTCATCAACACGGTGCCATCGGTGCTCAGTGAGTTGGTGCGCATGGCCGAGCTACCGGTTGGAGTGCGAGTGGTAAATCTAGCGGGCGAAGCGTTGCAGCGCTCTTTGGTGGATCATTTGTATAAACAGGAAACGATCGCGCGAGTGGTAAATCTCTATGGGCCATCGGAGGACACGACTTATTCCACTTGCGCGGTGCTGAGGCGCGGGGAGGCAGGGCGGGTGGTTATCGGGCGACCGATCGCCAACACGCAGGCGTATGTGGTAGACGCGCAGGGCCGGGTAGTACCGCAGGGAGTAACGGGCGAGTTGTGGCTGGGGGGCAAAGGATTAGCGCGTGGGTATTTGAAGCGAGCGGAGCTGACGGCGGAGAAGTTTGTGCCTGATGGATTGAGTGGCCGGAGTGGGGCGCGTTTGTACCGGACGGGCGACCTGGCGCGCTACCTGGCGGATGGCAGTATCGATTATCTGGGTCGCATCGATCAGCAGGTAAAGATTCGTGGTTTCCGCATCGAGCCTGGTGAAATCGAAGCGCAACTAAAGCAACACCCAGCAGTGCGGGCAGTTGTGGTGTTCGCACGGGAAGAAATCGATAGCGATCGGCAGTTGGTGGCGTATGTCGTCGCTGCCACTGAGGCGAACTTAAGTGACGAAGCCTTACGTCACTACCTGAGAGAGAAGTTGCCGGAGTACATGATACCGTCGGCATTTATGCTGCTCGACGAGATGCCTTTAACTCCGAATGGAAAGATCAACCGGCAGGCATTGCTTGCTCACGCCAAAAACAGAAATGAACACGGGGCTGCTTTTGTAGCTCCGCGTGATGCGTTGGAACTTCGAATCGGGCGCTTGTGGGAAGACGTCCTCAACACTCGGCCTATCGGCATCACCGATAATTTTTTTGAGCGTGGCGGTCACTCCCTCCTGTCTGTTCGCATGATGGCCCAGCTATCTCGTCAAATCGGGCGAGAGTTGCCTCTGGCGCTGATCCTCCAGAAGCAAACTGTCCAGGCACTGGCGGCATTCTTGCGGCAGGAGATCGAGCCGCAAGATACTTCACCCGTGATCGCGATTCAGCCGCATGGTCGGAAGCCACCGTTCTTCTGCGTCCATCCGGCTGGCGGCGGCATCATCTGCTACTCAGCCTTGTCGCGCCATCTTGGCGTTGAACAACCCTTCTACGGAATCCAAACACCGGGACTAGATGGAGCTGCTCAACCACCTCTCACCCAAATCGAGTCTATGGCCGCCCGCTACATTGAAGAGTTGCGAGGGGTGCAGAGTGAAGGGCCTTACATGCTTGGAGGCTGGTCGCTCGGCGGGGTGGTTGCTTTCGAAATGGCGCAGCAGCTATGTGGCCAGGGCCTCGAGGTGTCTTTGCTTGCTCTTTTTGATAGTTATGTTCCAGCCACGCCTGGACCACCCACAGAAATCGATGATGACGCGCTATTGGTCCAATTTATATCCGACATCAGCGGTCTGTACGACCTGGAAGAATCACTGATGCAGGAAACCGATTTACAATCACGCACGATCGAGGAACGCCTGGCGTCTCTTCTGCAAGAGGTCATGCGCAAGGGATGTGCGTTGCCTGACCTGAACCTCAAACAACTTACCCGGCTGTTTGAGGTCTTTCGAACAAATGTGTGCGCCCTGCTGAGTTACAAGCCTCAATTCTATCCAGGACGAATCACGTTCTTTCGTGCCGGCGAACAAATTGCTGATGACTCCATAGACCCGGCGAAGGATTGGCGAAATATGGCAGGCGATGGAGTCGAAGTTCATGTCGTGCCCGGCGACCACTACACGATGTTAAGAGAGCCGGCAGTGCAAGTCATGGCTGAGTGGCTGAAGGTTTGCATCGACCTGACCAGTAGTGAACTGAATACAATCTCCGTTTGAGATTCCCACAAAAGCACGCGAAGACAGTCTTCTCTGCGGCCCTCTGCGTATCTTTGTGGCCTCTGGTTGAAAAGGGCCATTAACCGCACAGAACGCAGAGATACGCAGAGGGGCCGCAGAGAAAATGAATCAGATTTCGCACTTTCGTGCAAAGCCCTTAACACACACGTGGAGGCCGTAAACATGGTGGCTAGTGCTTTGAATGTTGCATCGCCGGATATGGCGGGATCGTTATTGCAGCCGGATGAAATAAAAAGACTAATCGAGCTGTATGCTGCAAGACCTCTCTTTGATAACACTCCAGAATGGATCATCCGAGATAATCCATACCGTCGACCAGTGAATTGGAACGCGGTTCAGCAACTCGATTTCAGCAGACCTCTCAACCGAGCAAGAATTCTTGGCGCCAACGCGCTCGCCGCACACCGGATGTTGCTGAACATCTACGAAACAGACTTGATCTTCCTGCCGGCGAGCGATTTCACCGCTAAGAGGAACGACTTTGCCAGCTATTATTCCAACGATAACAAATTGCTTGGCGAACTGATTCGACCAACACTCGAAGCTCACGTATTCAACTTCCTGAAAGATGAAATCAACGTAACTGGCAGATGGTCAGTCGAAGCCTTAAAGTCCTACTTACAATTGATCGTCGCCAAACATGAGCAATCTGAGCTCGAAATCTGTAACGCTATCCTGGGCTCAGCCGATCGGGAACGCGCGTGCCGGAGTTTGTTGATTCAGGTGGCGGGTGATTTTCTTTCAGAGGCGTCCGCGTCGTCGCGCAACATTCTCGGCAAGTACGGCGAAATACAATCGGAGTTTTTCAAGATCGTTATTGACGATTATGGGTACGGTGTTCATGCGGCTAAGCACAGCACACTTTTTGAAAACACGCTGTCGACCTGCGGGCTGATGTCAGATGTGCATGCGTACTGGCAGTTTTACCTTTCCTCCTCGCTGGCGCTCAGTAATTATTACCACTACGTCTCACGCGATCATAGTAAGTACTTTCAGGCGATCGGAGCGATTGCAGTGGCGGAGGCTATGTTTTCACACACCTGCCGGCAAATCTCGAAAATGCTGCGCACAGTCTTTGGAAAGACTGTTGATACTTACTATTTCGACGAGCATTTCCACATCGATGCACATCACGGACGGATGGCTTTTGATTATGTGGTCGCTCCCGCGATTGCAAAGCATGGCGACGAGGTGATTCCCGACATCGTTCGCGGTCTGGAGGAAATGCAATTGTTAACTTCAATCGCCGATGACGATTTTAAGGCACAGATCGCTTTTTCTGACGCGGTAGATAGTCTCAGGACTCAAGCTCAACAAATTCACCAGCAGGTCCTTGCGGGAAGGCTGCGAAAATCGAAGACTACTCATGTTGAGAATCGAGATCAGTCGGTGGTTACGCAAGTGTTCGATCAGGATAAACTCTACGTCGTAGAATCCGGGGCGCTGGATCTGGTGATTGGGCCGGATCAATCGGTGCGACTCGACGCTGGGGAATCCATCATCGTGCCGCGCCAATGTTTGCACGGCACTGCCGTTGTTTCCGAAGAGTGCCGGTATCACATTTATGATTTGGGGAATTATCAGTCGTGCTTGTTGTAACGTTCGATCCTGATAAGTTTAACTTTATAACGGCCGGAGAGAAGTCGTATTTCCTGCTAAGATTTCCAGACGGCAGTTTCGTTCTATACAATGACGTCTGCGATCATCGAGGTGGGCCATTGCATCTCGGCCATTGGGATGGGGAGGCCAAATGTCTGGTCTGTCCCTGGCATAGGACAAAGTATTCAGAGAGGGTTTTGCGAAGTCGTGCAAGGCCGTTGATTCAGCGATCAGGGTCCGTCACCACCGTGTTGGATACTGACCCGTCAATTCCGATTCAGCTAGTGAAGAAGATAATCCTTGCCCAACCCTGCGCGTAGAGGAGGGCCTGTCATTTGCGCTTTTTGTGCTTCTTTGCGGTACTCGTGGTGCTGGTAAATGCTGCGATGCAGATGCCTGAGCCGGTTATATTCGCTGAAGGCGTGATCTCCACACGCGATTATGAATCGAGCATCACGTTCACACCGGATAGCAAGACCGCTTATTTTGTAAAATCCACGCCTGACCTCAGTTTTCGTGTCATCGTGGTCTCTCGATTCGAGCAGGGCAAGTGGAGTACGCCGGAAGTCACCTCATTTTCAGGACAATATATCGATACCGATCCGTGCCTTTCACCGGATGGAAAAAAACTTTTCTTTACATCGCGTCGTCCCATTACAGGCACTACTCCTAAAGCAGATTACGATCTTTGGTTCGTGGAACTGACGAATACGGGATGGGGCGAACCGCGTCATCTCAAAGCGCCGGTGAACAGTGACAACCAGGAGACTTCACCGTCAGCGACGGCAGACGGGACCCTCTATTTCAGCTCCAACCGCGATGGCGGCAAAGGCGCAGCCGATCTTTACCGTGCGAAACCAGGCGACCGTGATTACAGTGCTCCGGAGAATCTGGGAGACACGATTAACTCACCGGCTCCGGAAATTCAGGTGTTCACCAGCGCTGATGAACAAATCTTGATTTTTGCTGCGGCCGGACGAACGGATGGAATCGGCAGCGTTGATCTTTATCTCAGTCAGCGAATTGACGGCGCGTGGTCCAAGCCTGTCAATCTCGGGAACAAGATCAATTCAAGCGGTGTGGACTCCGCACCCAGAATATCACCCGATGGAAAATATTTTTTCTGGATGAGCACCAGAGGCTACGGGTTCGAAGATCAGCAGGTTAAACAGCTCAGCTATGCTGAACTGTCAAACAAATTGCACAGTGCCGGCAATAGTCTTGGTGATATTTATCAAATAGATCTGAACGCGCTGCCTCTTCGGCGATAGCTTTTTACGTTCGACATGAAACGGTTAGAGGCAAAAGAGTTTTGGATCGGCGCGCTGGTATTCGTTTGGATGCTAGCAGGCTCGTTAGCATTCTCTGTGACGGCCTCAGGTGGCGATACGTCGCGGCCTCCTTATGCGTCCAGCAAGCCGCTGCCAGAACCTACCATCTTTGCCGAGGGTGTGGTTTCCACCGGCGACTTTGATTCTCATCCGGCGTTCACGCCAGACGGAAAAACACTTTACTTCTTGAGAAGTAGTCCGACGTTCAACTTTTGGACGATCGTAGCTACGCATTTCAAAAACAATAAGTGGAGTTCGCCGGAAGTGATTTCAATCTCCGGCCAATACCGTGATGCAGATCCGTTTATCACTAAGGATGGGTCCGGGTTTTACTTTATCTCAGACCGCCCGAACAGTGACCCAGGTAGGAAGCAAGAAAAAAGGTCTTTGGATATCTGGGTGATGGAGAAGGCGGGGAAGAGTTGGAGTGCACCTCGGAATTTGGGATCACCAGTGAACAGTAGCGGAGACGAGTGGTATCCGACCATTGCTTTGGATGGCACATTATATTTCGGCTCGGATCGCGAGGGAGGAAAGGGACGCACGGATATTTATCGCTCACGTTTAGTTGAGGGGAAATACCTGGCGCCGGAAAATCTTGGAGAGAGCATTAATACTCAGTTTGACGAGTTCGAGCCTTACATCTCACCGGATCAAAGCTATCTCATCTTTATGGCCGCGCGCCCTGATGGTCTCGGTGGCACCGACCTTTACATTAGTTATCAACAGAATGGGCACTGGACCAAGGCGGTTAACCTCGGAGATAAGATCAACTCGAAAGGTTCTGAGTATTCGCCGATCGTGTCTCCCGATGGAAAATATTTCTTCTGGTCCAGCACCAGAAGCTTAGCCTCAGCGTCACAACCGAAACCGCTTACTTATTCGGACCTCCTGACGAAACTGCGGCGTGCGGGTAATGGGCTGGGAGACATCTATCAGATAGATATCACCGCCTTGAATCTTCTCCCCCGCTAACCTCTAACGCAATCCACATCCCGATTCGTTTTCTCTGCGGGCCCTCTGCGTATCTTTGCGGCCTCTGCGTTGAAAGGGCATTAACCGCAGAGAACGCAGAGATACGCAGGGAGCCGCAGAGAAGACGGTCTTCGTAAGCAGGACTTTATTTCGATGTTTTCAGGAGGTTCAAAGGGAATGGTTCAGAATGAAACAATCCTGGCAGAAGAGAATCATCTGAGCGAAACAGCTCAAGTAGCAATTATGGATTCTCCATCGCCGAGCAGGATTACCAATCTGACGGCAAAAGGTGAAGCACACCTCGAAAACAACCAGTTCGCCGACGCTCTTGATTGCTTTGAGCTGGCGTTATCTCTCGACTCGCAGAGTCGTCAGGCGCAACTTGGCCGTAATCGGGCCCATTGCCAGATAATCCCGCGCTGGCATTTCGAGATGCTCAACGATGAGCAGCGCAACGCGGCTTTTGAACAAGCACTGAGGGACGCCATTACCTCCGACACAGTTGTGCTCGACATCGGTTCGGGAACAGGACTGCTGGCGATGATGGCGGCGCGGGCAGGAGCAAAACACATTTTCACTTGCGAAATGGTACCGGCATTGGCGGAGTTGGCGCGTGAAACAGTGGAGCGAAACGGGCTGGCCGACCGTATTGTGACGCTCGGTAACAAGTCAATGTCGCTGGTTATCGGCAAGCAGATGATGCGCAAAGCCAATCTGCTCGTCACCGAAACAGTTGACTGTGGTTTGCTCGCTGAGGGCATTGTTGCTTCCATCGCGCATGCCAAGGCTAACCTGTTGACCGAAGATGCGCAGATCGTTCCCTGCGGCGCAACGGTGTATGCGATGGTCGTGGAGAGTCCACCCCTTCGCAATCTGAATTCTGCTCGAACGGCGGCAGGGTTCGACGTGAGCCTCATTAACCGGTATGCGGTAGCCCACTATTTTCCAGTGCGCCTGGGCGCTTTCGATTACACGCCGCTCACCGACCCGTTTGAAGTTTTTCACTTCGACTTTGCGAATGGCGCGATCATTCCTGACCGCAAGACCATTACTGTTCGCGCGAAGCGTGACGGCGAGGGCCACTGCATCGTTTTCTGGTTCAACATGCGGCTCGATTCGGAGACCTCAATCTCGAACGAGCCCGGTTCCACGACTCACTGGGAGCAGGCGCTGCAATGTTTAGACACGGAAGTGGCTATACGAGCTGGCGAAACGATGGTGATTGAGGCGGAGCATGACTGCCACATTATCATGTTCAAGAGTTGTAAGGCTGGATCTTAAAAAACACTAGCCGTGATGAGTGCTGTTCAAAGATTGTGGCGCTACGTCCGTCGCTACAAGGCCCTGTTGGGCTGGGGGGTAGTGTGTATCTTCATAGCGAACTTGGGCCAGATGATCGGACCAATTGTTTTGCGCGATGGTATTGATGATCTAACCAGCGGCGTCACGCAAGCAAAACTGCTCTACTACGGCGGCGCGTTTATCGGCATCAACCTGGTTGCCGGTTTCTTCATTTTCCTCCAACGCCGTGTGATACCGACTGTAGCTCGTAATTTCGAGTACGACCTCTCAAACGACTTTTATGCGCACCTGCAAAAACTTCCGTTAGAGTTCTACCAAACCTCTCGCACCGGAGACCTGATGTCCCGTGCGACCAGCGATATGTCAGCCGTGCGTATGATCGTCGCTGCAGCATTGATGTACGCAGTGAACACACTCTTTGGCATCGCCTTGATTTTGCCATTGATGTTGTCGATGAACTGGCGACTTACACTCCTTGCATTTCTACCGCTCCCGTTCGTTACGCTCACGACAAAAATTGTTTCGAAAAGCATCCACGACGAATCGACGCGGGTTCAGGAACATTTCGGAACCGTCTCTAACCGGTTGCAAGAATCGTTGGCGGGCGTGCGGGTCATCCGCGCCTACGTGCAGGAAGGTGCGGAGATGGAGAACTTCAAGCGCGTTAATACCGAACTTGTGCGGCGAAATGTAAGACTCATTCACCTCAACTCTTTCTTTGCGCCGGTAGTAAATTTCATCATCGGTATTGCCGTCGTGGCCGGCGTCTGGTACGGAGGGCTGCTCACTTTGAGAGGCCAATTGACCCTCGGCCAGCTCTTTCAGTTCATCCTCTACCTTGAATTTTTGATATATCCAATGCTCCAGCTCGGCATCATCGTAAATTACTTCCAACGCGGCATGGCTTCGATGAGTCGACTGCATGAGGTGATGTCGATTGAGCCTGCCATCGGTGACAGCGCGGCCAGTGATGAAGTAACAGACGTCAAAGGCGAAATCGAATTCCGGCATCTCTATTTCACTTATCCCGGTAACAAAGAGCCGGCACTCAGGGAGATCAACCTTCGCATTCAGCCCGGACAAACAGTCGCTTTTGTAGGAAACGTCGGGTCGGGTAAATCGACGCTCGTGAGCCTTGTGCCGCGTCTGCTCGATGCCGAGCCCGGACAGATCCTGATTGATGGCCGGCCGATTCACACCATCCCGCTCCAGGAACTGCGCGCGAACTTAGGCTACGTTCCACAGGAAACGTTTCTCTTCAGCGATACGATCCTGGCGAACATCGCCTTCGGTGCCCCGCACGCAGACTCAAAAGAGGTTGAGCGGTCGGCTCTTGAAGCAGGACTCGCGCAGGATGTCGAAGCGTTTCCCAATGGGTATGCGACAAGCATTGGTGAGCGTGGCATCACTCTATCCGGAGGCCAGAAACAACGGACAGCTCTCGCTCGTGCTCTGATACGCCAGCCCCGCATCCTCATCATGGATGATTCACTGTCGGCGGTAGACACACAAACCGAGGCAAAAATTCTCGCGCATCTGCGGCGCGTGAGGTTCCAGCGAACTACTCTGATCGTGTCGCACCGGATCTCGACGATCAAGGATGCTGATCTGATTGTCGTCCTTGAGGACGGCTACATAGTCGAACGTGGCACGCACAGCGAGCTCATCACGTATGGTGGGCTCTACGCCAGACTTCACGAAAAACAAATCTTCGAACAGAAACTAACAGTGGCCTGATTAATGAGCGCCGAAGAAGACGAGCTCGACAAGGCTTACGATGGCCGGCTGATGCGGCGCTTGCTCGGTTATTTGTGGCCTTACAAGCGATACGTCGTGGCCTCGCTTATCCTGACGATGTTAGGCGGCGTCCTGGTGGTTGCGCGTCCTCCTTTAGTTAAGGCCGCAGTCGACCTGTATCTGCTGCCTGATCCGACGCACGCCACGGAAGGTTACACGCTGGTCATCAGACAGACTGCTGAACGATTTGGCTTCGGCGGCCAGGCGGCATCAGGAGTCGCTTTTATTTCTTTGTTGCTACTGCTCGCTAACTTCGCAGCGATGCTCGTTCTGTATTTAGAGTCCTTTGTGGTCCAACGAATGGGACAGCACGTCATGTATGACCTGCGCAACGAAATCTTTGCCCACTTGCAGGGACTCCCGCTTCAGTTTTACGACCGTCATCCGGTCGGTCGTTTGATGAGCCGGATGACCAGCGATGTTGAAGCACTCAATGAACTGTTTAGCGCAGTCGTCGTCTCGTTCTTCGGTGACCTGACGATGCTGCTTTACATCGTCTTCTGGATGTTTTTACTCGATTGGCGCTTAGCACTTGTCTCGTTGCTGATACTGCCGCCGATGGCGGCTCTAACCATCTGGTTCCGGCTTCGCTCACGCACTGCTTTTCGCTCCGTCCGCGTGCACTTAGCAAGAATCAGTACGTTTTTGCAGGAACGCTTGAGTGGCATGTCCGTGGTCCAACTGTTCAATCGAGAGCAGAGTGAGCTGCAAAAGTTCAAAGAGATTAACCGCGACTATCGCAAGGCAAATGTCGATGCGATCTTCTACAACGCCGTTTTCTTCCCAGCCATTGACATCATCGCGGCCGCGGGCATGGCGCTAATTATTTGGTACGGCGGGGGTCAGGTTCTGCAAGGCCTGGTGACGCTCGGCACCGTCATAGCTTTCCTGCAAATGGCGCAGATACTTTACGAGCCGATTGGAGATATGAGCGAGAGATATAACATGCTGCAATCGGCGATGTCGGCTTCGGAGCGAATCTTCCAGTTGCTGGATGAGCCGGTCACAATCAAATCGCCCAAAGAACCAATGCCGGCCGGCAGCGTGCGCGCAGCGTGTAGCAATCAAATTCGAGGCCACATTGAATTTCGCGACGTCTGGTTTGCGTACCAGGATGAAGACTGGGTATTGAAGAATGTTTCATTTGTGGTCCAGCCAGGTCAAAGCGTGGCTTTTGTCGGTCACACCGGCGCAGGAAAGACTACTATCACAAACCTTCTGCTGCGATTTTATGAAATCCAACGCGGGCAGATACTTCTGGATGGCATCGATATACGCAACCTCCACCCGGCGGAGTTACGGGCGCGTTTCAGCATCGTACCTCAGGATGTCTTCCTTTTCTCAGATGATATTTCCAGTAACATCAGGCTCGGCAACAGTAATATCAGCGACGAACACCTGCGCGAAGCTGCGCGGCAAGTGAATGCCGATGGCTTTATCAACAAACTGAGCGGCCAGTATTTCACCAGGCTTCATGAGCGTGGGGCCGGGATCTCGGTGGGCCAGAAACAACTGATCAGCTTCGCACGTGCTCTCGCTTTCAACCCACGGGTGCTGATCCTCGACGAGGCAACCAGTTCCATTGATACCGAGACTGAAGTTCTGATTCATGACGCGGTGAAGCGCTTAATGACAGGACGTACCTCAATTGTAATTGCGCATCGACTCTCGACCGTGCAGGCCGTCGACAACATCATCGTGCTGCACAAAGGCGAAGTGCGTGAATCAGGAACGCATCAGGAACTACTGCGTCAGCGTGGACTCTATTGGCTGCTCTATCAGCTGAGTCTCTATCAAACCCGGCAAGACGAGCTTGTCGAGAGTCTTCCAGTCTGATTAAGAACAGTTTCTCGCGCAAAGGCGCAAAGGCGCAAAGAAAGCCATTTGAAACGCGGTAGCGCTTTGCGCCTTTGCGCGAAAACTTTCCCTATAGCACACAATGAAACGGAACCTGATACTGATCGTAGTCTCCTTTGTCATGGCGTCCACCACGCAGGCGCAATCGGCGAAACCACTGCCGCCGGAGAAACTGAATCCAGTATCAATTCCACGTTTCGAGTCGCCGCCAGTCATTGACGGCCGGCTCGATGATGAAGTCTGGAAATCAGCCGCAGTGTTCAAGGACTTCTACCAAACCTATCCGGGCGATAACATCGCGCCCTCGAAGCCCACCGAAGTTTTCCTTGGTTACGACTCCAGGATGCTCTACGTAGCTTTTCATGCTTATGACGAACCCAACAAGGTGCGCGCCACCCTGGCGAAACGTGATGACATTTTCAATGATGATTACGTCGGCGTGCTGTTCGATACTTTCAACGACCAACGAAGAGCATATGAGCTGTTTTTCAACCCGTTCGGCATTCAGGCTGATGGCATTTTTACCGAAGGAAAAGATGAAGATTTCAGCATTGATATCGTGATGGAGTCGAAAGGCCAACTTGCTGAAACAGGCTACGTTGTTGAAGTCAGCATTCCTTTCAAGTCGCTGCGTTATGAAGCCGGTAAGGGCGTTCTCTGGGGAGTACAGTTCCAACGAGTCATAAAACGATTCAACGACGAAACTGATTCATGGATGCCATTGTCACGCGACCGCACCGGCTTCCTCAATCAAACCGGACGCCTTACGGGACTGGAAGGCATATCGACTGAGCGCCCGATCGAGATAATCCCCAGCCTCACACTGTCAGAGACCGGCAAGCGCGTTGCGACAATACGTCCGGACGTGCTTGCTGCTGACCCTGCGCTCATCGATTTTGGACGCTTCGTTAACGAACCGGTTAAGTTAGACCCTGGCTTAACAGTGAAATACGGAATTAACCCAAAGGTGACGCTCGACTTTACGGTGAACCCCGACTTTGCTCAGGTTGAAGCCGACGAAACAGTCGTCACAGCAAATCAACGGTTCCCTATCTTCTTTGAAGAAAAACGGCCTTTCTTTCTTGAGGGCATCGACATCTTCCAAACACCTCTGCAAGCCGTTCATACGCGAACGATCATCGATCCGGATTATGCAGCAAAGATAACCGGTAAAGTCCGGCGCACCACGTTTGGTTTTTTGTTCGCGAGCGATAATGCTCCAGGCGACTTCAGGGGTGATGAACGTCTTGACCAAAACAATTTTCGTTTCCTTGGCAAGAATGCTCACGTTGGGATTTTGCGTCTCAAGCGAGATGTTGGTGACGAGTCAAGCATCGGGTTGATTGCCACCACTTACAACTTTATCGAGAAGCATAATCACCTGGCGGGTGCGGATGGCCAGTTAAGACTTAATCCGAAAACGATCTTCTCATTTCAGCTGCTGGGTACAACCTCACGACGTTTCTTCTTTGATCCGCAGCAGGGAGAAAGTGTCTATCGCAATGGAAATGGCCTGGCCTATTACTTTAAATACGATCGTGGCGGGCGACACCTCACGTACAGCTTGACTGGAAGCGGCCGCACGGAAGACTACCGCGCCGACCTCGGCTTCACCCAGAGGCGCAACACAAACCGTGAGGACTTCGTCATCAGTTACGATTCCGAACCCAAGCCCGACGGAAAACTGGTGTCATGGAAATACGCGCATAGCGCAGGCATGAACTTCGATTGGCAGGGACGGACGCAAAGCTGGAACAACACGTCGCGATTCCTGGTTAACCTTCAACGCCAAAGCGCGATTCTTTTCGGATATACAAATGGCTATGAACGACTTTTCGAAACGGAGTTTGGGCCAGTTGGGACATTTCTGGTTGATCCTGAACGCTCCACTTCGCGCCAAAGCGTGAGTGTAACCGGCGTAACTACTCCCTCGAAACAGTTGTCAGTTAACTTCACTGTCAGCCATACATGGAATTCTTTTGATCTCGACGAGGGCGCGGGGCCCAAGTTCCCGCGTGTGAGCCCGGCGGCTCTGCTCGATCCGAACGCATTACAGGATCCGGGCCCCGGCAGAGAGTTTCTCGCCGACGTTAACGTCACCTACCAGCCAATCAGCACCCTGCGCTGCGACTTTGGTTACACGAAAAATCGATTGGTTCGCAACGACACCGGACTGGTTGCTTTCGACGATAATATCTACGCGCTACGCTCAACTTATCAGTTCACGCCTTTCACCTTCGTGCGTGCGCGAATTGATTACGACACTCTCGAGGCAAACTTGCGTGGGCAATTTCTGCTCGGCTGGACCCCTAATCCAGGGACTTCTTTTTACATAGGCTATAACGACGATCTGAATTACAGCGGATTCAATCCCTTCACTGGTCAACCGGAGCCTGGTTTGAGACGTAATGGACGCACCTTCTTTGTTAAAGTGTCTTACCTGATTCGCCGCACATTCTGACCCACTCCAGCAGCAATCAAAGCCGGAGGTTCTCATGTACAAGATCGCTCTGATCAACATGCCGTTTGCAAATCTTCAAATGCCATCGATCGCCTTGACACAGTTGAAGTCTGTTGTTGAAAAAAGATTCGAGAATGAAGTGTCAGTTGACGTCCACTACTTCAATCACGACTTCGCCAACTATCTCGGGTTGGAGCTTTATGATCGGATAACAGAATTCGCCGACTCACAAAACTCCGGTCTCGGCGATTGGTTCTTTCGCCAGGTTGCTTTTCCCGACGAGACGAACAATACGGGCGTGTATCTTTCCCGGTACTTCCCTTACCACACGGAGCAAACGAACACATTAAAGAGTCGTATAGTGGAAAAACGTCATGGGCTGGATCGCTTTATGGACGGCTTAGTCTCGAAATATGCTCTCGATCATGCGCAACTCGTCGGGTTTACCTCAATGTTCATGCAGAACGCTGCGGTTTTTTCAATGGCTCGAAAGCTCAAGGCGCGTGACTACAAACCATTTCTGAATAAGCTAGCAGAAAACTTCCCCCAAAATAATATCGAGCCTATTTTGTTGTTTGAGACTTCGCGTGGTCGATGTTTCAGTGGATCGGTCGAATAAAAGAGAAGATCGATCGCTGGGTCAACGCCTGGAAAGATAACGAGGATCCTCCAAAACTTCTTCTCAACCGAAATGGCGATCAATGCGTGATTACTGATTCGCGTTCAGGCGCAGTAAACGAATACCGTTTAGAACCAATTAGCGGCAGAATCCTCGACTTCTTAGCTGACAAAGCGAAACGAGTGGGCGATGTGGCTCGAGAATTCAGCGATATTGCGGGATTCAATGCGGCACAAGAAATCGCAATCTTGCGCGAAAAGGGATTGCTGTTTCAGGAAGACGATCGCTACCTCAGTCTCGTTCTTAATGGTGACAAACTTAATGGAAACAAGTAAGAGTCTATTACCCTCATAACCTCCGCTTCCCTTTCCATCGTCATCGCTTCCCTCTTGACGCCGAGTAACTTTTTCAGGTTAAGAGCTGAATGCCGAACAATGCTCAACACATCGCCGAGTTGTCGCCGACGGAGCGCGCGGCGCTCGTGTCGCGTCTGAAACAGCAGCGAGCGGCGGAGCGGGAGGGCGCACAGTCTATCCCGCGGCGCGGCACGGCTGCGCACTACCCGCTCTCTTTCGCGCAACAGCGTCTCTGGTTTCTCGAACAGTTAGAGCCTGACGGCCCTTACAAGGTGCCCGCCACCTTCCGACTCCGCGGCCCTCTCCAAGTCGCGGCGCTCGAACGGAGCGTTAACGAAATCATCAGTCGACACGAAGTTCTGCGCACCACGTTCGCTGAGATCGAAGGGCGACCAGTGCAGATCGTCGCGCCGCGGCTGACGCTATCCATCCCGGTCGAAGACTTGAGCCGGCTACCGGAAGTCGAACGGGCCGAGCGACTCAAACGAATTGCGGCGCGGCTGCGCGGGCAACCGTTCGACTTCGTGCGTGGTCCACTAGTTGGCGCCGCGCTGCTGCGGCTGGCCGAGGAGGAATATCACTTCTGGTTCCTGATGCACCACATCGTTTCGGACGGCTGGTCAATCGGCGTGCTCCTCAAGGAATTGAGCGCGGCTTACGAAGCCTTCGCTTCGGGGCGACAGCCGGAGTTGCCGAAGCTGCCCATCCAGTACGCTGACTTCGCCGTCTGGCAGCGCGCGTGGCTGCAAGGTGAGACCTTGGATCGGCAGATGAAATATTGGAAAGAGCGGCTGGGTGAGAAGGTCCCGACGCTTGAACTGCCGACTGACAGACCACGCCCGCCCGTGCAGAGTTATCGCGGAGCATCTCTCACGCACCTGATGGACCTGCGCCTGACCGGGCAGCTGAAAGCATTGGCCCGCCGCGAAAGGGTGACGCCCTACATGTTTCTGCTAGCCGTCTTCAAGACGCTCCTCGGGCGCTACACGAGACAGGACGACATCGTCGTCGGCACGCCCGTAGCCAACCGCAACCGCACGGAGTTGGAGCCGCTCATCGGGTTTTTCGTCAACACTCTCGTCCTGCGCACAGACCTGTCGGGCGACCCCACCTTCCGGGAGTTGCTTGGCCGCGTCAGGGACGTGACGCTCGGGGCCTTCGCCCGCCAGGACGTGCCCTTCGAGAAGCTGGTCGAGGAGTTGCAGCCGGAGCGCGACACGAGCCGCACCCCGCTCTTCCAGGTCATGTTCTCCTTGCAGAACGCGCCGCTGCCGCCGCTGAGAATGGGCGATATCGAGATCAGCCTGTTGGACGACGAGACGGAGGTGTCGCAGTTCGATCTCTCTTTCGACGTGACCGAGCGCGCTGACGGGTTGCTGTGCACGCTGGAGTACAACACCGACCTCTTTAGCGGTGCGACCGTCAGGCGGATGCTCAAGCATTTCGCGGTGCTGCTCAACGCCGCCGTAACCGATCCGTCCGCGAGCCTCAGCGCCCTGCCGCTGCTCACGGATCAAGAGCGGCACCAACTCCTCTTCGAATGGAACGAGACGCGCCGCGACTTTCCGCGCGACGGTTGCGTCCACGAACTCTTCGAGGAGCAGGTGGCGCGTGCGCCCGAAGCCGTCGCGCTTGTCTGCGGCGACGAACGGCTGACCTATGCGGAACTCAACGCGCGGGCCAACCAGTTGGGCCATCACCTGTGCACGTGTGGGCTGAAGGCCGAGACGCGCGTCGGCATCCTGCTGGAGCGGTCAGTTGAGATGGCGGTGGCGCTGCTGGCGGTTCTCAAGGCGGGCGGTGGATACGTCGCCTTCGATCCGTCGTATCCAGCCGAGCGTTTGCGCTACATGCTCGAAGATTCCGGCGTGACGCTGTTGCTCACGCAGCAGAATCTGATGCCAAACGATTTTCAGGTTCACTCGATCCTTCTCGATGTCGAGCGTGATGCAATTACCGAGCGCGATACGCAGAACGTGCACAGCGACGCCGAGCCCTCGAACATCGTCTATCTCGTCTACACATCGGGATCGACCGGCCGACCGAAAGGCATCGTCATCGAACATCGATCGCTCGTCAACGCAGCTTACGCTTTCATCAACAATCATCGGATGACTGAGCGCGACCACCTTTTGCAGTTCGCTTCGCTGAGCTTCGACGTGGCGGCTGAAGAATTCTTCTCGGCGTGGTTGAGTGGAGGTTGCATCGTCATGCGGCCTGAGGCAGTGATTTCGTACGCCGACTTTGTGTCGCTGTTGCAGCAAGAAGAAGTAACGATTGTGAATCTTCCGGCGTCGTTCTGGCTCGAGTGGCTGACGGCGATGAATGACAAGGGCCTCGAGATACCGAGCACGTTGCGGCGTGTGATCGTGGGCAACGAGAAGACGCTCGAAGAGACGCTCGCGAAGTGGCAACGCACGGTGGGTCAGCAGGTTGAGTGGTGTAACGCGTATGGACCAAGCGAGACGACGATAACCGTCAGCAACTACGAGCCTGCAACGACGAGCTCGGCACGCGAGGAAAAGAGCGTCGTGCCCATCGGACGGCCGTCGTTGAACGCCGAGCTGTACGTGCTCGATCCTGCGCAGCAATTGGTTCCGACGGGTGTGGCCGGCGAGTTGTACATCGGCGGTGCGGGTCTCGCGCGTGGCTATCACAACCAGCCGACGCAAACAGCAGAGCGGTTCATTCCTCATCCTTACAGTAAGAACGCGGGAGAACGTCTCTACCGCACCGGCGATCTCGCACGGTATCGAGCGGATGGAAACATCGAGTTTCTGGGACGCGTCGACGAGCAGGTAAAGATCAGGGGGTTCAGGATCGAGGTTGGAGAAGTTGAAGCCGTGCTGGCGCAACACGCTGGTGTTCGCGAGAGCGTTGTGGTGGCGCGCGAGGACGATCGCGGCAGCACGCAACTGGTCGCTTACGTCGTCGCAAACAACGGCGATCTTCAGATCGCGGAGTTGCGCAATTACATGAAGCAAAGGCTGCCTGAGTACATGCTTCCGTCGGCCATCGTGCCGCTCAAAGTTTTTCCATTAACGCCGAACGGCAAACTCGACCGCAAAGCGCTGCCCGCCCCAGACGGCGCGGGCTGCGAGGCGGACGGGCCGTACGTCGCGCCGCGCTCGGAGTTGGAGCGTTTGATCGCCGGCGTGTGGCGGGAGGCGCTCGGGGTCGAGCGGGTCGGCGTCCAAGATAACTTCTTCAACCTCGGCGGCCACTCGCTGCTGTTGATTCGCGTCAACAACCGGCTTCGCGAGGCGTTGCGGATGGAACTGCCCGTCGTTGAGTTGTTCAAGTACCCGACGGTGAGCGCGCTGGCCGAGCACCTGAGCCGATCGAAGGGCAAAGCGCAACCGCGCGCGGGGCGGAGCGAGTCTGAGGGCCGGGCCGCATCGCTGAGCCGGCAACGTGAACTGAGACGGCGGCAGGCTGAAGAAAAAATGTCTCGCGCAAAGGCGCAAAGGCGCAAAGAAAACTCATAGAAACGCGGTAGCGCTTTGCGCCTTTGCGCCTTTGCACGAGTAATCTTCTCGCATATATCGGAAGGCTTCGAGATGTCTGAACACGGAGTAACCACGCTCACGGAAATCCTGCGCCGGAGGGCGCAACAGCAACCCGACCACACAGCCTTCACTTTCCTCGCCGATGGTGAAGTCGAAACAGCACGCCTGACTTACGCCGAGTTGGACCAACAGGCGCGTGCGGTTGCCGCATTGCTCGATGAGTCCGGCGCGCGGGGCGAGCGTGTGCTGCTGCTGTTCGACGCTGGGCTGGAATTTGTTACCTCGTTCTTCGGCTGCCTGTACGCGGGCGCAGTGGCGGTGCCCGCACCCCCGCCGCACCCCGCGCGGCTCGGTCGCACGCTGCCCAGAGTACAAGCCATTGCCAGCGACTCACGCCCGGTTCTCGCCCTCACTACTGCCACGCTCCTCTCCATGATCGAGGGAGCACCCGACTTGCGCGAGCTACGCTGGCTCAAAGTAGATGAGTTCGATCCCGGAGCGTCCGCGCGCTGGCAAGCTCCTCCTCAGACGGGCGACGATCTTGCATATCTGCAGTACACGTCCGGCTCGACCTCGACGCCGAAAGGTGTGATAGTCACACACTTCTGCCTGGTCCATCAGTCTGAGCACCTCGCGAGCGCCTACGGCTACATGCCGGAGAGCGTGAGCGCCACCTGGATGCCCAACTTCCACGACTACGGGCTGGTCGAGGGCATTGTCCACCCGGCTGTCTGCGGCGTTCCTGCTTACCTGTTCTCGCCGCTTGCCTTCGTGCAAAGGCCCGCGCGCTGGCTGGAGATCATCACACGCTACGGCGTGACGCACAGCTCCGGCCCCAACTTCGCGTACGAGTTGTGTGCGCGTAAAGTCACTCCGGAAGAGCGCGCTCGGCTCGATCTCAGCGGCTGGCGCGTAGCAGGCAACGCCGCCGAACCCGTTCACCGCGAGACGATTGAACGGTTCGCCGAAACGTTCGCATCCTGCGGCTTCCGCCGCGAAGCCTTCTACCCTTCGTTCGGACTCGCCGAGGCGACGCTGATGGTCTCTGCCGGTGGTCCAGAACCGCGTGCGCCGCTCTTCATCACGGCGCGGGCATCAGCACTCGAACAGGAGCGGCGCGTAGTTGAGATCGCACCCGACGAGCCGGGCGCGCGCTCCCTCGTCGGCTGCGGCCAGCCCATCGCTGACACTGAAATCGCCATCGTCGATCCGGAGACTCACCGCCGTTGCGCGCCCGACGAGCTCGGCGAAATTTGGGTGAAGTGTGCAGGGCTGGCGCGCGGCTACTGGCAGCGTCCCGAGGAGACCGAGGAGAAATTCCAGGCGCGCACTGCTGACACGCATGACGGCCCTTTCATGCGGACGGGCGATCTCGGTTTCATGCGCTACGGCGAGCTGTTCATCGGCAGCCGGGTCAAAGACCTCATCATCATCCGCGGGCAGAATTACTACCCGCAGGACGTGGAGTGGACTGCCGAGCGGAGCCACCGCCTGCTCCGGCCTGGCTGCTGCGCTGGCTTCGCGGTTGAAGCCGGTCTCGAAGAGAGACTCGTCCTCGTGCTGGAAGTGCGGCGCGAGTTCGGCCCGGCGGACGAGCGGGAGGTGGTTGAGGCCATCCGCGAGCGTGTAGCCGAGCGCCACGAGCTTCAGCCCTACGCCATCGTCCTCGTCAAGACGGGCACGATCAACAAGACTTCGAGCGGGAAGATTAAGCGCCACGCCAGTCGCCGTGAGTTTCTCGAAGGGACGCTGGAGGCGGTCGCCCGTTGGCAGACGCCCGAGGACAGCGGCGACGAAACTCGCTTAAGCGGCGCCGCCTCGCGTAAGACTCCGGCGGTGGAGGCCGTCCGGGAATGGCTCGCGGCGGCCATCTCACGGCGAACCGGCATCCCGCCCGCAGAGGTTAACGCCAGTCAGCCGTTCCGATACTACGGCTTCGACTCGGCGCGGGTAGTCGAGATGGTAGGCGATTTCAGTGCGTGGCTTGGCCGTCCTTTGCCGCCCACCTTCTTCTGGGACTACCCGACCATCGAGCGCGTCGCGCGGCACGTCGGCGGGGAGACTGTGCCCGAATCTCCCACATTGACGGAGAGCGCCGCGGTAGAGCCAATCGCCATCATCGGGATGGCCTGTCGCTTCCCCGGCGCGGAGAACATCGAGGCTTTTTGGCAGTTGCTGCGCGACGGCGTCGACGCCATTACGGAAGCTCCGCCGGGACGATGGGAGACCGGCCTGCACGGCTTCGCGAGCCGCGGCGGCTTTCTCAAGCAGGTGGACGGCTTTGACACGCAGTTCTTCGGAATCTCGCCTCGCGAGGCGGCGCAGATCGACCCGCAGCAACGGCTCCTGCTTGAAGTCGCCTGGGAGGCGCTGGAGGACGCAGGCTACGCACCCGATCAGCTTGGCGGTACACGCACAGGGGTCTTCGTCGGCATCAGTAACAGCGACTACGCGCTGCTCCAATTCAACGCCGGCGCGAGTCCCGATGCTTACGCGGGCACTGGCTCCGCCCTCAGCATCGCCGCCAACCGTCTCTCCTACCTGCTCGACCTGAACGGGCCGAGCATGGCCATTGACACTGCCTGCTCGTCCTCGCTCGTCGCCGTGCATGCGGCCTGCCAGAGTCTCCGCGCGGGCGAGTCGCGGGCCACCCTCGCGGGCGGGGTCAACCTCCTCCTCACACCCAAGCTGACCGAGGCGCTGACCCGCGCTGGAATGATGTCGGCTGACGGGCGCTGTAAGACTTTCGACGCGGCGGCTGACGGCTACGTGCGCTCGGAAGGCTGCGGCGTCGTAGTGCTCAAGCGGCTCTCTCACGCTTTAGCAGACGGCGACCACGTCGTAGCGCTGATCCGCGGCTCGGCCATCAACCAGGACGGGCGGAGCAACGGGCTGACCGCCCCGAACGGACTGGCGCAACAGGCGCTCGTTCGAGAGGCGTTGGACCAGGCGGGTGTAGCCGCGGCAGATATCGGTTATGTCGAGGCGCATGGCACAGGCACTCCGCTCGGCGACCCCATCGAGTTCGCCGCTCTCAGCGCCGTCTTGCGCGATGGCCGGCTGAACACCGCGCCGTGTTACGTCGGATCGGTCAAGACTAATATTGGCCACCTTGAAGCGGCTGCGGGGATCGCCGGCCTCATCAAAGTCGCGCTCTGCCTTGAGCGTGAACACGTCCCGCCACATCTGCACGTCCGCGAACTCAACCCGCGCCTTGCGATTGCCGACTCGCCATTGGAGATCGCGACACGCGGCCGGGAGTGGAGACGCGGTGGCCCCCCTCGCTTCGCAGGCGTGAGCAGCTTCGGCTTTGGCGGCACCAACGCGCACGTCGTCCTTGAA
>Ga0207643_10000609_pt1 | contig 22613 bp, 22 predicted proteins | sample KBSMisM62_FD_184313 | JGI IMG/M metagenome (GOLD analysis project Ga0207643, IMG submission 184313) | Miscanthus rhizosphere microbial communities from Kellogg Biological Station, Michigan, USA - KBS Miscanthus M6-2 (SPAdes) (version 2) | ecosystem: Host-associated > Plants > Roots >...
GCCAGGTCGACGCCACCCTCGCGGAGCAGGGAGTCGATCGATCGACGGCCACGTGGATCCGATCGCTCCCGGATTTCAAGTCCACGGAAGCGTTGGTCTATCCGTTGGCGCGACTCGGCCGGAGCTACGTGGCGGACCTGCCGAAGGGCCAGCGTGCCCTCGGCAGCGCGCTGACCGTCGGCCCGGACGGCGGGCTCGTGATCATGTGCGACCAGCTCTTCCGCGACTCGATCGGTGCGGACTGCGGCGGTCCCGCCGAGGATGACTTCGCAGCCTCGAACGGGTTCCCAGAGCCGCCGGTCGATCGGATCAAGGCCGCCCCAGGGCGCTGGGTGTCGATCTACGCCGCTCCTCCCTTGTAGCCGGACATGCGAACGCCGGCGCCCCAGACGCCGGCGTTCGCTGTCCCCGAGACCCGGACGGTGGAGGGCGATCCGGGTCGTGCCCTGGAATGCTCTAGTAGCGGCCGTTCCGATTGGGGCCGCGCGAGACCGTGCGCACCGTGCTGACCGCGGTGACGCCGACCTGCCCGGACGGGCTGATGCCCGAGACCTGGGCCGCCAACGGGCGACTGCCCATCGAGGACCCCATCGGACGATCGGACCGTTCCCCGCGCTCGTTCGATGTGCTCGAGCCCGTGGCGTTGCCGCCCGGGAACGCGCGACCGAAGCGGCGCATCCGGACCGCGAGGTAGTACTCCATGATCTGGCGCACCTGCGGCTCCGACAGGAGATCGTCGGCGCGCAGGGCGTACTCGACGCGGGCGGTCGGATTGGTCGCTCCGGCGGCGACGAGACCGAGGTACTGCGGCGTGTCGGCGTCGTCGCGCAACTCGCGGAGACCGCGAGCGAGCTTGGTCGCCGTCCCGAGGGATGGCATCCGATCGCCTCGGATGAGCCGGGAGATCGTCGAGTGATCGACGCCCGACTGCTGGGCCAGTTGCCGCTGCGACATCTTCTTGGCCTTGAGCTGGGCTCGTAGCCACTCGTTGAACGCTCGGCCGTTCTGTGTGGTCATTGCTGCCTGGGCGCTCCTACGGGCTTGCCGCGTGCGGTCGAACCCCGCTCGTCCGGTGCCTCGATGCCACGATGATGCTGAGAGCGCCGGGGCGCTTTTATCACCCGTTGGTACCGTTCGCCGTTCGCGCCGAACGGCGCCGGAGCGGGAAGGACGGGTGGGGTCGTCGGCGGTCGGGTGGGGTCGTACGGAGGCCTGCCGATAGGACGAAAGTACCGCCTCTTTCCGGGGCCTTGGGAGAGCCCCGATCACGCCGGCGTCGAAGCTCGGGTAGCGGCGCTCGTGGCGTCATCGAGCCGGGGGAGTCCGCGCGGCTTGGACGAGAGGAAGTACGCGATCGAGCCGAAGATGATGATCGAGAAGACGCTGATCACCCGGTCGAGCAGGGCGATCGCGGTCGCTTCCGGAAGCGGCACGCCGTAGGCGACATGCAGGACGCCGACGACACCTGCCTCGACGATACCTAGCCCGGCGGGGCTCAACGGCACCGCCGTGAGCAGCGACCCGATCAGGGCGACGAAGAGCGCTCCGGACAGGCCCACCGATACGTTCGCGAAGCCGAGGGCCTGGATGATCAGGAAGAGCCGCAGGCCCTCGGTCAGCCAGATGAGGACGGTGAGGAAACCGAGACGTGGGAGATGGTGCGTCGCGAGGGCCCCGAACACGCCCTCCTCGAACCGGTCATAGAGCTCAATGACCTGGTGGGGGAATGGCAGGGCGACGATGATCTGGCGTCCGAAGTTGCGCATGGTGAGCAGCGCGAAGGCCAGCACCGCGACGGTGACGACGCCGATCCCGAACACCACTTGGATGGCGGGCGGCAGACCGCTCCGGAAGCTCCAGTAGCCCGCGGCGAGACCCATCGTCGCGATCGCGAACAGATCGAGGATGCGCTCGATGAAGACGGTACCGAACGTGCGCGACAGCGACGCGGTCCGGCTGTTGATCTTCAGCAGATAGGCGCGGTAGACGTCGCCGAGCTTGGCCGGGACGACGCAGTTGACGAGCCAGGACAGGAAGATGATCTCGCTCGAGTCTTTCGTCGAGATGATCTCGCCGGTCCCGCGCAGGAGGATCGCCCAGCGGTAGCCGCGCAAGGGGAACCCGGCGTAGAACACCAGGAATGCCGCGAGCACCAGCCAGCCGTTCGCGGCCAGGATGAGGCCCGGGACCCTCGCGAGCTGCGCGCCGTTGAGATACACGAACGCGCCGAGGATGAAGATCGGGACGAGGATCGAGATGATCGTGCGCGGTTGACGCAGTCGCCGCGACAGCGACATCACCTCGGGATCGGGCTCGGAGGCCGACGGGGCGGCGCCATCGACGGGCCGCGTCGTAGCGGGTGCACCGCCGACGACCGGGACCCGCGGATCGATCGCCGGGGTGGCCTCCATCGCTGTCGACGGTACGTGCTGTCCAGTCCCACCGACCATCGGTCGATGGTCCTGCCGGGGGTCGCTCATGCCCCGACCGTGGACCGGTCCCGACCGTTCCCTCGAAGGCGCTGGACACCCTTCGCGACCGGTGTCCAGAGGCGAACGACGTAGGTCGCGCGGCCGGTGACGAGCTCGGCCGGCGGCAACGCGGCCAGCAGCCCAGCCGGCGTGGACGGATCGCCGTCGACGACGTTGTATGCCACGCCGACCTCGAGGACGGTGTGCGCGTCTGACGCGGCCACGCCCGGTCGGCCGTGCTCGCGAGCGGCCGCCGCGGCACGCTCGTTCCCGTTGCCGACGAGTCGAGCGTTGTGCACCTCGATCCAGTCGACCGACGCCATCAGCGACTCGTGCACGGCATCGCGCAGCATCGAGCTACGGAACTGGTCATACGGGTGGGGCATCCCGACGAGACCGCCCTGGGCGCGGATGGCAGCGATCGCGTCAGCTGCCGGCAGGTCCCGCTCGATCGTCCGCTCGATGAAGGCGGCGATGAGGTCGCCGGCCTTGGTCCGCACCTCCTGACCGACGATGACGGTCAGCCCTGCCGGCGCGGCGTCGCGAGCTCGGAGCGCACCGTCGATGCGGTCGTGATCCGTGACGGCAAGATGGGTCAGCCCGCGCGCCACCGCCGCGCGCACGACTTTGGCCGGGTCCGCGAGGCTATCGAATGACGCGGATGTATGACAGTGCAGATCGATGAACGCCCGCGCACCCGAGGCCCGCGCTGGGTCGATATTCGCGGGCGCGGACATGACTAGATCTGCTGCACCAGGGACTTCTTGAAGAAGTCGAAGTGCTCGAGTGCGAGGCCCGTGCCAAGCGCGACGCAGTCGAGGGAGTTCTCGGCGACGTGGCAGGGCACCCCGGTGACCTGTGTGAGCAGCTTGTCGATGTTCCGCAGGAGCGCGCCCCCGCCGGACATGACCATGCCCTTGTCGATGATGTCGGAGGAGAGCTCCGGTGGGGTCTGCTCGAGGACCGAACGGACCGCGGCGACCAGCTGCTGGAGCGGTTGTTCGATGGCCTCCATCACCTCCGACGATGTGATCGGGATCGTGCGTGGCAGCCCGGCGATCAGGTCGCGCCCGCGGACCTCCATCGTCAGCTCACGCTCGAGCGGGAGCGCGGTGCCGATCTGCATCTTGACCTCTTCGGCCGTCCGCTCGCCGATCATGAGGTTGTACTTCTTGCGGATGTAGGTGGCGATCGCCTCGTCGAACTTGTTCCCGCCGACCCGTAGCGAGTGCGACACGACGATGCCACCGAGCGCGATGACCGCGATCTCGCTCGTTCCGCCACCGATGTCGATGATCATGTTCCCCGACGGGCCACTGATCGGCACGTTCGCTCCGATCGCCGCCGCGAGGGGCTCCTCGATGAGGTACGCATCCTTCGCGCCGGCCTTGAGCGCGGCGTCGCGGACCGCGCGTTTCTCGACCGACGTCACGCCGGCCGGAACGCTGATCATGACCTCGGGACGGTTGAACCCGATGCGTCCACGGGTGGCCTTGGCGATGAAGAAACGCAACATCGCCTCGGTGATCACGTAGTCCGCGATCACGCCGTCCTTCATCGGCCGGATCGCCTGGATGTTCCCAGGCGTACGCCCGATCATCTCGCGGGCCTCTTCTCCGACGGCCACGATGCGGTTGTCGTCGGATACCGCCACGACCGATGGCTCGGTGATGACGATGCCCTTGCCTTTGACGTAGACCAGCACGTTGGCCGTGCCGAGGTCGATCCCGATCTTCATGAGGTAGAGAGGTCAGTCCCTTCTGCGAGGCGCTCGATCCTGGCGCCGAGTTCCAGGAACTTCCCCTCGATGTTCTCATACCCTCGGTGAACGTGATGAGCACCGTGGATCGTGGACTCACCCTCGGCCGCCAGCGCAGCGAGGATCAGTGACGCCCCGGCCCGCAGGTCACCGATGTCCACGTCGGCCCCGTGGAGCCGCGCGCGACCCGTGATGACCGCGTTGTGCGGGTCGAGGATCTCGACGTCCGCGCCCATCCGGCGCAGCTCCGCCATCCACTCCAGGCGGTCCTCGAAGATGGTCTCGTTGACGCGCGAAGCCCCGCTCGCCTGGGTCAGGAGCACCGACGTCGGGGGCTGGAGGTCGGTCGCCAGACCCGGATAAGCGCCGGTCTCGATGTCGACCGCCCGGAAGCCCCCCTCGCCGAGAGCGGATCCGTCGACAGCGATGGTGTCTGCAGTGCAGTCGATCTCGACGCCAGCTCGAGTCACGGACTCGAGGAACGTACCGAGGTGGTCGCACGGAGCGCTGGTGAGCGTGATCCGGCCACCCGTCACCGCCCCGGCGATCACGAACGTGCCTGCCTCGATGCGATCGGGGATGACGCGATGCTCGGCTCCGCGAAGGCGCCGCTTGCCGTGGATCTCGATCGTGTCCGGGTGGGTCCGCTCGATCTCGGCCCCCATCTTCCGTAGGAAGGCCATGAGGTCGTCGACCTCCGGCTCCTGCGCCGCCGGTCGGATGGTCGTGTGTCCATCGGCGAGCGTCGCGGCGAGCATGGCGTTCTCCGTGCCCATGACCGACACGAAGGGGAAACGGACCTCACCGCCGCGGAGTCGACCGGGAGCTGTCGCGAAGTAGTAGCCGTTGCGGTAATCGATCTCCGCACCGAGCGCGCGCATCGCGTCGACGTGCAGGTTGACGGGGCGCCGGCCGATCCGGTCACCACCCGGGTTGGAGATGATCACCCGCCCGAAGCGAGCCAGGAGCGGGCCGAGCAACATGAACGATGCGCGCATCTTGGCCGCGGCCTCGAGCGGGACGAACTGCCACTCGACGTCGCCCGCGGCGACCTCGTAGACGTTCTCCTCCGGATGATCGACGACGACCCCGAGTTCGATCAGTGTCTGAGCCATCACCCGCACATCCTCGATCTCGGGGACGTTCGTGATCCGGCAGCGCTCTCCGGTCAACGTCGCGGCGGCGAGCATCTTGAGGGCTGCATTCTTGGCGCCGCTGATCGGGACGGAGCCCGACAACGGGCGCCCGCCTTCCACGCGGAAGACCTCCCGCGCGACGGGCTCAGGAACGTATTCCCAGTGGAACGGTCGTGCGTCAGCCATCAAGGGCTAGCCGCGGTGGCGCGGGCCCTCGCGGTACCGCCGTTCGGCTACCCGGATCCTGAGCAGGGCCTGCTGGAGCTGCGCGCGCGCTGCACTGAGATCGGCGCCCTCATGGAACCCGGACTCGAGCGCTCGCTCCGCCTCGCGCCGAGCCTCTTGGGCCTTCTCGAGGTCGATGTCACTCGCCAGATCCGCGGTCTCCGCCAGGACGACGACTCGGTCGGGCCGGACCTGGAGGAACCCGCCGACGATCGCGAACGACTCCTCGGTGCCGTCCTTGCGGAAGCGCAGCTCACCGACGCCCAGCGTCGACACGAGCGGGGCGTGGTGCGGCAGGACGCCGAGCTCGCCCTCGGAGCCCGGCAGCTGGACCGAATCGACCGTGTCCGAATAGACCTGTCGTTCCGGGGTGACGATCTCGAGCTGGAGCGGCATCAGCCCTGCAGCCTCTCGGCATTGGCCCGCACGTCCTCGACGGTGCCGGCGAGGAAGAACGCCTGCTCCGGGAGGGTGTCGGTCTTGCCTTCGAGGATCTCCTTGAACGACGCGACCGTGTCCTTGATCGAGACGTAGGCGCCGGAGCGACCCGTGAACACCTCCGCCACGAAGAACGGCTGGCTGGCGAAACGCTGGAGCCGTCGGGCCCGGGCGACCGTCGCCTTATCCTCCTCGGACAGCTCGTCGATACCGAGGATCGCGATGATGTCCTGCAGGTCGCGGTAGCGCTGGAGGACCCGCTTCGTCTCCTGCGCCACGTCGTAGTGCTCCTGCCCGACGACGTTCGGATCGAGCACGCGTGATGTCGACGTCAACGGATCGACCGCGGGGTAGATCCCAAGCTCGGCGATCGAGCGCTCGAGGCGGATCGTCGAGTCGAGGTGGGCGAAGGTCGTGGCCGGGGCCGGGTCGGTGTAGTCGTCGGCCGGGACGAACACCGCCTGAAGGGACGTGATCGAGCCCTTCTTGGTCGACGTGATGCGCTCCTGGAGGCCGGCCATCTCGGTGGCCAGGTTGGGCTGATAGCCGACCGCCGAGGGCATCCGGCCGAGCAGGGCCGACACCTCCGAGCCCGCCTGGGTGAACCGGAAGATGTTGTCGATGAAGAGGAGGACGTCGCGGCCCTCCTCGTCGCGGAAGTATTCGGCCATCGTCAGGCCGGTGAGCGCGACCCGCTGCCGCGCGCCCGGGGGCTCATTCATCTGGCCGAACGCGAACGCGGTCTTGGCGAGGACACCCGACTCCGTCATCTCGTGGATGAGGTCGTTGCCCTCGCGGCTGCGCTCGCCGACCCCGGCGAACACCGAGTAGCCGGAGTGCTCCTGGGCGACGTTCCGGATCAGCTCCTGGATGATGACGGTCTTGCCGACGCCTGCACCGCCGAAGATGCCGACCTTGCCGCCCTTCTTGAACGGGCAGATCAGGTCGATGATCTTGAGGCCGGTCTCGAAGACCTCGACCTCGGTCGACTGCTCGTCGAACGGCGGCGCCTGGCGGTGGATCGGCAGGGTGGTCGTGACGTCGACCGGGCCCTTGTTGTCGATCGGGCGGCCGAGGACGTCGAAGACGCGTCCGAGCGTCGCCTCACCGACGGGCACCGTGATCGGCGCGCCGGTATCGCGCACCTCGACGCCGCGGGCGAGGCCATCGGTCGTGGTCATCGCCACGGACCGGACCCAGTTGTTGCCGAGGTGCTGCTGCACCTCGCACACGAGCGAGTCCTGTCCCTCGCGCTGGATCTCGACGGCGTTCAGGATCGACGGGAGCTTCCCGGCGGGGAACTCGATGTCCACGACGGGGCCCGTGATCTGGATGACCCGACCGTTGGCGGTCGGTGTGGCGGTGGCCATAGGGTCGAAGCCTCCTGCGTCGGTATGCGTCAGCGGGCGTTGGCGCCCGACGCGATCTCGATCATCTCGCGGGTGATATTGGACTGGCGGACCTTGTTGTAGGAGAGGGTCAGGTCCTCGATGAGCTCTTCTGCATTGTCGGTCGCGTTCTTCATCGCGACCATCCGGCTCGACTCCTCGCTCGCCTTCGCTTCGAGGACGGCCTGGAACAAGCGGGTCGCGACGTAGCGCGGCAGCAGCTGGGTCAGGACGGTCGCGGCATCGGGTTCGAAGATGAACTGGTTGCCGGGGATCCCCTCGGTATCCTCCGACGGCTTGATCGGCAAGAGCTGGAACAGCTCGGGACGCTGGCTGAGGGTGGTCACGAACCGGCTGTAGACGATGTCCACGCGATCGACCTTCCCCTCGAGGAAGTCGTCGGTGATGAGGCGCGCGAGCGGGATCACATCGGCGAATGAGGGGCGGTCGCCGAAACCGGCGAAATGGGCCTCCATCGGCACGCCGGCGCGGCGCATCGCATCTCGCCCCTTGCGACCGACCGTCACGACCGCGAGATCGCCCTTCGATTCTGTGATGTCGCGCGCGGCGAATCGGATCGTGTTCGTGTTCAGCGGACCGGCGAGACCGCGATCGGTGGTCACCAGCACGATCAGCCGCTTGCCACCGTCGCGCTCGGCGAGCAGCGGGTGGTCCTCCGCGCTGAGGACGGTGGCCAGGTCGGCGAGCACCTCATCGATCACGTCGCTGTAGGGTCGCGCGGCCAGCGTCGCGTCCTGGGCACGCTTCAGCTTCGACGCAGCGACGAACTGCATCGCTCGGGTGATCTGCTTGATGTTCCGGACGGCGCCGATGCGCCGCCGGATATCACGCTGACTGGCCACGTGCCGCTACTACCTCGTGCGTCCGGCGTCGGTCAAGCGAGGAACGCCTTCCGGAACTCGTCGACGCCCTCATCGAGGGCTTTCTTGAGCTCGTCGGTCAGGTTCTTGGTGTCGCCCAGCTCCTTGAGGACATCGGGGCGCTCCGCCTCGAGGAAGCGGTAGAACTGGCTCTCGAACTCGCGGACGCGAGGCGTCGGGACGTCATCGAGCTTGCCGGTGGTCGCCACGTACAGGATCGCCACCTGCTTCTCGACGGGAAGCGGCGCGTACTGCGGCTGCTTCACGATCTCCGACAGCTTCTCGCCTCGGGTCAGCTGGTCGCGCGTCGCCTTGTCAAGGTCCGACGCGAACTGCGCGAAGGCAGCCAGCGCGCGGTACTGCGCCAGGTCGAGCTTGAGCGGCGCCGCGACCGACTTCATCGCCTTGGTCTGGGCGGCCGAGCCGACGCGTGACACGGAGATACCGATGTTCAAGGCGGGTCGCTGACCGGCGTTGAAGAGGTCGGTCTCGAGGAAGATCTGGCCGTCGGTGATCGAGATGACGTTGGTCGGGATGTAGGCCGACACGTCACCGGCCTGCGTCTCGATGATCGGCAACGCCGTCAGCGACCCGCCGCCGTTGTCCTCGTTGAGTCGGGCGGCACGTTCGAGCAGCCGGCTGTGGAGGTAGAAGACGTCGCCCGGGTAGGCCTCGCGGCCGGGCGGGCGGCGAAGGAGCAGCGCCATCTCGCGGTACGCCCAGGCGTGCTTCGACAGATCGTCATAGACGCACAGCGCGTCCTTCACGAGACCCTGGCCGGCGACTTCGACGCCGTTCTCCATGACCTCCTCGCCCATCGCTGCACCCGAGTACGGGGCGAGGTACTGGAGCGGAGCGGGGTCCTCGGCACCGGCCACGACGACGATCGTGTGGTCCATGGCGCCGTTCTCCTCGAGGACGGCAACGGTGTTCGCGACGGTCGAAAGCTTCTGACCGATCGCCACGTAGATGCAGACGAGGCCTTTGCCCTTCTGGTTGATGATCGCGTCGATCGCGAGTGCGGTCTTCCCGGTCTGGCGGTCACCGATGATCAGCTCGCGCTGGCCACGACCGATCGGGATGAGCGCGTCGATCGCCTTGATACCGGTCTGCACCGGCGTGTCGACCGACTGGCGCACGATGACGCCGGGAGCGATGCGCTCGACCGGCCGAGAGGCCTTGGTCTCGATGGGTCCCTTGTCGTCGAGCGGACGGCCGAGCGCGTCGACGACACGACCGAGCAGCGCCGACCCGACCGGGACCTCGACGACGCGGCCCGTGGTCTTGACCGTGTCGCCTTCCTTGATCGCCGAGGCGTTGCCGAGGATGACCGCGCCGACCGTCTCCTCCTCGAGGTTGAGGGCCAGGCCCATGACCCCGTCGGGGAACTCGAGCATCTCGGAGGCGAGCGCGCCGTCGAGCCCGTAGATCTGGGCGATGCCATCGCCGACCTCGACGACCGTGCCGACGCTACGCGTCTCGACCCCGGAATCGAACGAATCGATGGCGGACTTGATGATGCTGGTGATCTCGTCGGATCGGATGGCCATGTGCGAAGACTCCTAGAGGGCGCCCGAGATGAGCTGGTTCCGCAGCCGCTCGAGGCGACCCCGGACGCTCCCGTCGATCAAGCGGTCACCGACTCGTACGACGAGACCTCCCAGCAGGCTGGGGTCGACCTCGACATCGAGCGCGATGCGGCCGCCGGTGGACTGCTCGAGCCGCGCGGTGAGTTCCCGGATCTCGTCCTGGGTGAGCTCGGACGCGGATGTGGCGGTGGCGTGGGTGATGCCCTGACGCCGGTCGTCGAGACGCCGGTACTCGGCGGCGACTCGCGGCAGGTCCTCGATCCGGCCACGCCGAAGCAGCAGGCGGACGAGATTCGCGGCTTGCTCGGAGACTTGGTCCACGAGCAGCTGGCCGAGCGCGATCGCGCGTCGCTCGATAGGGATAGCGGGGTTGGCGAGCACGTCAAGGGACCGCTGATCGCCCGCGATGCTTGCCGCGATATCGAGATCGGCGCGCCAGCGATCGAGGGTGCCATCACGCGTTGCCACCTCGAAGGCGGCCTCGGCGTAACGGCGTGGAGCGGTGTTTCGGCGAGCCATCAGTTCCTCGCGTCGCCGTCCTGTGTCGAGGCGGTCAGGAACTCATTGACGAGACGGCGCTGCCGCTCGTCGGTCATCGACTCACCGACGACACGACTCGCGGCCGCGAGTGCGAGATCGGCGACCTCGCCACGCAGCTCCCCGATGGCTCGCTGCTTCTCCGCCTCGATCTCGTTGGTAGCCCGTTCGCGCATGCGGTCGAGCTCCTCGCGGGTCGCGGCGATGTCGGCGTCCCGTGTCTCCTGCGCCAGCCGTTGGGCACGCGCCAGGATGTCGTTCGCTTCCTTGCGCGCTTCGGCAAGCGTTGCGACACGCTCAGCCTCCGCGTTCTCGCGGTCGCGGCGTGCCTGCTCGGCGTCCTTGAGGCCCTGCTCGATCCGCTCGCGTCGATCGTCCAGCATCCGCGAGACGGGCTTGAACGCGAACGTCCAGATCAGGGCGAAGAACACGATGAAGTTCAGCGCGCTCACGATCACCCAGAACAGGTTGACCTGGAACAGCGCTGCTCCACCTTCTGCCGTGGCCTGAGCGGCCACGCGCCCGACGTCGGACGCGATGGCGAGGACATCCACGATCGTCTCTCCGTCCCTGACGGGCTACGCGGGCTGGATGAAGATCGCCAGCAGGCCGACCACGATGGCGAGCACGCCGAGTCCTTCGGCGAACGCCGCGAGGATGATCGCGATGCCGCGGATCTGGCCCGCCGCATCGGGGTTGCGGCCGATCGCCTGGGCCGACAGCCCACCGATGATGCCGACGCCGATACCGGGGCCGATCACCCCGAGGGCGGCGAGTCCGGCGCCGAAGTACTCCATGTCGTGACTTCCTCCTACTGCCCGGCCGTCAGGGCCGGGGTTTGTTGGGACCCTTGGTGATGGACCCTCAGTGGGCGGGCTGGAGCTGGTGCCCCTCGCCCTCGACGTTGCCGAGTGCCTCCTCGGCGATATGACCCTCTTCTTCGTGATGACTCTCGATCGCGAGGGTGATGAAGATGAGCGTGAGGACCGAGAAGATCAACGCCTGGATGGCGTTGAGCATGAACTCCAACCCGACCAGGAAGACCGGGACGAACGCGATGGTCAGAGCGGTGATCACGCCAAGCGCGACCTCCCCGCCGTAGATGTTGCCGAAGAGTCGCATCGACAGCGTGACGGGCTTGACGAACTCGAGCATGAGCTCGACCAATCCGACGAACAGCGCGATGCCGCCGGCCGCGATGCCGTTCTTGAACTCGTAGAGTGGGAAGAACTTGCCGAGGTAGCCGCGCACGCCGAGTCGGCGGAACCCCTGGTACTCGAAGTACAGGAAGCTCACGAGCGCGAGGCCGATGGTGATGTTCACGTCGCTCGTCGGTGCGCGGAGCTGCTCGAGGCGGCCGACAGGCGGGATGAGACCGCTCCAGTTCGAGAACAGGATCAGGATGAAGAAGGCGATGAACAAGGGGATGTAGGGACGCGCGGCGGCCCCGGCGATGCTCATCCCGAAGTCGCCCATGAACTCGTAGAGGAACTCGAAGGCGTTCTGGGCCCGACCCGGGATCAGTTCCCGACCGCGGGTCATCAGGATGACGGCGACGAGCAGCACCACCATCACGATCCACATCGTGAGGATCGTCGAACTGATGCTCGGGGTGAACGTGACGAGCTGATCGGCAGGGGCCACAGGCCCGATCACCGTATGCGGCGCCGGGAACTCGAGCGTGCCGTTGATGTAGCAGACGGGGAACGAGCAGGCTTCTCCGGGGTTGCCCTCACGCGGGAATGGCGGGAAGAGGATGAACGCCGCGATGTTCCCGATGATCACCAGCCCGATCAGCAGGAACCAACGCGAAGACAGCCCGCGCCCTCGCGGCGCCGACTGGGCTTCGGCGTCCTGGGGGACCACCTGGTCGCTCGACAAACTTCCTCCGCTCCACACAAGAGCGCGGCCTTCCGCCGCGCTCGCTTCCTTTCCCGGTCGGCTGCCCGACCTCATCCCGACGAGTCGAGGAACCTCATGATCAGTCTGTAGATCGCCAGCGCCCCTATTCCTGCGCCGACGAAGAAGCCGATGAGTACGAAGATCGGGATGGTCCCGAGCCGGGTATCGGCCCAGTAGCCGACGCCCACACCCACCAGGGTCGTCACCAGTAGCGTGAAGCCGATCTCCGAGAAGAGGATGGCGTACGCCCCGCCTCGGCCGGGCTCGATCATGGACGACCTGTCAAGGCAGCGGCAGTGTAGCAGCTGCGAGTGGCGAACGACACCGGCTATCTCCTCGGGATGGCTCGCCGGCCGAGCGCCTGCGCCGGCCTCCGCGTCCGCGTCAGTCGGTCGGTGGGACCTGTTCGCTGGGAAGGCTGGTCGACGTCGCCGAGATGGCCGGCGTGCCGGTGGCCGACAGCACGGCTCCATGCTGTCGTGGCCAGATCCCGACGACGACGCCGATCACCACGGCGAGCCCGAGGACGGCGGCGAGCAGCTCGACCGACACGGTGGAGCGGGGTGGTGCGAACGTCGGCGAGTCGTGACTCGTCCCGACGGCGCCGGCGACCACGAGTCGTTTGGGAGTCAGATGAGCCACCGCGCCGCCTCGAGCCAAGCGGATCTCATCTGCCTGGGCGACCACCGCCGCCCGCTCGTCCGCCAGGCGCCGCTCCTCGCGCGTGAGGATCGAGAGGCCGAGCCACGAGCGCAGCGTGTACGCCGCTACGGATCGATCGAAGACGTCGACGACCGCTCCGATCGGACCTCGCCGATCGGCGTTCGCGGCACGAGGGCGACCGGCCTTCTCGTCGGCGTGGGCGCCCGTCCGCTGCGCGACGGTCGCGGCTGCGAACAGGGCGACGACCGCGATGGCGAGGATGACGGGCGGGTCGAGCGGCATCGTCGGCCGATGCTAGCACCGGGTCCCGGGTAGACCGCACTAGGGCGAACGCCGTGTTGCGGCCGCGCGACAGGCGCGGCCCGATCAGTGTTCCTGGCTGACCTCGCGGCGCAACGTCGTCTCGGCCATGGGCGGGGAGACATCCTCGTCGTCGTATGCGTCGGCCTCGAGCTCGTCGGGCCGGTCGAACGCGCCGCGGGTGGGTCCGAACAGGATGAGCCCCGCGAGGATGAACAGGCTGATGAACGCGTAGGCCTGGCCCACCTCCTGGACGAGAAGGGCCAGCAGCCCGAGGGTGATGCAGATCGCGTAGATGAACAGGACCGTGTTGCGATGCGACAGCCCGAGATCGAGCAACCGATGGTGGATGTGCGATCGGTCAGGCGTGAACGGCGATCGTCGCTGCGAGAGCCGCCCGACGATGATCCAGAACGTGTCGATGATCGGCACGCCAAGGACCAGAAGCGCCACGGCGACCTTGGCCGATCCGAGGATCGATAAGACCGCTAGCGTATAACCGACGAACTGCACCCCGGTGGTGCCGCTGAAGATCCTCGCCGGGTGGAAGTTCCAGCGCAGGAAGCCAAGGAGCGCGCCGGCAAGCGCGAAGCACAGCACGGCGATGAGCGGCTGGCTGACCTGCGTGGTGAGGCTCAGGATCCCGAGCGTCACCGACGCGATGAGCGCGACGCCCGTACTGAGCCCGTCGAGCCCGTCGATCCAGTTGATGCTGTTGATCATCCCGACGATCCAGAACACCGTGAACCCGACCGAGAACGCCGGCGAGAACCGCAGCGGCAGGTCTCCGAACGGGTTGTTGATGAGACTCACGCCGATGCCGAGGACCCATGCGCTCAGGGCGAGCAGCACCTGGCCGAGGAGCTGCCATCGCGCCCGCAGGTCGTAGAGGTCATCGAGAACGCCGATCGCAGCGGCGGCCGCGCCACCCGCGAACAACGCGAAGAGGTCGCCGGGCGTGATGTTCAACGGCATCGGCACCCAATCCGCCGACTCGTTCAGCAGCGTGAACGGCATCGCGACCGCAAGGAAGCCGACCGCGATGGCGATGCCGCCACCGCGCGGGATGGGCCGGGTATTCACCCGTCGGGCATCGGGCCTGTCCACGATCCCGTAGCGCTTCATGGTCCGACGCACGAGCGGGGTCAACCCGAAGGCGAGCAGTCCAGCGAGGGCGAACACGACGATGATCGGGAAATAGCTCCGATCGGCGTGCTCGATAAGGGTCAAATCCGCACCACGTCAGACCGTCCCCGATGACGGCGGCAGAGGAGCGGAGACGCGAGGATCACGCCGCGGGCAGCCCCGGAACGGGGAAACGGGCGACGATCTCCGCCACCTCCCCGGCAAGCCGGCGCTGGATGGACTCGTCGTCACGCGACCGGATCGCCTCGATGATGATGCGGCCAACACCGCGCATCTCGTCCTCACCGAAGCCGCGCGACGTCGTGGCAGGAGTGCCGAGGCGGATGCCGGACGCTGTGTTGGGCGGCAGCGGGTCGAACGGGATCCCGTTCTTGTTCACGGTGATACCGATCTCGTCGAGAAGATGCTCGGCTTCCTTGCCGGTCACGCCCAGAGGCGTCACGTCGACCAGCATCAGGTGGTTGTCGGTCCCACCGGATACGACCCGCGCACCCTCACCGGCGAGCGTCTCGGCGAGCACGGCCGCGTTCCGGACCGTCCGCCGCTGATCGTCCTGGAACGTCTCCTCGGCCGCGAGCTTGAACGCGATGGCCTTGCCGGCGATCACCTGCATCAGCGGGCCGCCCTGCACACCGGGGAAGACCGTCTTGTCGATCGCAGCCCCCAGTGATCCCTTCAACGCCGGGAAGTCGGCGGGGTCGAGGGCATCGGGGAGCTCGTGACGCCCGAAGATCATCCCGCCGCGTGGTCCACGCAGCGTCTTGTGCGTCGTCGTCGTGACGATGTCGGCGTGTGGGAACGGGCTCGGGTGCACCCGGGCTGCGACCAGACCGGCGATATGCGCCATATCGATGAACAGGACCGCGCCGACGCTGTGGGCGATGTCCGCCATCCGCTCGAAATCCCACAGCCTGGGATACGCACTGGCACCACCGACGATCATCTTGGGCCGGACTTCGCGTGCCTGCGCCTCCATGGCGTCGTAGTCGATGCGTTCGGTGTCCTTGCGGACGCCGTATGCATGGACCTCATACAGCTTTCCGCTGAAATTAAGGGCCATGCCGTGGGTGAGGTGGCCACCGTGGGCCAGGTTCATCCCGAGGATCCGATCTCCCGGCTTGAGCACACTGAAATAGGCGGCCATGTTGGCCTGGGCACCCGAATGCGGCTGCACGTTGACGTGCTCGGCACCGGGGTACAGGGCGAGGGCTCGCTCCTGCGCCAGGGTCTCGGCGATGTCGACGTACTCGCAGCCGCCGTAATAGCGCTTGCCCGGCAGGCCCTCAGCGTATTTGTTCGTGAGCCAGCTGCCCTGGGCTTCCATGACCGCCGCGGAGACGTAGTTCTCGCTGGCGATCAACTCGATGTTGTCGTGCTGGCGGCGCCGCTCCCCCTGCATCGCCTGCCACAGGTCCGGGTCGACCTCGGCGATGGTTTCGAGCGCCAAGCCGCGCGGCTGGGAGATGGTCATCGCGTGGCGGCTCCTTCCTCCGCGGTATCTTCCCACGGATGACAGTGCATCGAACCGCGGTTCCCGGCAGCGCGATGTCGGAACCGGTGCTGCCGCCGGCACTTTCGGAGGCCACCCGAGCGACGATCGACACGCCGGCGCTCGTCGTGGACCTCGACCGCATGGACGCCGCCATCGTCCGGATGGCCGACGCGATGTCGGAGCGCGCCGTCGATCTCCGACCTCATGCGAAGACGCACAAGAGCATCGAGGTCGGGCGTCGACAGGTGGGTGCGGGCGCCGCCGGGCTGACGGTCGGCACGGTCGGCGAAGCCGAGGTGTTCGCCGATGGCGGTCTCGATGACCTGTTCATCGCCTATCCGATGGTTCCTGCGGGTCCGAAAGCCGAGCGGCTGCGCGAGGTCGCGCGGCGCGCGCGGCTACGCGTCGGGATCGATTCGGTCGTCGGGGCACACGCTGTCGCCGATGCGCTCGGCGACGACCGCGAGCGGGTCTCGGTGCTCGTGGAGATCGATTGTGGCGGCCGCCGGACGGGAGTCGCGCCGAGCGACGCCGGACCCGTCGCGGCCGCGGCGACCCACCTCGGTCTCGATGTCATCGGTGTGTTCACGCACGGTGGCCACGGCTACCACGGCCCTGACGCTCGTGCCGCCGCCGCCGAGGATGAGGTCCGCGGTCTGACCGAAGCGGCCGGATCCCTGCGTGCCGCCGGTGTCGAACCGAGCGTCGTCAGTGCCGGGTCCACGCCGACCGCGTTCGACTCGGCACGTGGCGCCGTCACGGAGGAGCGCCCAGGAACCTATGTGTTCGGCGACCGCCAACAGGTCGCGCTCGGGTCCATCGCGCCTGACGCACCGGCCGCCGTCATCGCCGCACGGGTCGTCAGCGTGAACACGGCGGCTCGGCGCTTCGTCATCGACGCGGGTGCGAAGACTCTGACGAAGGACGTGCCGGCCTATCTCGCAGGACACGCCTCGATCCCCGAGCTCGGTGTCGTCGTCGACCGGGTATCCGACTATCACGGCGTCGTCGAGGTGAAGGACGGAGGCTCGCTACCCGAGATCGGTCAAGTCGTTCTGGCGGTCCCGAATCACATCTGTCCGGTCGTCGACCTGTTCGCTACGTTCCTGGTCGCGCGCGACGGCGCGATCATCGACACCTGGCGCGTCGACGCGCGTGGACGGAGCGGCTAGCCTCAGGACTCACCCGCGCCGGCGTCCGCGTCGCGGAGATGGTGTTCGACACCGGCCGCGTCCAACACCGTGGCGACCTCGGTGACGGGGATAGCACCAGCCCGAAGGATCGTGGGTGTCGGCCCGGTGCAGTCGACGATCGTGGAAGCCGGGCCGCCGTGCGCCGGTCCGCCATCGAGGATGAGGTCGACCGAGTCGCCGAGCTGGTCCAGGATCGCTGCTGCGTCCGAAGCCTCGGCGATACCAGACACATTGGCCGACGTCGTCGGCAATGGGCCGACACCCGCGGCGAGGGCACGCGGCGCCGGATGGTCGGGGACGCGAAGACCGATCGTCCGGGCGCCACCCGTGAGGGCCGCGGGCCACGGGACGTCGGGGCGCTGCGGGACGATGACCGTCAGGCCGCCCGGCCAGAACGCTGCGGCGAGTGCCGACGCGGCCGGGGTCATCGCCCCGGCGGTCGCCGCCTGTGCGGCATCGTCGAGCAGCAGCATGATCCCCTTGTCCGGCGGGCGTCGCTTCGCCGCGAACAACCGCTCGATCCCCCCCGTCGTCGAGAGAGCGACAGCGATGCCATAGACGGTGTCCGTGGGGAGCGCCACGATGCCGCCGGCGGCGAGCACGTCGATCGCCTCGCCACGGCCGGCTTCGTCATCGGGAACCGCGCGTGCCGTCATGACGCTACGTCTCGGACATCACGGTTTGCCGTCGCGAGGCGCCGGGCGTTCGCCCGAACGCCAGCCGGAGACGCCAGCACGAGGTCCTCGATCATGCGGGCCGCCCCATCGTCCTGGAGCGGCGCGGCGACGTAGCGCGCTGCGGCGCGCACTTCGGCCGGGGCACTCGGCATCGCGGTCCCATGCCCGACCTCGGCGAGCATCTCGAGGTCGTTCCACTGGTCGCCGATCGCCAACGTCGCGCCGAGCGGGATCCGCAGTCGTCGGGCGAGCCAGCGGATCGCCCGGCCCTTGGACACACCCGGCGCCACGAACTCCAGGAACCGCGGATGCGAGATCGTCACGTCGGCCCGACCCGCGAATTCGGCACGGGCTAGCGGCGCGACCTCGGTCGGGATCGGCGGCTCGCCCACGGCGAGGACTTTCGTGACCGGATGATCGATCGCCGCGAGCAGGTCCGGCACGAGCTCGGCGTGCGCCCCCATGAATGCCGAGTAGTCGTCGGCCTTGGGGTCGTCGGCGCGAAGGATGAACCGTTCGAGGTGGTTGACGTGGGGGTCGAGCCCGTGGGCACGCGTCCATCCGAGGATCGCCCGTGCCGACTCCGCTGGCAGGGGCGTGTGCAGCAGCAGCTTCCCGAGCCTGCGCGAACCGGGGAGCGGCATCGCCCGGATGAGCCCGCCCTGATAACCGACGATCGGCCCCGTCAGACCGAGGTCTTGAGCGAAGCGCATCGCCGATGAGACCATCCGGCCGGTCACGAGTGACACCGCGACGTCTCGCTCCATCGCCCCGCGGACCGCGGCGATCGTGCGCTCAGCGATCTCGTGATCGTCGCCGATGATCGTCCCGTCGATATCGAGCGCGATGAGTCGGATCGGGAGCTCGGGGGCCGGAGTGACGGGCAGGATAGCGGGCATCAGCGCGGTCGGCGCCATCGTCATCCCGCCCCGCGACGCACACGCAGGACACGCGGGAGGCCCGCGAGATCCGGGATCACGTCGCGGTCCCAGCCCGGCAGGCGCTCCGTCACCAGCGCAGGCGCCGTTTCGCCCTGATCCCCGCCGATCTCGAGCAATGCGGTCCCATCCGCAGCGAGCGCCCACTCCAACTGGTCGAGAAGGCGACCGACGACGGCGAGCCCATCGGGGCCACCGTCGAGTGCGAGCCGTGGCTCGAACGTCGTGCTGACGGGCTCCCCGGCGGACGCGTCGAGCTCTTCCGCTCGGACGTAGGGCAGGTTCGCCAGCACGATGTCGAATGACGAAGAGCGTGCGTCAGGCGGCAGGAGGTCGCTGGCGACGAAGCGCAGACGATCGCCCACCCCGTGTGCGACGGCGTTCTCCCGAGCCAGGTCCAGGGCGCCGTCAGAAACGTCCGTCGCCACGATGTCGAGGTCGTCGGGTGGGACGCGCCGTTGTCGAAGGGCGACCGCGAGGGCGACAGCGATCGCGCCGCTACCCGTCCCCACATCAGCGACGCGAAGGACCCCCGACCGGTCGACGCCGGACGTCAACGCGGTCATCACCGTCGCGATCGCCGTATCCACGAGCAGCTCGGTCTCCGGGCGCGGGATCAGCGCGCGAGCGTCGACGGTCAGCGCGATCCCGTGGAATTCCTTGATGCCCCGCAGGTACGCGACCGGCTCACCTGTCTCGCGCCTCGCGATCAGCGACTCGTACGTCGCAGTCGCGTCCGCGCCGACCGGTGCCTCACCGTGGGCGATGACCGCGGTCCGGTCGACACCGATCGCGTGCGCGAGCAGCAGCTCGGCATCGAGTCTAGGGGTGTCGGATCCGGCAGCTCGAAGGCGCTCGGTGCCGGCCTCGACGAGCGCGCGGGTCGCGGTCATGCGCGTGCGATCAGAGTCGGATGGTGACGGCGACGTCGCCGACCTTGCGCAGGACCTCGGCGCTGGTCGTGCCCCGCCAGCGGTGGAACAGCAGGTCCACAGACGCATCACCGATGCGCAGGTCCGTCAGCGTGACCTTGCCGAGCCAGTCGGGCAGGTGCGGATGCAGCAGCTCGAGCTCGTGCCGGTCGGCATGGGCGCGGAGCCCGAGCATGGTCTCGAGGAACAGGAACGAGGACCCGGCGGCCCAGGCTTGCGGCGAGCAGGCGACCGGATACGGGACCGGCGTCGTGGCGTCAGTCCGGTCGAAGCCACAGAAGAGCTCCGGCAGTCGGTAGTCGGCGAAGCCCTGGGCCGCTTCCATCATCTGGCCGACGAGCCGGTTCGTCGCGTCGTGGAAGCCGTACCGCTTGAATCCCGCGGCGATCAGCGACGTGTCATGTGGCCAGACGGTCCCGGTGTGGTAGCCGATCGGGTTGTAGCCGGGCTGATCGGACGCGAAGGTCCGCACTCCCCAGCCGGAGAACATCTCGGGCCTAAGCATCCGCTCGACCACGTCCCCGGCACGGTCGGGTGTCACGATCCCGGACCAGAGGCATTGGCCCGCGTTGCTGGCGATCGCATCGGCCTGGCGCTTATCGCGATCGAGCGCCATGGCGTAGAAGCGCCGATCCTCCATCCAGAACGCCTGCTCGAAGCGGGTCGCCAGCTGGTCCGCCTCGGCGTCGAGCCGGATCGACAGCTCGGTCTCGCCACGCATCGCTGCGAGTCGGGACATGCGGCGCTTCGCGTCGAAGACGTAGCCCTGGACTTCTGCCAGTGCGATCGGTGGCTCGCTCTGCCGGCCTTCGCGATCGCGGATCGCGTCGTGCGAATCCTTCCAGCCCTGATTCAGCAAACCGCGATCCGTGCGCCGCTCGTATTCGACGAAACCGTCGCCGTCGCGGTCTCCGTAGCGATCGATCCATCCCAGCGCGGCGAGCGCGTTCGGCCACAGGCGGTCGACCAACCCGCGGTCCCCGGTCCAATCGAACGTCGCACCGAGGAGGATCAGCCACAACGGCGTCGAATCGACCGAGCCGTAGTAGGGCGTGTGCGGCAGCTCGCCGGAGCGCGCCATCTCTCCGGTCCGCAGCTCGTGGAGGATCTTGCCTGGCTCCGCGTCGCGTGCCGGGTCGTCCTCCGTCGCTTGGTGGTCGGCGAGAACGTGAAGGATCTCGACCGCGATCTGGGGTCGGAACGCGAGGGCCTGGAAGGCCGAGATGATCGAATCCCTGCCGAACAGGGTCGCGAACCACGGCACACCCGCGGAAACGTATCGCTCATCGGCCCCTGGTCCCTCGTTGATGAGGAGGCGCAGATCCGATACCGACCGCTTGATGACGAGGTTGAACAGCTCGTGATCGCTCGCGACCGACGTCGTGCCACGCTCCCAGGCGTGATATGCGGCGGCTCCCTCGTCTGCCGACACACGCGGTACCGGCGGGAACATCGCCTCGTGATCCGATGACCCGGTGGGCTCGTCCGCGGGCTCCGCAGGCGCGGGCCGGTCCGTGGACCAGATCGTCCAGGTGAGCATCTTCGTCGCGCCCGGGTCGAGGCGGAGCGTCCAGCGCAGCCGTATCGCCGCCCCGGAATCGGAGCCGTCCGGGAGCGGTTGGTCGACCGGCTCGATCGACTCGGCCCGCTCGGAGAACGCGACGTGGGTGGACTGTTCGATCCCGTCGAGCCCGACGTAGCGGAAGGTGATGCGATCGTCCGTCACGGCGATGGGCAGGAGCTTGCCTCGTCCCGGCCGGCGGTAGCCGCGAACCTCGAAGATGTCGGCGCCGTCGCAACCGAGCTCGAGGTCGATCGGCACCTCGGCATCGCGGGCGGCGTGGTTCACGATCCGCACCCGTTCCGCGACGCCCTCCGCGCCGAGCAGCCGGTCGCGGCTGATCCCCAGCGTCCGGCCGACGAGCTCATCGAGCGGATGTACCTTCGCTTCGGGGTTCCGATCCGCGGACGGGTTCGTCATCTGGATCCCGCCCCGGTAGTTCGCGCCCACCGAGGTCTGGAGCAACACGGGGCGGATCCCACCGATACGTAGCACCGAGCAGGCCAGCACGCGGGTGTCGCCGTCGTAGAGCCCGAGACCGCGCGAGTCCGGATGGATATCGCCGAACGAGTCGGTGAGCAGGAAACGGTTGCCGTGCTTCAGGACCTGGACCGACCCAAGGTCGGTCGCCTTCACGATCGGGACGGAGCGGGCCGGCAGGTAGCGCACGCGCGCGGTCTCAAGCTGCGTCATCAGCACCCATGAGGTTGGCGAGGCGGTCGGCCTGGTCGGCCATGATCAAAGCGTCGATCAGCTCGTCCAGGTCGCCGTCCATGACGCTCGGGAGGTTGTGGACCGTCTTGCTGATGCGGTGATCGGTGACCCGGTCCTGCGGGAAGTTGTACGTGCGGACCTTGTCCGAGCGGTCGCCCGACCCAACCATCGACTTACGGGTCGCCGAATCCTCCTCGCGCTGCTCGGCGAGCTTGCGCTCGAGGAGCCGCGAGCGCAGAACCGACATTGCCTTTGCCTTGTTCTTGTGCTGGCTTTTCTCGTCCTGGATCTCGACGACGAGCCCGGTCGGCAGGTGCGTGATCCGCACGGCCGAGTCGGTCGTGTTGACCGACTGCCCGCCAGGCCCCGACGAGCGCTTGACCTCGATCCGCAGGTCCTTGTCCTCGTCGATCTCGATCTCCACCTCGTCGGCCTCGGGCATGACGATGACCGTCGCGGTCGAGGTATGGATCCGCCCCGACGACTCCGTTGCGGGGATGCGCTGCACGCGATGCACGCCACCCTCGAACTTGAGGCGGCTGTACGCGCCGTCGCCGTGGATCGAGACGATCGCCTCCTTGACCCCGCCGATCCCGGTCTCGTTGAGGCTCATCAGCTCAGGCGTGAAGCGGTGGCGATCCGCGTACCGCGCGTACATCCGGTAGAGCTCC
>Ga0207643_10000610_pt1 | contig 22591 bp, 23 predicted proteins | sample KBSMisM62_FD_184313 | JGI IMG/M metagenome (GOLD analysis project Ga0207643, IMG submission 184313) | Miscanthus rhizosphere microbial communities from Kellogg Biological Station, Michigan, USA - KBS Miscanthus M6-2 (SPAdes) (version 2) | ecosystem: Host-associated > Plants > Roots >...
GGCGCGGTGGTGGGGCCGTGTGGGCGTCTGGCGCGCGCTGACGGCGATCGGTTTCGTCGCCACTCTGGCGCTCGGAGTTTTACAGCTGGGGCGGCCGCCCGTGCCAGCTGCAGCACCCATCGTCGTCGTTCTCGCGGGCTCGGATGCCAAGCCCGCGCTGATTGCGAGCGCCTTGCGCAACGAACGGTTCCTGACGGTCAAGGCCGTGGGAAGCGCAGCACCCGCCCCAGGCCGCGTGTTCGAGCTATGGGCATTGCCGCAGGGCGGCGCACCGAAATCGCTGGGCGTCATTCCGCCCGGCGCGATCGTCCAGGTGCCGCTTGCCGCGCCGGCAGACGAATCGCTGACCAATATCCCGGCGCTCGCCGTCAGTCTCGAGCCGCCCGGAGGCTCGCCCACGGGTGCACCGACCGGACCCGTGCTCTATTCGGGGTCGATCGAGCGGATGTACTGATCGTTCGCGGCACGCATGCGGGCGACGCGGGGTGATCGGCGCCTGGCCCGACGTCGCCGTATCGAACGACTACGACCGGCGTTTGAGCGCATAACCGTCGGCGCGGTCTTCCATTTCCCAGCCCGCGGCATGAAGCTCGGCGCGCAGACGATCCGCTTCGGCCCATTGCTTCGCCTTCCGCGCAGCCGCCCGTGCCTGCGCGAGCGCGTCGACCGCGTCGGGCACCGCTTCGCGTGCGGGGACCCACGCCGCAAGATCAAGCCCGAAAACGTCGTCGAATCGCAGCAGCGTCGCGCGCTTCGCCGCAGCAGGCGCGTCACCGCGAAGCACGTCCCACGCGAGCGCGAGCGCGCGTGGCGTGTTCAAGTCGTCGTTGACGTAAGTGGTGAACTGCGCCAGGGCCTCTGCGTTCGCTGCGATGGCGTCATTGGCCGGCAGCGCATGGAACGTCGTCCGCATTCGCGCAAGCCCGGTGGCGGCGGCGTCGAGTGCTTCCCAGGTGAAGTTGAGCTGCGTCCGGTAATGACCCGTCAGGCACAGGTAGCGGAACGCGAGCGGATCGTAACCCCGCTCGACCAGCGCCGCGACGCGCAGGAACTCGCCGGCCGACTTTGCCATCTTCGCGTCGTTCTGCACCAGGAAGTAGCCGTGCATCCAGAAGTTCGCGAGCCGCGTCCCGACGCGCGCTTCGGTCTGCGCGATCTCGTTCGTGTGATGCACGGGGATGTGGTCCTCGCCGCCGCAATGGATGTCGAAGTAGTCGCCGAGATACTTCTGCGCCATCGCCGAGCACTCGATGTGCCAGCCGGGAAAGCCCTTGCCCCACGGGCTGTCCCATTCCATCTGCCGCGCGCTGTCGGGCGGCGACAGCTTCCACAGCGCGAAGTCGGTGGCGTTGCGCTTATCGCCGAGTTCGACGCGCTTGCCCGCTTCGAGTCCCGCCCGGTCGAGGCGCGCGAGAAATCCGTAGTCGGGCTGCCGGCTCGTGTCGAAGTAGATGCCGTCGGCCGTCGCGTATGTGAAACCGCGTCGCTCGAGGTCGGCGATGAACTCGATCTGCTCTGGAATGTGGTCAGTGGCGCGCGGCAGCACGTCGGGCGGTTCGATGTTCAGCGTGGCGATGTCGTCCTGGAATGCCTGCGTGTACAGCGCCGCGATCTCCCAGGCGCTGCGGCCCGTCCGGCGCGCGCCCTTCTCCATCTTGTCCTCGCCGGTATCGGCGTCGGACGTCAGGTGTCCCACATCGGTCACGTTCATCACGTGCAGCACGCGATGGCCGTTGAAGCGGAGCACGCGCTTCAGCGTGTCCTCGAACATGAACGTTCGATAGTTGCCGATATGCTGGAAATCGTAGACGGTCGGTCCGCACGTGTAGAGACCAACGGGCCGATCGGGCACGAGCGGCGCGAACTCGCGCAGGCTGCGCGAAAAGTTATCGTAGAGCCGCAGGGGCTTCGGCTGATGATCGGTCACAACGTCCGCACCATGATGAAATCTTCCATGACAAAGCCGCCGCCGATCGGAAAGTCGCCGCGGGCGCGAATCGCGAATCCGCACGCCTCGTAGGCACGAACCGCCTGCGTGTTACCGCGATTGACGTTTAGCGTGAGTGCGCGGCAACCGACGCGGGCCGCGTGCCCGCCGACGTGCTCGATCAGCGCGCGTCCGATGCCGCGGTGGTGGCGCTGCGGCAGCACGTACAGCTTGTCCAGCTTCATCGTCGACGCATCGACGCGATACCACGCGGCGAAGGCCACGACGCCTTCCGCCACTTCTGCAAGCGCCAGGCCCGCGTCAGGCTCGACGACGAAGCGCGCCAGCGCCTCGTCCGAGTAGCCGCGCTCGAGCATGTAGTCGATCTGCGCCGGGCTCAGGATCGGCGGGTAGTAGCGACGCCAGATCTCCCGCGCGAGCCGCTGCACCACCGGTATCTGCACAGCCCGCGCGGCGGCGATGGTGACCGGCAACTCCATGCGATGCGCGAACGAAACGATCGACCGGTGACTGTAGCACGCACTGGAGAGGCGAGACGGCATCGCGATGCAGCCAAGGATGGGATGTCGGTCGCGGCCGCTACGGAATGCCGCTCTGCCGGCACGGTAGAATGCCGCCCTTCCGGCGCCGCAGGCGTCACATACGCCGCTCGCTCGAGCGCCCGACCAGCCGTTGACAGCCGCATTTTCCCGCCGCACGTGGACGCTGCTCGCGATTGCGATTGCCATCGCGTGGTTCGCGAGTCTCGACGTGCGCAAGCTCCAGCATCCCGACGAAGGGCGTTACGCGGAGATCGCCCGCGAGATGGTCGTCACGGGCGATTGGGTAACGCCGCGGCTCAACGGGATCAAGTACTTCGAGAAACCGCCCCTCCAGTACTGGCTTACGGGTGCCGCCTTTCGAGCGTTCGAGGTCGACGAGTGGACCGCTCGCCTTCCCGGCGCGCTCGCGGGATTCCTGACCATACTGATCGTCGGCTACGTCGGCTCGACCATCGCGTCGAAAACGGCCGGCGCCTACGCTGCGCTGGCATTCGCCGGGTGCGTGTGGCCGTTCGGGATGGCGCATCTCGTCTCGCTCGACGCGCTTTTGACGTTCTGGCTGACGGCCGCACTCGGCGCATTCCTGCTCGCGCAGCACTGGCGGGCGGACGCCGCACGCAGCCGGCGCTGGATGCTCGTTGCGTGGGCCGCAACGGCCGGCGGGGTGATGACGAAGGGTCTCATCGCCCTCGTCATCCCGTTCGCGACGCTTGCCATCCACACGCTGGTGACTCGCGATCGCACGCCTTGGACGCGGATCGAATTCATGCGCGGCTTAGCACTGTTCCTATTGCTCGCCGCACCGTGGTTTGTCGTCGTGTCGGTACGCAATCCGGAATTCGCGCGGTTCTTTTTCATTCACGAGCACTTCGAGCGCTTCCTGACGACCGAGCATCGACGCACCGGCGCGTGGTGGTATTTCCTGCCGCTGCTCGCCATCGGCCTTTTGCCGTGGACCGGCGTCTTCCTGTGGGGGATTCGCCGCAGCTGGACCGAGCCGGTTGCAGCGGGATCGTTCGCCTGGCCACGGTTCTGCCTGATCTGGTGCGCGTTCGTGCTGGTGTTCTTCAGCATCTCGGGTTCGAAGCTGCCGTCATACATCCTGCCGATCTTTCCTGCTGCGGGGCTGGTGCTCGGGGTCCAGCTTGAAAGGATGTCGTCACGCACACTGGCCGTGTTCGCGACGATCATCGCATCGACGACGGCGGCGATGTGGCTCGGCAGCATGCTTGGCTGGACCGTGGTCACCGACACGTTCTCCAGCGCGCGCACGCCCGGTGAATTATTCGCGAAACTCGGCTGGTGGGTCAGGCTCGGATTGGGCGTTGGAGCGGCCGGGTACGTCTTCGGCTGGCTGCTGCTGCGGCGAGGATCGGCGTGGGGCAAGACAGCCGGCATCGCCTCGCTGTCGGTGGCGACGATCCTGATGCTGCAGGCGATGTACTCGGGCTCCGACGCGTTCCGGGCGACCCGCTCGACAGCCGATCTCGTCACGACACTGGAAAACACCGCCAATCCTCCGTACGATCGCAGCGCACCGTTCTTCCAGGTTCACATGTACGAGCAGACACTGCCCTTCTACCTCGCGCGCACGACGACGCTGGTTGAATACCGCGACGAGCTCGGGCCCGGCCTCGACGCGCAGCCGGAGCTCGGCATCGCGCGCGAGGCGGACTGGATCGAGCGCTGGAAGGCGCTGCCGCAGGGGTACGCGCTGATGTCGCACGAGACGCGCGACGCGCTTGGGGCCGGAGGCGTTCCGTTGCGCGTGATCGCCTCGAACCCGCGGGACGTACTCGTCGCGCGCCGCTGACGATGACGACGTCCGCTTTCCTGTTCCTGCTGACCGGCGTGCTGCTCAACGCCGCCGCACAGTTGCTGCTGAAGGGCGGCACCAACCGGATGGGCGTCATCACGCTGACAGCCGATGGCTGGGCAGCGACGCTGATGCAGATGGCGACGCAGGGCTATTTCATCGCCGGCATCGCGTTCTACGCGGTCAGCGTGCTCGTCTGGATTCTCGGCCTCTCGCGCGTGCCGGTGTCGATCGCCTACCCGCTGTTGTCGCTCGGCTACGTCGTCAACGCGATCGCCGCGCACTACCTGTTCGGCGAAGCGGTCACCGCGCAGCGCTGGCTCGGTATCGGCTTCATCATCGTCGGCGTCTACCTGGTGGCGCGGAGCTGATGGCCGCACCGCTCAAGTTCGCGAGCCCGCTGCTCGACGCCGAGACGATCGCGGCCGTCGGCGACGTGCTGCGCTCCGGCCACATCACGAGCGGCGTGTGGGTCGAGCGGTTCGAGGCCGCACTGTCGACGTTCTGCGACGGCCGGCCGGTGCGCGTGGTCACGTCGGCGACGGCCGCCGTCGAGATCGCGCTGCAACTGTGCGACATCGGTCAGGGCGACGAAGTCATCACGTGCGGCCAGAGCTTCTTCACCGTCCTCAACATGATCGTCAAGCAGCGCGCGACGCCGGTGTTCGTCGATTGCGATCTCGTCACACGCAACATCGAGCTCGGCCGCGTCGCCGCCCGCATCGGTCCGCGGACACGCGCGATCATGCCGACGCACTGGCCGGGCTCGCTGGTGGACATGGATGCGCTGTACGCGCTCGCCCGTCATCACCGGCTGCGCGTGATCGAGGACGCCGCGCTCGTCATCGGCTCGCGCTGGCACGGTCGTCCGATCGGCGCGATCGGCGATCTCGTCACGTTCAGTTTTCATCCGAACAAGAACATCACGTCGATCGAAGGCGGCGCGATCGTCTGCAATGACGCCGACGAGGCGCGACGCGTCGAAGTGCTGCGGTTCCACGGCATCGAGCGGCAGCGCGACGGCACGCGCGACGTCGCGTTTCCCGGCGGCAAGTTCAACCTGCCCGACGTCAATGCGCGGATCGGGATCGCGCAGCTCGAGCGCTTGCCGGCGTTTCTCGCCCACAGGCGCAGGCTTGCCGATCGCTACTTCGAGCGCCTGGTCACCGAGCCCGCATGCGTGCTGCCGCCACGCCCCCACGGCGACGACGGCCAGTCGTGGAACATGTTCGCCGTGCTGCTGCCGCTCGATCGGCTGCGGATCACGCGTGCCTCGTTTCGCGATGCACTGGCGCAGCAGGGCATCGCCACGGGGATCTCGTACGAGGCGCTGCATCTCTGCACGCTGGGACGCCGCTTCGGCTACCATCGCGGAGATCTGCCTAATACCGAACGGATCGCCGATTGCACCGTCACGCTGCCGCTGCACGCCGCCATGACCGTCGAGGACGTGGATCGGGTTTGCGCTGCCACTGCCGAGATCATCGCCGCGAACACCGCCTCGACGGCGACGGTGTGACGCAGACGGGTAACCGTTGAGCTCCCCGCTTCTCTCCGTCGTCATTCCCGTTTACAACGAGGCCGCCGGCCTGCCTGCGTTGTTCGCGCGCCTGTATCCCGCCCTCGATGCGCTGCAGATCGGTTACGAAGTGATCTTCGTCAACGACGGCAGCCGCGACAAGTCGGCTGCGCTCCTCAAGGATCAGTTCGCCGTGCGGCCCGACGTGACGCGCGTCGTCTTCTTCAACGCGAATTATGGGCAGCACCTCGCGATCCTCGCCGGGTTCGAGCGGGTGCGCGGCGAGCGGGTGGTCACGCTCGATGCCGACCTGCAGAACCCGCCGGAGGAGATCCACAAGCTGCTCGCCGCCATGGACGAGGGCGCCGATTATGTCGGCGGCGTACGCCGCGTCCGCGAAGACTCGTGGTGGCGACGCCGTGCATCGCGGTTGATGAACCGGCTGCGCGAACGGATCACGCGGATCCGGATGACCGACCAGGGCTGCATGCTGCGTGCCTACAGTCGCGACATCGTCGACGCCGTCGCCGCCGCCCGCGAGGTCAGCACGTACATCCCGGCACTTGCCTACACGTTCGCGCACCACCCCGTCGAAGTCGACGTGCTGCACGAGGAGCGCGCCGCCGGCGAATCGAAATACTCGATGTATCGGCTGATCCGGCTCAACTTCGACCTGATCACCGGGTTCTCGCTCGTTCCGCTGCAGCTCTTCTCCGTCGCCGGCATGATCGTCGCGCTGTCGTCTGTCGTGCTGTACGTCTTCGTCATCGCACAGCGCGCGATCGTCGGCGGATTCGTCGAGGGGATCAAGGCGTTCTGGGATCGCGACATCCTCGCGTTCTTCCTGATCGGCTGCATCATGTTCGGGGTCGGTCTCCTCGGTGAATACGTGGGCCGCATCTACCAGCAGGTGCGCGACCGGCCGCGCTACGTGATCCGCGCCGTGCTCGAACGCGACGTCGCCACCGAGGTGCCTTCGCGCCAGGGTGTCGAGAGCGTGCAGCTCATCCGCTGACGTCGGCGCGAACGTGAACGATCGGGAACGCGCCGCGGCCGCGCCGGTTCGCACCGTCGTATTCGCGTATCACAACGTCGGCGTGCGCTGCCTGCGCGTGCTTCGCGCGCAGGGTGCGATCGTGTCGCTCGTCGTCACGCACGACGACGACCCGGCGGAAATCCAGTGGTTCGAGCGCGTCGCCGACGTCGCTGACGAGCTGGGCCTGCCGTGGATTGCGCCGGACGATCCGAACCATCCGGACGTCGTTGCGCGAATCCGGGCGCTCGCGCCGGATTTCCTGTTCAGCTTCTACTACCGGCGAATGCTGAAGCAGCCGCTGTTGCAGGTCGCGCCGCGCGGTGCGCTGAACCTGCACGGCTCGCTGCTGCCGCGCTACCGCGGACGGGCGCCCGTGAACTGGGCGGTGCTGAACGGCGAGCGGCACACCGGCGCAACGCTGCACTACATGGACGAGCGGCCGGACGCCGGCGATATCGTCGCGGCGCAGTCGGTGCCGATCCTGCCCGACGACACGGCGCGCGAAGTGTTCGACAAGGTCACCGTCGCGGCCGAGATCTGCCTCGACGGTGTCTTTCCGGCTCTCGTCGCGGGCACGGCACCTCGCCTGCGCAACGCGATCGAGGTCGGGTCGTATTTCGGCGGCCGCACGCCGGAGGACGGCCGCATCGACTGGTCGAAGCCGGCGACGGTCTTGCACGACCTCGTACGCGCGGTGGCGCCACCCTACCCTGGCGCGCTCACGTCCGTAAGCGGCCGGCCGGCGCGCGTCCTGCGCACGCGCGTGCTCGACGCCGCGGCGCCCGCCGGCGCACCCGTGCTCGCCCTTCGCGCGGACGCCCCGGGCACGACTTCCGAATCGCTGGTCGCAATCTGCGGCGGCGGCGGCACGCTGCGGATCGACGCGCTCGAGATCGACGGCGAGCACCACACGCCCGCCATGGTTCGCGCGCGCTTCGGCGACACTGCGCTGCCGCTTGGCTGACGCAGCGCGCGCGGCGGAGCACTCGAGGGCGCACCGCAGGCCGCGCGGTACAATGCGCGCGCCTCGCCCGCGAACTCCATCCGCATGAAACGCGTCCTCATCCTCGGCGTCAACGGCTTCATCGGCCATCACCTGTCACACCGGATCGTTGCCAGCACCGACTGGGAGATCTACGGGATGGACATGCAGACCGAACGCATCAGCGGCCTGCTGGAGGAACCGCGCTTTCATTTCTTCGAAGGCGACATCACGATCAACCGCGAGTGGATCGAGTACCACGTCAAGAAATGCGACGTCGTGCTGCCGCTGGTCGCCATCGCCACGCCCGCGACATACGTCCGTGAGCCGCTGCGCGTATTCGAGCTCGACTTCGAGGCGAACCTGCCCATCGTCCGCGCGGCAGTGCGGCACCGCCGCCGCGTGATCTTTCCGTCGACCTCCGAGGTGTACGGCATGTGCACCGATGCGGAGTTCGATCCCGAGCACTCCGAGCTCGTGCTCGGGCCGATCAACAAGCCGCGCTGGATCTACTCGTGCGCCAAGCAGCTGATGGATCGCGTCATCCACGCGTACGGCCAGCAGGAAGGGCTCGACTACACGCTGTTCCGGCCGTTCAACTGGATCGGCGCCGGCCTCGACTCGATCAACACGGCCAAGGAAGGCAGCTCGCGCGTCATCACGCAGTTTCTCGGCCACATCGTCCGCGGCGAAACGATCAAGCTCGTCGATGGCGGCACGCAGAAGCGCGCGTTCACGTACATCGACGACGGCATCGCCGCGCTGATGAAGATCGTCGAGAATCGCGATGGCATCGCGACGCGGAAGATCTACAACATCGGGAATCCGGCCAACAATTACTCGGTGCGCGAACTCGCGACCATGATGCTCGACCTCGCTCGCGAGTATCCGGAATACCGCGAGAGCGCCGCCGCGGTGCAAATCGTCGACACGACGGCGGCCGAGTACTACGGTGCCGGGTATCAGGACGTGCAGAATCGCGTGCCGAAGATCGACAACACGCGCGCCGACCTGCATTGGTCGCCGACCGTCGGCATGCCGGATGCGCTGCGCAGGATCTTCGACGCCTACCGGGGCCATGTCGCCGACGCCCGCGCACTAGTGGAATGAGCGCGCCGGGCGAGGCTGCAGGCCGAGCCGAATCCCGCAGGGAGTGGCGGCGCGCGAGTTCTACGAGGCCGACGCTCCGAGGTCGCGCGTTCCCCAGCGGCGCAAAGAGGCCGGGAGAATGAGGATCGGGCTCAAGGTCGACGTCGACACGCTGCGCGGCACGAAAGAGGGCGTACCGAGGCTGCTCGAACTGCTCGACCGCCATGGCTTGCGCGCGACGTTCCTGTTCTCGCTCGGACCCGACCACACGGGACGCGCGATCCGGCGCGTGTTTCGCAAGGGGTTCGTCGGCAAGGTCCAGCGGACGTCGGTGGTGCGGCACTACGGCGTTCGCACGCTGCTGTACGGAACGGTGCTACCCGGGCCGGACATCGGCCGGCGCGCCGTCAGCGTGCTGCGCCGCGTGCGCGGCGAAGGACACGAGACGGGCATCCATTGCTGGGACCACATCCGGTGGCAGGACGGTGTTGCGAGCGCCGACGGCGCGTGGACGCGACGTGAAATGCAGCGCGCGTGCGACCGCTACGTGGATGTGTTCCGCGAACCTCCGACGACCCACGGCGCTGCCGGCTGGCAGATGAACGTCCATGCGCTGCGCCTCACGCAACAGCTCGGTTTCGATTACTGCTCGGACGGACGGGGCGCGTACCCGCACCTGCCGGTTTGGCGCGCCGAGTTGATCCGCTGTCCGCAGTTTCCGACGACGTTGCCGACACTCGACGAGCTGATCGGCACCGAAGGGATCAGCGAGGACAACGTCGCCGACTATCTGATCGAGCGAACCGGCGTACCCAACGCGGACGGACACGTGTTCACGCTCCACGCGGAGCTCGAGGGTGGCCGCCTGCGCGGCGTGTTCGATCAATTGCTCACCGGATGGAAGGCGCGGGGCTGGTCACTCGGACCGGTGCGCGACCTGCGTGAAGCGGTCGAGCCCATGGCGCTGCCCCGCTGCGAGACGCAGTTGGCGTCGGTTCCGGGCCGCACAGGCACGCTATTGGTACAGGGTGACGAATTTCTGGGAGACGTCGATGAAGCGTATCGAGAACTTTGAGATCGAATCCACGCACGGCATGTTCCGGCTGGCGGACCACGTCGGGCACCCGGTCGTGCTGTATTTCTATCCGCGGGACAACACGCCCGGCTGCACGACCGAGGGCCAGCAGTTTCGCGACCTCTATCCGAAATTCCTGAAGGCCGGCGCCGTCGTCGCGGGCGTGTCCCGCGACTCGCTGAAATCGCACGAGAGCTTCAGCAAGAAGATGGACTTTCCATTCCCGCTCATTGCCGACCCGGACGAAGCGCTGTGCAAGCAGTTCGACGTGATCCGGATGAAGAACATGTACGGCAAGCAGGTTCGCGGCATCGAGCGCAGCACGTTCGTCATCGATCGCGAGGGCAAGATGGCGCACGAGTGGCGCAAAGTCAAGGTCGAGGGTCACGCGCGCGAAGTGCTCGAATTCGTCGCGAAACTGTAACGTTCGAGCGCACCTCTTCTTGATGGGCGGTGCAATTCCAGTCCCAGGGCGCTGTGCCGTTTGCACCACAAAATGTACGGTGCGCGGCACCTTTCGTCGCAACCCCTTGTACCCCGCTGCGAAACCGGCCTACAGTAGACTCGAAGCGGCCCCGGTAGCGGCGGCTTCCCAATGAAATCTTCCAGGAGGCCCATGGTCGAACGCAAGCTGCGCCCCGCTCCCTCCACCCTGCATTTGCTCCCCTCCCGCAAGCCGGCCCGCACCGGACCGTCCCCTACGACGAAGCTGTTTGTCCTCGATACGAACGTGCTGATGCACGATCCGACGAGCCTGTTCCGTTTCGAAGAGCACGACATCTACCTGCCGATCCTGACGCTCGAGGAGCTCGATTCGCACAAGAAGGGCATGACGGAGGTCGCGCGGAACGCTCGCCAGGCATCGCGCTTTCTCGACGAGCTCGTCACGCTTTACGCGGGTCCGGGCACCGAAGGCATCGCCAGCGGCATACCCCTGACGGAGAAGTCGAATGGCGCGGCCACGGGGCGCCTGTTCCTGCAGACCGAGATCATCTCGACGGCATTGCCGCCATCGCTTGCGAACGGCAAGGCCGACAACCAGATCCTCGCCGTCGTCATGCACCTGACGCGGCTCTCCCCGAAGCGCAGCGTGATCCTGGTGTCGAAGGACATCAACATGCGGATCAAGGCGCGCGCGCTCGGCATCGCGGCGGAGGACTACTTCAACGACAAGGTACTCGAGGACACCGAGCTCCTCTACTCGGGCGTGCGCGAGCTGCCGGCGGACTTCTGGGACCGTCATGGCAAGGGCATCGAGTCGTGGCAGCAGGGCGGGCACACGTACTACCGGCTGACCGGGCCGCTGGTGCCGTCGCTGCACCTCAACGAGTTCCTGTACCAGGAGAAGGAAGGCGAAGCGCCGCTGTACGCGATCGTCAAGGAACTGCAGGGGAAGAGCGCGCTCTTGTCGACGCTCAAGGATTATTCGCACCAGAAGAACAACGTGTGGGGCATCGTCGCGCGCAACCGCGAGCAGAACTTCGCACTGAACCTGCTGATGAACCCGGAGATCGACTTCGTCACGCTGCTCGGCCAGGCCGGCACGGGCAAGACGCTGCTGACGCTCGCCGCGGGCCTGATGCTGACGCTCGAGTTCAAGGTTTATTCCGAGATCATCATGACGCGCGTCACGGTGCCCGTCGGCGAGGACATCGGCTTCCTGCCCGGCACCGAGGAAGAGAAGATGAACCCGTGGATGGGCGCGCTCGAGGACAATCTCGACGTGCTCAACAAGACCGACGACGAGAGCGGCGACTGGGGCCGCGCGGCGACGCGCGATCTGATCCGTTCGCGGATCAAGGTGAAGAGCCTCAACTTCATGCGCGGTCGGACGTTCATCAACAAGTTCCTGATCATCGACGAGGCGCAGAACCTGACGCCGAAGCAGATGAAGACGCTGATCACCCGCGCCGGGCCAGGCACGAAGGTCGTTTGCCTTGGCAACATCGCGCAGATCGACACGCCCTACCTGACCGAGGGCAGCTCGGGCCTCACGTATGTCGTCGACCGGTTCAAGGGCTGGAGTCACTCGGGCCACATCACGCTGCAGCGTGGCGAGCGGTCCCGTCTCGCCGATCACGCGGCCGAGGTGCTCTGACATCCGCCGCACGGGGGCGGCGCGCATGCGGCGGACGGCGCCGTACGGGTAAAATGGCGTGATGCAAGCGCCCGCCCGCCCCTGCCGCCGGATCCGCGCGCGCGTGGCGCGCACGCTCGGTGCGATGCTGATCTGCGCCGCCGTTGCGCCCGCCATCGCACAGCCCAAGTGGTCGATCGCCCGTCCGGTGACCGATGGCAAGCAATCGCCGCTCGCCGCGACACCGCTGCAGAAGCGCGCCGCCTACGACAAGGAGATGGCCGCATTCGACAAGCTCTTGGCCGAGCGCAATCCCGTCCAGCTCGAGAAAATCGAAGTCGAGGGGATCAGCGAATCGGAGGGCCGGCGCGAGCCGCCGCGCACAGCGGAGCAGCGTTTTGCCGACGTGCTGAACGAGGGCAGCCCCGAGCTGATCGCCGGCCGCACCTACAAGGGCTACTACTACGACGGCACGCTGTTCTGGGGGTCGGATCCGTTGTCGTTCGCGTGGAAGAACGTCTCGCACTGGCTGTCGCACTGACGTGTCGTTCGGTTCACTCGCGCCGCAGCGCGGCGACGAACGCAGACTCGACATCGGAATCGCGCGCCTGGCCGTCGGCTAGCGCGCGCTGCGTTGCCTCCAGGTATTGGCGCCCGAAGCGCCGATCGGGCTCGAGGTGCGCCCCCTCGGCCCATTCGTTCCATGCGTTGACGAACATCAGCCGCTCGCCCGGCGGCTTGCGACGCGTCTGCGCGACGACTTCGCGCGTCCACAACTCGTACACCTCCGGGCTCGCATGCGCGAACACCAACGCCTGGTGCATGCGGCGTGCCGTATTGTCCCAGCCGGGCATCACCGTGCGGTGCAGCGTGTACGACGGGTCGCGCGTCGTCACGCAATCGACGACGAACTGCCGATAGTCGACGACCGTGCCGCGGAATTCGGGATCGCACAGGTCGAGTTGCTCGTTCATCGTGACGGTGCGCAGGCCATGCGGCGGGAATTCGACGACGGCGTCGAAGCCGTAGACCGTCGGATCGCCGGTGTCGTACGTCTTGGCCGCGCACAGGTACAGTTCGCCGATCCCTTCCTGCTGCGCGATGCGACGCCACAGTTGCGCCGATGCGGCGACGTTGGGCAAAACGCCGATCCGGTAGACGATGAACAGCGGCTTGCCGTTGATCCGGATATAGCGTGGATCGCGAAAGTGCGGCAGCAGGTCGCGGATCAATCGCTCGTCATCGGCGCGCGACGGATTCTGCGCGATCAACACTTCCTGGTCGGCCCCGTCCCAGCGGCGCGTCCAGTTCTCGTTGGCCCAGCACAGGCAATACGGAAAGTCGGGCTCGCCCGTTGCGAGCATCGTCTCGACCGGCGTCTCGAGGAGCCGCTTGCCGGCGAACCAATAGTAGTAGTAGCAGAAGCCGTGGAGGCCGTAAGCAGCGGCCAGGGCCGCCTGCTTCGCGCGCGTGTCGGCGACGCGCAGGTCGTAGAAACCCATATCGGCCGGCAGATGCGGCTGATAGTGTCCGACGAAGCTCGGACGCGCACGCGTGACATTCGTCCACTCGGTGAAACCGGGTCCCCACCACAGGTCGTTCTCGGGAATCGTGTGGAACTGCGGCAGGTAGAACGCGATTGCGCGCACCGCGTCGTCGCTGGCGTTGGTCATCGGCACTGGATCCGTCGTCATCCGCGCAGCCACTGCGTCACCGCGTCGGCATAGGCACTCGCGAGCGATCGCGGGTCGAACAGACGCAGCACCTTGGCGCGCGCCTTGACACCCGCATCCCGGACGCGCGTTCGATCCGTCCGCAGCGCGTCGATCGTCGCAACGGCCGCGACGTCCGAGTCGTAGACCCAACCATCGGCGCCATCGTCGATGTACTCGGCATAGATCGATTCCCGATGGCACAGCACCGGCACGCCGGACGCCATCGCGCCGAAGAATACGCGACCTTCGTCCTCGGTCCACCAGGGCTGGCGGCGATGAAAATAGACATCGGCACCCGTGAGGAAACCAGCAACTTTCGCAGCATCGCGCGCAACGCAACGAACGGTTGACAGCATGCCGACGTCGTAGCGCAACGGGCCGGGGTCGAGCAGCACGAGCGCGCCTGCGCGATTCGCGATGGTCGCCAATAGCTCGCTATCGCTCGCGACGACGACACGCCGACGGTCCTGGCCAACGGTCGCCACGTGGAGAATCGTCGCGTCGACACGCGACGTCGCGCTGGCATCCGCAACGTCCGCGAGATCGATCGGCGGTGGCACGACGATTCCGTCGCAGCCGAACCTTCGCGCCTTCGCGTGCGACGGAAACATCAGCGCAACCGGCCGGCTGCCATCCGCGGCGATGCGACGCAGCCGCTCGAGATAGGTCGACGGAAGTGCCGACTGGGCGAACACGAGCACGCGATCGATCGAATCGCGCAGCCACCCATCCGTATCGCATTGGATGTCGGCGAGAATCACCGCACCGTCGGCGGGCCGCCGGCCGGTGGCAACGTCAATCTCGTTGCGATCGACGCGGGTCCACGAGGTTTCACGGGCTTGCTCGGACGGCGGGCGCCAGAGCGTCGGCGTGTGCGCTGCCAACAGGTGCGTCAGGCGATCGGTCACCCATGCGGCATCACCGGCGGTGTCACGAGCAGGTCCGACGACATGCAGCGCTTGCGCGGGGGCGCCAGCGGCGGCGAGCTTCCGCGCTCGGTGCGCGCCCTGCAACGACTGCCCCAGCAGCGGCAACGCGTACTCGCACACGATCTCGAGCCCGCGGCGATCGCGCGCGGCGATCGACTGGCGCACCAGTGACCAGTTCTTCTCGATCGCCGGATACGGCGGCCGCAACGCCATCGCGCTGCGCAGCAACCGCTCGGCTTCGGGAAAATCGCCGACGCCGAGCCTGACCACGCCGAGCATGTGCAGCGCGTCGTGCGTGTGCGGCGCCTCTTCCAGCACCGCGCGGTACAGGCCCTCCGCGTCGCGGACCCGCTGCTCCACCTGGTGCTTGAGCGCGAGTTCCATCATCGCGCCGAGGCGGTCGGATGCATCCGCGCCGATCTCGGCCCAGTCACTGCCGGCCGGACGATAGCGACTCTTGTTGCCCGCCGGGGCTACGCTCGGCGCGGGCTGCGCCGCGGTCGGCAGGCTGCGCGCCGTCGGCGCGTCGCGGAGCGACCCGTGACAATCCTTGAATCGCCTGCCGCTTCCGCAGGGGCACGGATCGTTGCGCGAAACCGTGCGCTGCGCGACCGTCGTCATCGATCGCCGGTCCCGAGGCTCAAATCGGTGCGGTCGCGCCGACGCCGCCCGATCGTGCGTCGACGACATATTGCAGCGCGTACAGGTCTTCGAGATCCTCGAACGACTTGTATTCGATGCTGAGCGTGCGCGTTTCGACGCGCCCGGGCCGGCGGTTGACGATCACCGGGTCGACGATGGCTGGTTGCGTCAGCGGATCGAGCCGTTGCACGGTGAATCCCGTCTGCTCGAACAGATCGCGCAGCGAGCTCCGCGTGAAGAAGCGCACATGCGTGATGTCGAGCACGCCATTGGGCTGGTACTCGAAATGCCCGCCCGCCAGCTCGCTCAGCGTGGCCAGGTTGCGGATGTTGGGCACGCTCGCGATCACGCGTGTTCCGGGTGCGAGCCATCCGCGGATCCGTTGCAGCGCGCGCCAAGGGTCGTACAGGTGCTCCAGCACGTCGAGCAGCAGCACGGTCGAGATCGCCTCACCGGGCAACTCGCGCGCAAGGTCGACGTCATCGATGCCCGCGCAGATCACGTGATCGAGATGCTGCCGTGCGTGCGCAGCAGCGCTCGGATTGATCTCGATGCCCACGACGCGCGTGCCGGGAAACTTTTGCTTCACGAGCACGCCGGTAGCGCCGCCGCCGCACCCGATGTCGAGCAGCGTGCCCGGCGGCTCGGCGAGAAAGCTCATGATCTCGACGCGCGGATTAGTGTGGTAGCGCGGATCGAACGTGCTGGTGCCGAGATGGGATTGCCACGTATACATGGTGGGCGCCGTTGCGTCAGTAACTGCCGGGAGCGGCACGGTTCTCGAAGCGAGTGAACTCCCCGAGAAAGGTCAGGAACACGGTGCCGATGGGACCGTTGCGCTGCTTGCTGATGATGATCTCCGCGACGCCCTTGTCCTGCGTTTCCGCGTTGTAGACCTCGTCGCGATAGATGAACAGAATGACGTCGGCGTCCTGTTCGATCGCGCCGCTTTCCCGCAGGTCGGACATCACGGGCCGCTTGTTGGGCCGCTGCTCGAGCGACCGGTTCAACTGCGACAGCGCGACCACCGGAACCTGCAACTCCTTGGCGAGCGATTTCATCGCGCGCGAAATCTCGGAGATCTCGGTCGCCCGGTTCTCGCCCTGCGTCGAAGCCTGCATCAGCTGCAGGTAATCGACGATAACGAGACCGAGCTTGCCGTACTGCTTCATCAGCCGTCGCGCGCGCGATCTCACTTCGATTGCGTTGAGCGCGGGCGTTTCGTCGATGAGTATCGGCGCTTCGTTGAGCCGTCCGAGCGCCGCCGACAGCTTGTCCCAGTCGTCGGGCTGCAACCGGCCGGTTCGCAGCTTGTGCTGGTCGAGCCTGCCGACCGAGCCGATCAACCGCATTGCGAGCTGGGACGCGCCCATTTCCATGGAGAACACGGCGACGGGCATGCCGGTGTTGAGCGCGACGCTCTCGCCGATGTTGAGTGCCAGCGCCGTCTTGCCCATGCTCGGCCGCCCCGCCACGACGACGAGATCGCCCGGTTGGAAGCCCGACGTCATTCGATCGAGATCGGCGAATCCGGTGGGCACGCCGGTGACATCCGAGGGATCGTCGCGGTTGTACAGCGTCTCGATCCGCTCGACGACGTTCGCGAGGAGCTTGCCGATGATCTGGAAGTTCTGCGCGCCGCGCGAGCCTTGCTCGGCGATGTGCAGGATCTTCGCCTCGGCCTCGTCGAGCACCATCTTCGCGTTGCGCCCGAGCGGATTGAACGCGGATTCGGCGATCTCGGTCGCCGTCGACGCGAGCTGGCGCAGGATCGAGCGCTCGCGCACGATGTTCGCGTAGTGCCGGATGTTCGCGGCCGTCGGCACGTTCTGCGCGAGGGCACCGAGGTAGGCCAGCCCGCCGACGTAGTCGAGCTTTTGTGTCGATGCCAGCGCTTCGGATGCGGTGACGACGTCCGCAGGCTTGCCATCGGCGATCAGTTGCACGATCTGCCGATAGACGATGCGGTGCGCATCGCTGTAGAAATCCTCGGCGCTGATGACGTCGCCGATCTTGTCGGCCGCATCGTTGTCCAGCATCAGCCCGCCCAGCACCGATTGCTCCGCCTCGAGCGAGTGCGGAGGCAGCTTGAGCCGGTCGAGCGGGAGATCGTCGGGCACGGGGAACCGCAAAATGCTGCTTCGAACGGGTGATTTTACCGCGACTAGTTGCGCGGTCTTCGAAAAACCGAAGGGGCCGATTGCGCGGCCCCTTCGCTTCGTTACGCAGCGCCGCTGATGCGCGCAGCCGTGCGATCAGTTGCCGACGGTTTCGCCGACGACGTGGACGGTGATGTGCGCGGTGACGTCCGTGTGCAGCGCCACCGAAACCGGGTGATCGCCGACCTGCTTCAGCGGTCCCGACGGCATGCGCACCATCGCCTTCTCGACGTCGGTGCCTTGCTTCTTAAGCGCCTCGACGACATCGACGTTGGTGACGGAGCCGAACAGCCGGCCGTCGACGCCGGACTTCTGCGAGATTCGCAGCGTCGCGCCTTCGAGCTTTTCTGCGAGCGCCTGGGCGGTTGCGAGCTTTTCGGCAGCCGCTTTCTCGAGATCCGAACGGCGCGCCTCGATCGCCTTCAGGTTATCGGGCGTCGCGCGCTTGGCCTTGCCATGCGGAATGAGGAAATTGCGCGCGTAACCGTCCTTGACCTTGACGACGTCGCCGAGATTGCCGACGTTGGCGATTTTCTCGAGCAGGATGATTTGCATGATCGTGTGCCTTTAGTGCAGGTCGGTGTACGACAGCAGCGCGAGAAACCGCGCGCGCTTGATTGCCGTGCCAAGCTGCCGCTGGTAACGTGCCTTCGTGCCGGTGATGCGCGCCGGCATAATCTTCCCGTTCTCCTGCACGAAGTCCTTCAGGACGTCGATGTCCTTGTAGTCGATCTGCTTGACGTTCTCCGCGGTGAAGCGGCAGAACTTCTTGCGCTTGAACAGGTTGTTGCCGCGTTCGCGGCGCTTGCCGTCCTTCTTGAACTTCCCTTTTCCCTTGCCTCTTCCCAGTGGGCGTGGCATGTCGATTTCCTCTCGATTCGTAGATCAGTTCTGCTCGAAACGCGTCAGGTGCAACGCGTTGCTCGATCCGGTCCTGTAGCGGCGGGCGATGAAACCTTCGCAATGCACCGACGATCCAACGTCGAGCCGCGCGAGCGCCACCGCGATGTCGCCGAACGCCACTGCGTGCAACTCGCATTCGACACGGCGCTCGCCGCCGGCTTCCTGCTGCATCGAATGGTGAGCCAGTTGCAGCTCGATGGCCGGAATGCCCGCAGGCGTGTGCCGAAGAGTTCCGAGCGCTGCGACGATGGCGTCGACTTCGACCCGGTTGCTCGCCGGCACTGCGCGCGCGTCAGGCGGGTGCCGGTTGCGCCGGGGCTGCTGGCGCAGGCGCTTCCGCTGCGGCGGGTCGCTCAGTGCGCTCGGCGTCTTTGCCCGTCAGCGAGCGCGACTTCTCGTCCTTCATCATCGGCGACGGCGAGACGACGGCTTCGTCCATCGAGACGATGAGGTGGCGAAGCACGGCGTCGTTGAACTTGAACGCGTGCTCGAGCTCCGTCAGGGTCTCGGCGCCGCACTCGAGGTTCATCAGCACGTAGTGCGCCTTGTGGACCTTCTGGATCGGATATGCGAGCTGGCGGCGCCCCCAGTCCTCGAGCCGGTGAATCCGGCCGCCGGGGGTCGTCACCATCGTGCGGTAGCGCTCGATCATGGCGGGCACTTGCTCGCTCTGATCGGGATGCACGATGAATACGATTTCGTAGTGACGCATGAGCAGAACTCTCCTCTCGGTCATTTACGGCGTGGGCGCCGGGAATCGGCGTACGCCAGCGGCCTCCCCTTCTGCTACGTAGGGTGAGGCAAGGAAGCCCGTGATTATAGCAGCAAAATCCGTTGCGGATCAATCGGCTGCGGCGGGTCTCCCGTGCCGCGCCGACATGGAAGCCGCTGCCGCGCGCGCGGACAGCGCGTCGAGCTCGGCATCGCGAGCCGGCTTGGGCAGCAGGGAAAGCGCCCGGACACGCTCGTAAAAGCGCGGCAGGTCCTCGTCGGCCTCGTGCAACAGCTCGCGAAACGCAGGCACGCGATCGGTGTAGATGCCAATTGCCGCCAAGGCAGCGTTGTTCGGCTGGGCGAACCAGCGATCGTAGCCGCCGAGGCCTGGTTCGCCGGCCTTCTCGTTGTCGTACGCCGCCTTCATTGCCGCGAGCGCTGCCGCCTTGCCGCGCCGCTTGTCGTCATCCGACACCGTGCTGTCGTAGATCTCGTAGAGCTTCGCCCGCGTGGTGCGGACGAGATCGCGGAATTTGGCGCGGAGCCGGTCGGTGCGCGCCGCCTGTTGCGCGAGTTGCGGATCCTTCCGCTCCGCGAGCCAGCGGGCGAGACCGGCCTCTTCGACCGCCGTTGCAAAGGACTCGTTGAATACCGAGTCGCTTTTCACGTAGAGAAGCTGGTGCGCAAGCTCGTGGAAGATGAGCCGGGCCACTTCGGTCTCCGGCCAGCGGACGAACGAGGACAGCACCGGATCGTCGAACCAGCCGAGTGTCGAATACGCGGGAACGCCGCCGACGTAGACATCGTCGCCCGCCGCCTTCAGCCGCTGCTGCTCGCCATGCGCCTCGGTCTCGTGGAAGTACCCGCGATAGTTGACGCAGCCTGCGACCGGAAAGCACCACTGCCGCGGCGTCATCGAAAGCTCCGGAGTCGCAAACACGTTCCATGTGACGAACTGGCGTCCGAGATCGGTATACCGCGTGTAGCTGCCGTTGTCCGGCAAGCCGAGTTGGTGACTTGCAAACGCGCGCATCTCTCGAATCCGCTGCAGCCGCTCCGCAAGTGCCGCGTCGCTCTTGCCGATCACGTCCGGAATGGGCTGCGAGCGCGAGATCAGGTCCCATTGGCCGGCCGCGCCCTGCCAGTAATAGTCGACCGTTTCGAACGCCGCGCACGCGGCGAGCGTCACCGCGCCGGCAATGACTGCCAGCACGATCGGCCATCGTCGATGACGCAACCGCAGCACGCCGGGGCTCGATTTGCTTCGACCCGGATCTTCCTCGGGCAATGGGTGCAGGGCGTCTTTCACGGATTTCGCATTCATGGTCGGGACAGGAAAGCGCGCAAGCGCCGTACCCCCTCTTCGAGCTTGTGCTGGTCGATCGTGTAGGCGAATCGCACGTGCTGCCGGGCGCGATGCGTGCCGAAATCCATGCCCGGCGTGAAAGCAACGGCCGCGCCTTCGAGCACGTCGCGGCAGAACCGGTCGCTGTCGTCGGCGAAGCGCGAACAGTCGGCATAGACGAAGAAGCCGCCGGTGGGCGTGACGGGGATGCCGAACCCGAGCTCGCGCAACGCCGGGACGAGAAAATCACGCCGCGCCTCGAATGCCTCGCGTCGCTGTTCGACGATTTCGAGCGTCTCCGGTTCAAAGCAGCCAATTGCCGCGCGCTGTGACGGCGTGGACGGCGAAATGTAGAGATTCTGCGCGAGCTTCTCCAGATCGCGCACGTGCTCAGCGGGTGCCACGAGCCAACCCAGCCGCCAGCCCGTCATGTTGAAGTACTTGGAGAAGCTCGAGACGACGAACGCGTCGTCGGCAAATTCGAGCACGCTGCGCGGCGGCGCACCGTAGGTCAGGCCGAGGTAGATTTCGTCGACGATCAGCCGGCCCCCGAGACGGCGGACCGTCGCATCGATCCGCTGCATCTCGTCGCGCTCGACGGTCGTTCCCGTCGGGTTGGCGGGCGAAGCAATCAGCACGCCGCGCGTCATCGGCGTCCAGTTGCGCTCGATGAGGCTTGCCGTGAGCTGATAGCGGGTGTCGGCACCGACCGGAATCCCGATGGGAGCACCTTCGAGCAGCCGGATGAACGTTCGATTGCACGGGTACCCGGGGTCGGCGAGCAGGATCCGCTCGTCACGATTGACGAGGAGCGCCATGACGAGCAGCAGCGCCGCGGACGATCCTGCCGTGACGATAATGCGCTCCGCCGCGACGTCGACGCCGTAATGATCGACGTAATGCCGGGCGATCGCCTCGCGCAGCGCCGGAAGCCCGAGCGCCGACGTGTAGTAGATATCGCCCGCCGCGATCGCGCGCTGCGCAGCGTCGATCACCGGTTGCGGCGTCGGGAAATCGGGCTCGCCGATCTCCATGTGAACGACGTCGCGCCCGGCCGCTTCCAGCGCCCGTGCAGCCGTTTGCACCTCCATCACGTGGAACGGCTGGATGTCGGCGACGCGACCGGCAACGAGGATCCGGGTGTCCATCGAAAGTCTGAGTGGCGCAGCAGCGCGAAAGCAGTATCGTAACGCCACCGTGCACCCTGTCCGCACCCGCTGGTCTTCCCGGGCGCTCGCCATCGCCCTCGCGGGGGCGCTCGCGCTCGCGTGGCCCGTCGCGTCCACGGCCGGTCTGTACAAGTGCGCCCGCGACGACGGCACTGTCATGTACCAGGAGGATCCATGCCCGGCAGGCCGCGAGTTGCGGGATTTCGAGCGCGACCCCGCCACCGTGTCGGTGGTGCCCTTCAGCACGCCCCCACCGGTCGGCGGCGCCGACGCCGCGGCGCGCGGGAGCGGGGACGCGGCGAGGGACTCGAAGTCGCGCAAGTCGTCGTCGGCGCGCCAGGGGAGTGCTTCCCGGACATCGGCCAAGGGCGCCGGTTCGGCGATCAATCCTGCGGAGCGCAAGTTTCTCATCCCCGGTATCGGCGAAGGCGAAGTCGTTGCGAGAGTCGGCCGGCCGGACATGTCGACGGGCGCCGGCCGCAAGACGGTTCGGTGGACCTATCTGCCGGCGCCGGAGGACCCGCAGACGATCACGACATTGACCTTCGAGCTCGGCCGGCTGATCCAGGTCGAGCGCAAGGTCGTCCGGACGCCGTGATAGCCGACTTCACGGCGAACACGCGGCGATGAGAGTCCTCGCGCAGCGCGTGCGCGAAGCGAGCGTCGTCGTCGATGGCGGCGTCGTGAGCCGGATCGGCGCGGGGTTGCTGCTTCTCGTCGGCATCGCCGCGGACGACACGTCCGACGACGGCGAATGGCTCGCGCGAAAGATCGCCGACATGCGGATATTCGACGACGAGGCCGGCGTGATGAACCGATCGGTGCTCGACACGCGCGGCGCGCTGCTGGCCGTCTCGCAGTTCACGCTGTACGCGTCCACGCGCAAGGGCAATCGGCCGTCGTGGTCGCGCGCGGCGCCGCCGGACATCGC
>Ga0207643_10000612_pt1 | contig 22507 bp, 10 predicted proteins | sample KBSMisM62_FD_184313 | JGI IMG/M metagenome (GOLD analysis project Ga0207643, IMG submission 184313) | Miscanthus rhizosphere microbial communities from Kellogg Biological Station, Michigan, USA - KBS Miscanthus M6-2 (SPAdes) (version 2) | ecosystem: Host-associated > Plants > Roots >...
GCAATCGCTGCCACGCGTGATGACGCCGAGGCTGTTGGCCGCAAGCACGTCGAGATTGCGCGTGATCGCATTCTCATGGGCGCCGAGCGACAAGGCTTCATGATGGATGAGGACGAGCGTTACGCGACTGCGGTTCACGAAGCCGGTCACGTCGCGGTTGGCTTGGCGGTCGAGAACGGCGATCCGATTCACAAGGTTTCGATTCTGCCGCGCGGACGAGCGCTGGGCGTGACGCAATCACTGCCTGAGCGCGATCGGTTTATGAAGAAGCGCGAGTACCTGGAAGATCAGATCGCGTTGTTGCTTGGTGGTCGTGCGGCGGAGCAGGTGTTGCTCTCGACGATGACTGCCGGCGCTTCGAACGACATTGAGCGCGCGGTCGAGATCGCGCGGGCAATGGTCAGCGAGTTTGGTATGAGCCGCCTGGGACCAATTCATTTGGGCAAGCCGGATTCGCCACTCAGCCAGAGCCTGCTCGACAAAGTCGAAGAAGCAACGAACGAATTGATCAATGCGCAACTGGAGCGAGCCTGCGCCATCGTTACTGCGGAGCAGGAATCAATCGGCCGCCTTGTCGAGTTGTTAATGGAACGCGACACCCTCGACGCCGAAGAAATCCAGAGCTGCTTCCGACGCGAACGCCGCGCCGCGTAATAACGCCGAAGGCGTTGGCTAATTTCAAGCCCAGGGTTGGAGCGAAGCGACAACCCTGGGATTAGCAATAGAAGAGAAATAAAAAACCCTGAAAGGGTTCGGCAGTTGGCGAACCCTTTCAGGGTTAAATTGTAATTTTTTATGACTTAACCCAGGGTTGTCGCTCCGCTCCAACCCTGGGCTGAAATTAGCGAACGCCTTCGGCGTAGTATTTTTCGCGGCATCTATCCGATTATTGTGGCGAGGGCCTGGCGGGCGAGTTCGACGTTTACGGGATCGGTGTCTGCCATCCCGTTTGGGTCGGCGAGAAAGCGATAGACCAGTTCGTGATTGTTTGTGTGATTCTCCGCTGGATAGCTGAATTCGATAGCAGTGTTGTTGATCTCGAACGGTATTAAGGGCAGGTTTGGATTGTCCAACGCCAGCCGCAGCAGCTCTGCACCGGCTATGGGATCCAGCAGCCGGTGCCAGTGGGAACGATCCAAGCGCAGGTGTTCGGCCCACAAACGAATACGATGGTCACGCACGAGCTTCCGCACTCCATCTTCTACTTCCGCATCTGTAATGGCCACGCCAATCTCCGTCTCATAACTCATCCCACGGCGCGAGAAGTTTGACGATCCGACGATCATCCAGATGTCATCTACGATCATGTGCTTTGCGTGAAGGTAGATTTCTGATCCGCTCGGATGCTCGAGGTGCGCCAGCGTGAAGATCTTGTCGATGTCTTCCTGCGGCACATTGGCGGGAGGTATACCACCTCGATCCTGGGCAAGCCTGTTACGAATCGCCTGCTGAATCAGCAGCAGGTGTTCTCTGCGTTTATGATGATAGATAGCGTCCACAACATCCTGATCGGCAAGAATGTGAGGCACTACCACAAACAGCCGGCGTAGTCGCAGGTCTGGATTAGGATCAGTCAGACGCGCGATCAGCACACCAACAAAATCAGGTTCGACGAAGTACTGATCCTCAAGGTAAACGTAGGTGCGTGCGTGTGAGAGCGCGTTGAGATAGGCAGTCCGGCAACCCAGTTCTCCGAGGGGCTCATTGTTGTTGGGAATGGGCCGTGATTTTACGAAGCCGTCGTAAGCATCGATGAATGGCGGAATAGTCCTGACGATCGCACATACCTGCGTCGCGCGCCGCGGCCTGCGTCCTTCGTCACCGCGATCGAGAGCGGTGTGCGGATCGATGGGCGCTTCGATCTCGAGCTCTGAGGCAGGACCGGGCCAGTCCGGCACTCCTGCTTCCGGAATATCCGGCAGCGCCTGGATCGGAGTAATGCCATCGATGTTTACCGGATACTCTTCAAGCTCATCAGGCGGATCAGCCAGGAACGCATTCCAGCGCTGAAAAAAGTTTTTCGCCACGTCCAACACCACCGGTCCTTCGAGCATGGTATGCACGTCGTGCCAGCCTGCAATCAACGGCGAGATCGCGGGAGCTATCGCCGTCTTTCGCGGTTCAGGAGCCTTGTGCATGTTCGTGTCCCAGCGGCTCGGCAGCAGGTCGATCCCGCCAAGAAAAGCGAAGTTGCCGTAGCGATTGCGAATGAAGCTCACCTTTTGATGGTGAGAACCTTCGCTGCGCGTGTTGTCGTCAACAAAGGCAAAGCCGCGACTCAAGTTAGGTCCGGCAGCAGGTTTTGGAGCACGCGCTACTTCATCACCCGGTACTCCACTCGGAGTGTGATAGGCGTTCAGGTCGTAGAAAAAGTTAATCGACCGGGCGATTTCGATATTCTGATCGCGCGGAGTCGTGCCGAAGATGGCATACCAGGGCATCAGCCGCACTTCTACTCCGGCTGCGATCGCGCTCTGCAAATAGAACCCAAGACTTCCCGGCGTGTAAGCTTTTAAGCCCAGGCTGAAAGGATCATTAGGAGCGGCTGTGGGCTCAAGGGCCTGATAGAGCGCCGGATCACCGCCGTAAGGAAAAGTCGCCGGCGATATTTGCCAGTTACACAACCAGATCTTCGCATCCGCACGTGCATCAGGTGGACGAAGGTGTATCGGACTAGGCGGATCTGACTCGCCTCGCTCATACGTCGCGCGGATCGCATTGGCGACGGATGCCTGCATTCCCTGAGCATCGACTATCGGCGTGGCGCGGCAGCCGAGATGATAGCGTTCGAGCGCCTGCCCTGGTCGTGCATTCGGCTGCTCCGGAAACCACTTGTGCAATGGTAGAGCGATCACGCGATAGTAATCGCCTGGATAACCACGCAGTTTGATCACAACAGAAGAAGAAGCGCAGCTTGGCAAAAACGCGAGCAGGTGGTCTTTAACACCGAGACCGTGGATCACGACAGTCTCGCTCTCGCTCGCTTGCGGGCCGAGCCAGACGCCGCTGCCGCCCGTGGTTCCCGATGGAGTTTCAAGGACGAGATCCGCCGTGTCTTTGTCGAAGACGGATGTCAGTGCCGGAAACTCGGCTTCGGACAATAGCCTGAAATCCTGGTTGCGATAGGGAAGTCCATATTCATCGCGAATGTCGACGATGTCGCGGCGCATTGTCTTCCCGTGCGCCGGATCTTTGCGAAAGATCTCGACGTTGGGAGCGACGAGATTGTCGAAGAGTTCATTCTCCGCATGTAAGTCCGCATGTCGTAACAACCATCCGATATCAAAAGGGATACCAAATTCGTCGTAGACGGTGATCGGCACGTGTCGTGAGCCCGCGGGCGCTCCTGCAGGAAGCGGGCCCGGAATTCCCGGTAATGGCTGGCCGATGGGATAACCGGCTTGCACATACACGGTTGTTTGTCCGAGCTTCCATGACGCGACCATCTCGTTGACTCGTGCATCGGTCCAAAACGGAAGCTTCTTCTCAAGGCGGATCCAGGTCTTGATCAACTCATCGAGATCCGGATGGATGTCGATGTTTTCATAAACGACGACTGCCGGTACTGGCCTGGTACGAGGCGAGAGCCCGGCTTCGATCCAAACATCGCCGTTCAGTTTCTCGTGAAATGAATCTACTGCCGTATCGAGGCTTTCGAGAATGTAAGCCGGACCAGTGACTGTTATTTTGCCGAACGGATGCCGATCACTTCGCGGGACGACAGCAGTTTGACCTGCCGGTACGAGGCGAAGTAAACCGTTGATGATTGCCGCGAGAGCATACCCGGGTTGACTTTCATCGGGAGGCTTAATTCCGACGTGAACCAAACCCACATCAGGTGCGGCCCAAAACACAGTGCTCGTGCGTTGCACTGTGCCTTCAATTTGGCCGAACTCGTCGAGGACATGGTAGTGATTGGCGTCAGGAGTCTGCTTCACGAGGAACGGGTTAGCAATCAGACCATTGTTAACGTTGTCCGTCGGATCGTGAAAGAAGTGATCGATTCTGTTTGCGAGCCAACTCCAAAGTCCCATGTCGTTAAGCCTCGGTAATAACTACATCGGAAAAGACCACGCGCCCTTTGGCGTCGCGTAAAAGAACACGATGAGCCACAAATCCAACAGCGTCGTTGTCAACGAAAGAATCTGTCGGTGCGAGAAAGCCTGGCGTTAAGTCGACCCACTGACCTTCGCCCGAGCGTTTGCGTTGCGGCTTCACCTGACCTTCGTTGTGATCGGCCTGCCATGCGATGTTGACTGTGCCGGTCGCGACGCGTGTGGCGGACAGTGTTGGTGGTTGCGGCGGCGCGAGCGAGCGAGGTGTGGCAGCCATTGGCTCGCTTGCTTGCGAGAAGTTTCCAAACTCGTCTACGAAGATAACCCGGTAAAAATATTGTGTGCCCACCTGGACTTTTTCATCTACGAACTTCACCCGCGCGGGCGTGCCGTTCTCTGCGGGCAGCGACTGGATCCGTTGATGTGTGAACGGGATCGTGCCGTGAATGAGCGTCATCGAGCGCACATCAGCAACCTTTGAAGCCTGATCAGTTTTGTAGATACGAAGTCCGTTCACACTGGCTGAGAACGGTTTACGCACGACAACGCCGATGCTGCGATCGAGTGGCTCCAGTTCGTAGATAGCAGGCGGCAACAACAAGTCGCGATTCTTTTGCAAAACGAGAATGCAACGGTTGCGATTGTCGTTGTTGTTAGTCGAGTCAACAGGCCACGGAGCTTCAGTTCCAGCCGCACTAAGCGGCGCGATCCGGTAAACGTAATTCTGATCGCGCGGCGCAAGGACGCGATCGGTCCAGCGATGACGCGTGGGGGCGTCGGGATCAGTCTCCGGCGTAATCGGGACGGGAGTGGCGAGCGTGAAAGCAGAAACACTGGCGCGCTGCCCGCCGAAGAGTTTGACCTGTGCGCGATTAGTTTCGTTCTCCAGAAGATCCTGCGCGAGTTGCAAGCTTGCGCCGCGAGCATCGAGAAGTTTCGGAACCTCTACGCGATAAACGTTAAACTGCTGAATGCCGGCGATCTTGGGCCAACTGAGTGGGACACCAATGCGTCCCTCGAAGTCAGGGCGAGTGGCAGTCACAAACTCCGACGTCGCCAAATTAGTCAAAGGAGGTGGCGTTTCATAGTGGCGGCGCAAGACGTGCACTGGCGCAGGCAATTCGCTCCTCCCACCGTCAAAACTAACCACTTGTACGGTAAGCGCGCCGTGATACTCAGTGAGACCGGTAGGCAATGGCAGCTGAACATTCTTAACAACTATTCGGTAAACCCAGTCACTCGGGGGCGCCACCTGGCCCGGCTCCAGATTGGCCGGCGGCTCAACAGTTCGAGATACAACTACCTGAGCGGCAGTCAATCCAACGGGCAACGGTGTCATCACCGAGTTATTTGTTCCGGACAAAAGGAGCGGACCTTGATCGGTGGCTCCTTTTGGATGGCGCAAATCAAAACCCGACCACGTCGCGGGATCTCGCGGAGAAACAAAAGCGGGATGAGGTGTGACGCCGGGCCCGCCGCGTCCTATGCTCAAAGACGCTTCTCCGGGTAGCGGCAAGTAATCGCGACGCCCCAGTACGCGCAAGCGCGCGAGATTGGCTCCTACTCTAGTTGCAAATTTGAGCGCGAAAAACTCTCCGTGACTCTGGAGTGTCCCTCTCGAGCGCTGACCGCCAAAGCCATCAATGCCGAGTGGAACCGGCGTAGCCGTGGTCAAATCAATATCAGCCTGCACGACAGCGGTCGCTTGAGACGGAATCGGTCCGACAATCACGGGCGTGGAAAGAGTCCCGAGCAACTCGTTCGGTCTGCCGTGACGATACGAAACGTTGAACGACTGTACCGCCACGGAATTCGCATCGATGCTTGCTTTGGGATAACGAAATGAGATCAGCAACGCCGTGCCCGAGAAATTTGTTTGGCCGGTCACACTCAGAATCTTCGTTGCTTGCGCATCAAGTTCCTTACTTGGATCGTTGGTATCGAGATAAAAGGCATAGAGATCGCTGATCGGTGGCGGAACGGCCAGCACCGGAACCTTAATGTCATCAGACCACACGATCTCGCTGCGTCGCCCGAACAGATCCTGAGCTTGCAGACCGTATAGATAGTTGTCGTAAGACGGCGGTCGATCGACGTAGCGAAAGGTATCACCTGAAGGTGGCGGTGTGGGTTCGTCGCCTTGAACCTCACCGAGTAGCAAGAGATCTGGAGTGCTGATGCCTGTCAGCTCGTCTTTAGATTCCGTCAGCCGCTCTTGTTCTTTGTTTTCCTTGCGCCGGTATAAGAGATAGCCGGCATATTGATTTGCGCGATCCAGGCGAGCAGCCTCGCTGGGAGTCTCCCACTTCAGTTCAACGTTCGTCTTCACGAAGTCTGTTCGCGTGGCGTCGAGGACTGGACCACCCGAAGGAGGTTGGGGATCATTCAGCAAGCCGTCACGACCGGGAAACACGTCGTGCGTGATCCAGAAGTGACTCACTTCAGGCTCCCACTGCGCTTCCACCATGAAGTCCATTGAACGAGCGCCTGGCGGCATCTTATCCATATCGATTGCAGCCAGACCGATCAAACGAGCGAAGGGATAATCAACCGCGCCTGACAGGAGCATGACCATTGGCGAGATGGTCGACGATTCATCGGCGCCGTCTCCGGGATTTGTTAGGGTCAGATCGATCTGTTGCTCCGGCGGCACCTGCTGGAGTGCTTTGATGGGTTCGCGAAGCTCCTTGAATCGTTCAAAATCAGGGCCAAGGTAGACAGCGAGATAGTCGTCGATATTGTCGTACTCGCCGTGAACATCATCCGGGCTTTGGCGCGGGATGAAGCCGGTTTTCAACCTGCTGATGGGCAGTTCCTTATCGATGACGTCGGCCGGTTGTTGAAACTCCAGCTCCTTACAAGTGAAGTAGCCCGAACTTTGACCCGCGCCATCAGGCAACGGCAACAACAATGGCATCGGTTTGGGGCCGCCCCAGACACCTTCTTCCGGTAGAGGTAGCCTTTCCCATGCGCGCTGCTCTTCGATCAACGTGTATTCGAATTCGAGTAGCTGCGTGCCTTCCGCAGCTTCAATTTCAACCAGACTAATCAGATCGGCGCTCAGGTGAAAAGGATTGGACGAATCAAAGCTCTCTGACTGCTGGGCTACGAGAATCTTTTTGAAGCCGTTGTTGTCGTAACGATCGTCATAAGCGCGGACTGTGATGTCGCCCTTTTCCGCTTTAATGGTCAAGTGAACTTCACACACCTTGGGATTCGAGTTAGGCATGAACGGTGAGGTGCGAAATGAAATCCCCAGGATCTGTCCCCGCATATCGACTCCGCCGTCCGCACTCAACGTCGGTTTCGGAGCCTCAGGATTGAAGACGGCAACGCCGTTCTGCAAGTAACCCTGCCGGAACGGTGCGGTGATTTGTTGGCTGAACAGCAGCGGGAAATTCAGGCTGTGAGTCTCGCCGATGTGATGGTCGCGCCGGTACAGGTTAAAGCCACACGGTGGAAAGCCCATCCGCGGATCGAAACCGATACGCAGATAAAAGCCATTCTCCATCCCTTTGACGCCGTCAATGCCCAGCGCCATGAGCGAGATGCGTTTTGATTGCATTGGCATGGCTTCAAAACTCCGACATAGCCTAAGAAGATTGCAGCATCAGGTGTTTAGCCCCGAACCTGCGAAGCAGGTGAAAGCATAAAGCCTGGGGCACAAGCCCCAGGTTAGCCAATAAATCAAGCCCCAACCCCGTGAAACGGGCGACAGCGCTGCCGCCCGCTCCGCGGGCTCGCGCTTTATTCTTTTACTTTGTTCCTGGGGCTTGCGCCCCAGGCTTTATGCTGTCACCCGCTCCGCGGGTTCAGCGCCCAAGAATTTGCGACGCCTAATTTCCACGCTATTCAAGCACCTCCAGTAAAATTTGCGCGTCGGCGGTGACGTTGAACGTGATGCTTGCTGTCGAGGGGGAGCTGTTTCCGTTAATTCGCTGTGTCGGAAGACCCGCGACTTCACGCCGGTACGTAGTCGTCAGTTCGTAACCACCAATCGACAAGTCAGTGACGACATTTCCATCACGTACGAACACCAACGTGCGTGAACCATCAAAGTTGCGCACTGCGATCGGCGTCCCACTCGGACTGGTAACCTCGAATTCCGTGCGTCGATCCACCAGCAGCGGCTCCGGCGAATCGATCATGAGCACGCGCGGGTCGCCCGGCTCTTCATCACCCTGTTCGTAAAAGACGACATGCTCGCCTCGTAACGCTCGCTCGCGAAAACCGAACCCAAGCGCTTCTTCCCAAATCTTTTCAAACACAGCGTGCTCCTCTTCACGAGTCGGTCGAGGCAGCGTCGCCAGCAACGACTGGAGCATCGCTATGTTTGTCGGTCCAGGCAGCATCTCGTCAACGTGATTAACCTCGATCTCTTCGTACTGCTCCGTGAAAGTGTGATAGCTGGAAGTTCTGAACGGCGCTTCATACAAACTGCGATTCGGATGTGCCGAGCTCTTAATCACCAGGTAGTAATAAGTCCTCGGCGACATCACCGGTCGCAACGTCAACTGCAATTTCTTACGAACAGCACTAATATCGGCAGTAACGCAAGCTGACGAAAGCATCACCTCGAGCAACATCTCCTGCGCCGGAGTCAACGCCGGTTCCTCTGAGAAAGTCCATTCCTGCTGAATGGGCACCGGCTGCCGCTGAACGTCCAAAACGTCCACCTGAAAATCAAAGCCGCTGACTGTATACATCTCCGGCCCGTACGAGTGGTTGAAGCGGAGCTGCAGGTCGTCGTCGAGGTACACCGGATCCTGTTCGCGCGCGGGAATGGTTTCCGAAAGATACGGCGTCAGATCCGCGGGAGGCGGTCCAACGGTGATCCGCGCCGGTGTCAGCGGGAAATTGGTAAGTAGTTTTTTCCAATCAGTATCCGGACCTTTCCGCTCACAGGTAACTACCACGCCAACTTCGTAAACAGTTCCCTGCGGATGCAGGAGGAAGTGATTCGCGTTCTGGCCCGGCGGACCGGGAGGTGGTCCCAAAATTTCGATCAGCCGATCGAGGCTCTCGCGTTGTTCGGTTATGTGCTGTTGCAACTGGCTTTGCTCCAGCGTGACGTAACAAAGTGACGCCAGGGCTGACACTGCGAAGAAAGGAATGTCAGTGTTCGGTCCAGTAGCCCGCGTGGTCGTCTTGATGCGCACGTGGTTGATCGGTTTCTCGAGGTCCGATTGATTGAGGTTGAAATCATGGAAACCGAATCCAGTTTTTGAAACCTCCTTGACGACTTGCGTGTCGTTGAGACCCTGCACGGTAACCAGCTCTTCAGGAAAGGCTGTGAAGATCGTGACTTCAACAGATGTCGACGGCGGAATATCAACTTCGAGCGACGACTCGACTGGCATAAAACCAAGTTGCTGATTGTCTGCACGTTGGTAGCGGAAGGGAAGCGTCAGGACATTCTGGTGTACGCTCCAAAGATCCGGTCTCGGATTCGGAATCACTTCATCCAGCACAACAAAGCTGCCTTTTTCGACTGGAAAAATGTCTGGTTTAAAAAGTGAACGCGATCGAATAGCAGTTCCATCAGGCAGGAGAGTGATGCGTGTGTTGTCCTGGTCAAGCAGTCGAAAACTGGCTAGATCGAAATGCACGCACGTCGGAGTCATGATCACGTCAGGCCCACACGGCCACGTGGTGTAAAGGTCGAGGTAACCTTCGAGCCACGTAATCGATCCCGATCGCTCGAGACCGCCGAGATTGCGTAACAGCTGGCCAGGCGTGTCGCCCCAGATAGTGATCGCTGTCGATAGCGGTGAGCTACCGTTAGTCGGCGTGGGAGGAGTGGCGGGCGTAGTGCCGTTAATTTCGAGGAAGCCTTTCTTGAACTCAGCCGGCACCGGTTCGAAAGTGTTAACTCCCGGCCGGCGCCGCTGCAATTTAATGTCCTCAACCGTATAGCGAAACTTCCATTCTCCGGAACCATCCACCGGTGCAGCGTCGACACCAGTAATCCACGACACGTGCTTGCTTGTCGGAACGCGGAAAGCCAGCAGGAGTGATCCGTCAACTGCCAGTTGACTGCGTTCCGCGTTGAAGTCAGCCGGTACACCCAACACATTGTTCTCGCTCCATTCATGAAGGGGAGCGGTGCCGTCGTATGAAAACGACGCGAGTGCCAACTGTCGCAACGGAGAACGAATCACATCCGGCGGGTTAACACCCGGTCCGAATTCAAGCGGGATCTCTTTCTTGTAATCAGGGATCGGCCAAGGCAGGTTCAGCTTGACCTTGATATTTCCAGTGAGCTTCCAGCCATTGGAGACATGGAGCGTAAACGCGGCATCGACGCTGAGGCCAAAACCGAAACCCCAAATGCGAAGGCCGAGGCCGCCATAAATATGCAGGTATCCATAAAAGGCTGAGGTGAACGAGAACCCGACCTCAAACTCCACATTGACTTCGAAATACAACCGCAGTGGTCCATACTTCTTGTCGAGCTTCCAACCCTGAGCCATACCGAAAGCCATTGCGACCGGCGACAACGTAACGTCGCTCAACTGCAGGTCGGAAAAATCCAGCATGTAAAATGACTTGCACGAGAAGAAGCCTTTAAGCGCCAGGCCGCTGATGCGTTCAGACAAAGGTTGATTGCGTCCGAAGTAAATGTGGTCACGACCGCCGCCGGTGCGATCGCAGAGGACTTCGATCATTCCACGTGCCGTCAGTACCAGGCCCGGGGTCCCGCCACCATCTCCTGCCGGAAAGTTGAAAAGAAACTCGGCGCGGAAAAGGACCTGGTCAGGCGCAATCACGAGCAGGATGACGATCTGCGGATCGCCGGGCTTGGTCACCTCCTTGAGGAAACGTACCTTTCCTTCAAAGAGCCAGGTGCTGCCCTGTCCGCCTCCCGCGGAGTTGTAGATACCCAGCAGGCGTTCGTTGTGCGGATAGCCGCTGCGAACTGATGATCCGAACACGACTCCAAGACCGAATGCCCAGCGATCGTGAGCGGCGGTCCACTTGGTCGGAGCAATGACACTGAATTTGGGTAACTCTTTCGAATACCAATCGAACCAACTGGTCGTCGCTGCTTTCTTCGGCTGGACATTGTTTCCCAGCGCGATCGCCATCCCGTAAAACGCAAGGTCTCCAAGACCCAATGGCACGCCGGCGGGAAAAACGAGCTCCGCCATCAACATCCAGAAGCTGTTGATGGCGCCGGTCGAGTTGACCATGTAGGTGCCGCGCATAAACCCGACTTCGAACGCGAAAGGACTGCCGGCGGTGGGGAAGGCAAGACGAAGGAATCCGGCCAGACTGCCGTCTCGAATCGTGATTGGTTCCGCGCCTTCGGGAACAAAACTCGACGCGCCATCGAGAAACCTGACAATTCCCGCCAGTTCGAATGCGGGTTTCTTAACTTCTAGTCCGACACCCTCGATGGTGATGAGAAAACCGTTGTCGTCCCAACCGAGACGCATTCCATAAACTTCCGCACGGCCGAGCGCGTCTGGAAACAGTATGTGCGCGTCAAAGGCGAGCCAGTAAGCATTCGTGGCACCGGCGCCGAAGCCCAGGCCGATGCGACTGATCGCGAAATCGCAGTCAAACAGGCTCAGAGCCAGACCCTTAACCGTGGTCTCAAACCAGATTCCCTGCCAAATTATTTGGAAATCAAGGAGGAGAGGATCCGGAGAAGGATAGAGAAAACCAACACCCGGCACTTCAACTTCGAATTTAGGCTGCCGGCCTTCTTGCGTGGGATCGTCGCCAAATTCCAAACCCAGATCCACCTGCAACTGGAGCCGCGTGGGAATATCGACTCCTGGAACACTACCTCCGGGAAAGATCAACTCGAAGTGAACGCCGTTGAGTTGAAAACTGAAGCTTTCGTCACCAGCCTCAAACATCGGCATCCGGAGCTGACCACTGGGCGTCGGCTGCGTGTGGTTCTGTATCATCGACAGACCGCCTGTTAATTGAACAAGCGGCAGCGTCATCATGACTGGAGGTTCACCGGGTTCGATAACGATCTCTTTCAATATCCGGCCGAGACTGAGGTCAAACTTTATCGGTTGGTTCCTAAAGAATCCGAGGATTGCGGCCACGGTGACCTGACCGCCGAATTGCAGGATGTCGCCCGCGCCGTCTGCTACCCACAACTCAATCTTGCGAATGCTCCAGCGGCTTGCAGGAAGTTGATTGTCGGGCACCGGCACGGTGGAGTTGAATGGATCATTTGGGCCACCGCCGTGCTCGAAACTCCCGCGAATCGCAAACACGTCATTGCCGATTAGCAGGTCCTTGAATGTAACGACGTAAAAATGCTCTTCATCGGAAGCATTGGCTGGTTTCTTCCACCAGGCTCCGCCCACGTCCTGTGCCATAAAGCCTGACCATGCAGGGTCGAGGCCTTCGGGCGCTTCGAAGCCTTCCGGAAAATTCGTGTTTGCCTGGTGATAACCGACCCCCTGCGCAACGACGTAGAGAGGGCTTTCATTTATGTGAAACCAGCCGAGGTCGAGATCCAGGGCGCTGGCAGGATCACCTTCCGCGCCGGTGAAAGTCGGATCGGGAGGGAAGAGATCGAGTTTTCCTTCTGCGTCGAAGTCGAGTGAAAGCTCGATTCCGACGTCGACGTGTTCGTCCGGCAACTCGCGAAATCCGAGAGCGGGTTGATTTGGATCGAGAGGTTCAACGCGCGTGACGCCCTTCAGGATTCTGATCTTTGCGGGGATTTTTCGCAGGCTAACACGCCACGATTCGGTGTCGAAAAAACCGGCTTCCGGATTTTTCTCGACTGGTTGAAAAGCTGCGAGCTGTGGATCGAGCGTGTTCTCATTAAACTCGAAGATTTCGTCGTTGTTCTTGATTGGCGGTTCGTCTTTGATGCGCAGTGAAAAGGGAAACGAAGTGGTACCGCCTGCTGGATCGCCGATCACGATCCCGACGTACGACTGAAATGGCGCCAGCACGAGTTCGGTGGCGATGACGATCTGGCCAGTGACCGTAGTTACGCCGTCATAACGGCGGACCTTAATCTCGCGAAAACCGAGCAGGCCGCCGATGAGCATCAGCGGATCGACAGTCGCGGCATCGTCGGGATCGATGCCCAACGTCTTCAGGAGCCGGTTGAGGATCTGGTCCAGCGGGACGAGATCGTTCGGCCAAAGAGGGATGGATCTAAAGACAGAAATGAAATTGCTATCCATTCAGCACCCGACGAATTGGCGTGTCGTATGTGAGACCGAGCGATGTGGGGGAGGGCAGACAGTACTACAGCGGGAAACGAGGTGCAATAGTTTTGTCTATGCCGATCTTGCTAACGTGCGAGGGCGTCGGGGTGTTCGGAGATTTCTCGGATGGCGCGGCTGCGTCCGCGTTTAGTGACAACTGCGACGCCCATGAAGATGAGTATTGCGGCAATGATGGTGCGGGAGCTCCACTGTTCGCCCAGCAACAGGGGCGCGAAACCGAAGGCGATCAGTGGTTGCAGGTAGATGTAGATCGCTACCGTGCTGGGCGGAACTTTTGACAGTGCCCAAGCATTGAGATAGTAGGCGCCGACGGTAGGAAAGATGATGATAAAGACGAGCAGCAACCATACGCCGCTCGTGATTGCGCCGACGTTTTCTTGTCGCAGCGAATAGATTCCGACAGGCACTGTCACCACTGAACCAACCAGAAAGATCCACGTGATCACGTTGAACGCGCCGTAACGCTCGAGGAGTGTCTTCGAGATCACGAGGTATATCGCGTACAGCAGCGAGTTGCTCACGATCAAAAGATTGCCCGCCGTCGTTTGCGCCGATAGATCCGCACGCGCGGGGTTCACGAGATAAATCACACCGCCGGCAGCTAGTGCGATGCCGATCAGTCGTCTGAAAGACAGTTGATCGTAACCAAAAAGGATGCTGACAAACAGCGCGAACACGGGAATGGTTGTGCTCAGTAGTGTGACGTTGATGACTGTCGTGAGCGAGAGACCTTTAACGTACAGGAACTGATTGCCGACGACGCCCAACATGCTGCACAGCGCCAGTAACCAAAAGTCTTTGGCGGGCATTCTGAAAAGCGGTGTGAGTTTGCGTTGCAGCAGCACGAATGCCAGTGCGGCGCCTGTAAGCCGGCAGGAGACGAGGCTCGACGGAGACATCGATCGCAGCACGACTTTGCCGAAAATCGGCCAGCTGCCGAAGAGAATCTGGACAGCTACAAGCGCCAGGTGAGGAGCAATGGAGGCTCTGCGATCCGTATCCATCCGTGTAAATCCGTGGCTCACACGACGAGGTACAACGGATTTTCCAGGATCTTCTTGAAGGTTTGCAGAAACTTTGCGCCGGTGGCGCCGTCGATAACGCGATGATCGCACGACATCGTCACGCGCATCATCTGCCGGATCACGATCTCGTTGTCTCGCACTACCGGTTTCGCATTCATCGCGCCGACGGCGAGTATCGCTCCTTCAGGCGGATTGATGACCGCGGTGAATTCGTCGATGCCAAACATTCCCAGATTGCTGATCGAGAATGTTGCGCCCGTGTATTCCTCGGGCTTCAACTTTTTCGAACGCGCTCGCTCGGCCAGTTCGCGCACTTCCGCTGCGATCTGGCTGAGTGACTTTTGATCTGCCGCACGAACCACGGGCGTGATCAATCCATCCTCAATCGCCACTGCCACGCCTATGTCGGCGTGTTCGTAATAGCGCACGAATTTTTCCTGGAACGACGCGTTCACTTCCGGGTGTTGAATCAACGCTGCTGCCGCAACCTTGATAATGATGTCATTGATACTGATCTTGAGATCCGGGTCGAGCGCGTTGATGCCTTTACGCATTTCCGCCGCGCGGTCCATCTCGATCTCGGTGGTGAGAAAGAAGTGTGGTACCGGTCCAATAGACGTAACGAGTCGCTTAGCAATCGTCTGTCGAATTTGACTGGCGGGCTCGTCGCGATAAGCTGACGCGCCGATTTGCGGGATCTGACCCGGCTCGACAGCGCGCGGGTAACTCGGCGCGGCTTTGGGCTGGCTGACTGCAGCCTCGATGTCTCTCTTGATGATGCGTCCGCCTGGACCACTGCCTTGCAGTGAGCGCAGATCGATGCCTGCCTCCGCGGCCATGCGCGCTGCGAGTGGCGAAACGATCAGTCGCGCTGAGTCAGAAGCAACTGCTTGCGGCGCCTGTCGACCATCTACGCCGGCTGCCGCAGGTTGAGCGCTCGCGGCCGCCGCGGCTTTCGCTTGTGCTGGTGGCGGCGGTGGAGGCTGCTCCTGCGGTTTTGCCTGCGCCTCTTTCTTCTGCTCCTGCTTTGCTGGCGCCGGCGCTTCAGACAGCAACGAAGCGATGTCTTCGTTGGGCTCGCCGATGACCGCGATGATCTGTCCCAACGGCGCTGACTGTCCTTCGTTGATCAGAATCTTGCGCAGGACGCCATTTGCGAGCGCCTGCATCTCCATCGTTGCCTTGTCGGTGTCGATTTCGGCAAGCGGCTCACCCATGGAGACTTTGTCTCCCTCTTTTTTCAACCAACGCGAGATCTGTCCCTCCTCCATCGTAGGGGAGAGCTTCGGCATGATTACCTTCGTTGCCATTCGGCGTTCCTTAAAAGTCAGAAAGAGTTTCCCGCAAAGGCGCAAAGGCGCAAAGAAATTAATTGAAAACTTTGCGCCTTTGCGCCTTTGCGGGAAACATTGCTTGTGTGATCTAACACTTTAATCTATATAAGCGACTTCTTTGACAGCAGCGACAATCCTGTTCACATCGGGGATTGCGAGATCCTCGAGGTTCTTTGCGTAGGGCATCGGCACATCAGCGCCCGATACGCGCTTCACCGGCGCGTCGAGATAGTCAAACGCGCGCTCCATGATCTCCGTAGCGATCTCGGCCCCGACGCTGCAAAGCGGATGCGACTCCTCCGCTATCACCACGCGATTCGTCTTCTTTACTGACTCGACAATCGTGCCGATATCGAGCGGCCTGATAGTGCGCGGATCGATCACCTCGCACGAAACGCCCTGCTGCTCGAGTTGCTCCGCTGCCTTGAGCGCAACCGGCACCATCAACGAGCGCGCCACGATCGTCACGTCTTTTCCTTCGCGCTTCACATCAGCCACGCCCAAAGGAATCGTGAAATCAGGATCGTCCGGCACCTCGCCCTTGTTTCCGTACATTCGTTCCTGTTCGATAAAAACGACCGGATCGTCGTCGCGAATCGAAGACTTCAAAAGCCCCTTCGCGTCGGCGGGCGTTGAAGGCATCACCACCTTCAACCCGGGAAAGTACGCATACCACGATTCGAGCGCCTGCGAGTGCTGCGACGAAACCTGGAACGCCGAGCCACCTGGACCACGAAACACGATCGGAATATTGAACTGCCCGCCCGACATGTAAAGCATCTTGGCGGCCGAGTTAATGATTTGATCGGTGGCAAGGATCGAGAAGTTGAAAGTCATGAACTCGACGATTGGTCTCAGACCGACCATCGCTGCGCCCACGCCGAGTCCGGCAAAGCCGAGCTCAGTGATCGGCGTATCGATAACTCTCTTGCCGCCGAATTCGTGGAAAAGGCCTTTAGTGACCTTGTAAGCGCCGTCGTATTCGGCAACTTCCTCGCCCATGAGAAAAACTTTTTCGTCGCGGGCCAACTCTTCTCGGAGGGCCTGATTAAGTGCTTCGCGGATCGTAATTGTCGCCATGATTTATTTGCGGCCTGGTTCGATTGGGTTTGCGTAAACGTCTGTGTAGAGCTCTTCCGGATCCGGCAAGGGACTCTCATCGGCGAAACGCAACGAGTCTTCAACTTCTTCACGCACCTTGCGATCGATCTCGTCGAGTGTTTTCTGATCGACGATCTTTTCTTCAAGCAGACTGGCGGAGAAAAGCTTGACCGGATCGCGTTCCTGATACTTCTCGATTTCGGCGCGCGTGCGATAGTTGCCGGGGTCAGACATCGAATGGCCCATGAAACGGTAAGTGCGAATTTCCAGCAGTGTTGGCAGGTAATCTTTGCGAGCACGCTCGACTGCCCGCAGTGTGGCTTCACGAACGGCGAGCACGTCCATACCGTCCACGAACTCCGCGGCCATATCGTAAGCGCAGGCTTTTTGCGCGATATCACGAAGCGACATCGCCCGGGCGAGGGAAGTGCCCATGCCGTACTGGTTGTTCTCGCAAATATAAATGCAGGGAAGTTTCCAGAGCTGGGCCATGTTCAACGACTCGTGGAACGCGCCCTGGTTCACTGCTGCTTCGCCGAAGAAACAGAGCGTCACTTGGTCTGTACCCTGGTATTTCGTGGCGAAAGCGGTTCCGGTTGCGAGCGCAATCTGGCCGCCGACGATGGCGTGACCACCGAGGAAGCCGAGGCTCTTGTCAAACATGTGCATCGAGCCGCCTTTACCCTTCGAGCATCCGGTGGCTTTGCCGTAGAGCTCTGCCATGATCGACCGGGCCGACATTCCTTTAGCCAGCGCGAGACCGTGTTCGCGATAGCTGGCGAGCACGTAGTCGTCTTTGCGAATCGCGGAGATTGCGCCGACGCCGACTGCTTCCTGTCCGATGTAAAGGTGACAGAAACCGCCGATCTTGCCGGCGACGTAAACTGCCGCCGACTGTTCTTCAAAGTGACGGATCAGAAGCATCTGGCGGTAGATCTCGATCAGCTCATCGTGCGAGAGCGCGCTAAGCCGTTCTTTCTGTCGTTGCTTCGCCTCGTCGCGTTCCTGTTTTAGCTGCTTCGAGTCGATTGTGTCCGGAGGCGCATCCATCACGCCGGTAGAGCTGTGCTGCTCTTCGGCTTTGGCGGCTGAAGGGGGTGCTGCTGTTTGTTTGCTCATAAAAGGTCGGATTATAAGCGAGAGACGTGAAGTGGCGCAAAAGAGCTTAACCACAAAGACGCGAAGACACAAAAAGGCTTATTCATTAAGCTTTATTTGTGTCTTTGTGCCTTCGTGGTTAATAAGTCTTTGAAGCTCTTAGGTCATCATGTCGATGGGGCTGACGCCTGCGCTGGCGACCATGAGGATGGTTTTGCGCGCGTTTTTGTCATGCTGCATTCGGCGCGCGGCGGCGCTCAGTAATTCTTCGGAGGTTTCGCCATCGTCCGGGAAACACGCGACGCCGAGGCTCACGCCCAGGCCGATCATCGTGCCGGTGCGCACAGAGAAGAGTTGTTCTTCAACCGCGTTGCGCATTCGCTCGCTAATTGCAGCCGCCATCTTGCTCGACGCCATCGGCATGATCGCCACAAACTCGTCGCCGGCATAGCGAGTCAGGATATCCATCTGCCTGAGCTCGCGACGAACCACTCCGGCCACACTCGCCAGCAGTCGATCGCCAATCGAATGTCCGTACTTGTCGTTAACGATCTTGAAGTCGTCAATATCCATGCAAACCACCGCCACCGGCTCCTTGTTCATGCGCTGGCACTCGGCGATGCGCTGTTCGAGCATCATGTAGAAGCCACGAGCGTTGGGCAGTTCCGTCAACGGATCGACGAGGGCGCTCTCCCGCGTCTTTTCGTAAGTGAGCGCGTTGTTGAGAGCGCTCGACGCGTGTTGGCAAACCGATTCCAACAACCGCACGTGCTCGGTGGTGTAAGACGTTCGACTTTGCGAATAAAGCGAGATCGCTCCGAACGCGCCGTCTTCGCGGAGCAACGGCGACACCAACACGCCGCGAAAACGTTTCACAATCTCATCCGGAATCCCAACGAGATCAAGATCCGGCGACGCGTTGCACATCGAACGTGAATTGGCTATCACCCAACCCGTAATGCCGTCGCCGATATTTATGCGCCGGCGTTTGAAAAGCTCAACTTCCTCGCCAACAACGTGCGCTGCGATCGCTTTGCCTGACGGATCGTCGACGAGATAGATGACACACGTATCGAACGGCACGATCGCTCGCAACTTGTTTGCGACGAGGGTCACGGTATCGCTCAAGTTGAGCGAAGAACCGATCGTCTGCGCGATCTCGTGAAGTGCAAAGACTTCCCGCTGCGCTTCGCTAATCGTTCTGAAGACTGACGTCTCTTCGGCAACACCGAGAATGTCCGGCGCGAGCCCGGCATCGGGTTTTGTCGCTGTTTCATTATCAACTGCGGACGTCGAAGCAACCTGCTCCTTGATGTCTTGCGAGTCGATCAGTCGATCAAACTCTTCGACGTGCTTGATGAAGGTTTCGACCACCTTTGGATCGAACGCGCTTCCAACCATGCTGCGTAACAACGCCAGCGATTCCTCGCGCTTCATGCCTTTGCGATACGGGCGATCGCAACGTGTGGCATCGTAAAAATCGACCACGGAGATGATGCGCGCAATCAACGGAATCGCTTCGCCTTTGAGTCCTTTTGGATAACCACTGCCGTCCCACTTCTCATGGTGATAGCGCACGATGTCTTCGACCGGGTAAGGGAAGTTGACGCGCTTGAGAATGTCGCCGCCGACAGTCGGATGGATCTTCATCTTCGCGAATTCGGCTTCGGTGAGTTTGCCTGGTTTGTTGAGTATGTATTCAGGCACTGCGAGCTTGCCGATATCATGCAGCAACGCGCCGGCGTGCAGCGCGCTTAGCTCTTTTTCGGAAACGTTCAAGAGCGTTCCCATCTGCTTCGCGTAGATCTGTGTGCGTCGCACGTGACCATGCGTGGTCTGGTCCTTCGCATCGATCGCGATGGCCAGCGACTCGATGGTGTTCATGTGGATGGTCGCCATCTCTTCCGCGTGCTGGCGCCGCTCGGCTTCCGCGTGTACCACCTCTTCGATACGTCGCTCGTTGAAGCGATAGAGGAGATAGACCAGGGCGGAGATCAGCAGACCCAGGACGGCGTAGGTGAGACTCCAGTTCAATATCGCGGCATAAAAGAGAATCGCCGAAGCGGCAAGAGCACAGATAACAATGATGCCTGCCATGAGAGCGGTGCTCTTCAAGTGGGTTTTCAGCATTGCCGGGCTCAATTCTTCCAAAACCGTGAGCGTGATAACGACAGTTGTAGGTGATTTACTCGCTTGGTATGGTGCCAACATTGTTGGGCACGGCGTAACTATAGATCTATCAGGGGCTTGACGTCAAGATCTGCGTTTATCGTGTGTGGAAATCTGAAAAACGGAAATTTTAAGGGTTAGCGGGGCGTATCGGTTTTTCCAGCAGAGAGCTGGCGACCGCCAGTAAGGCAATGGCGCGTGGCGTCTCATTCTTAAACGCCTTAGCCAGATCGATTGAACGGTATAGATCGTCTTTAGCGAGGGACCGCAGCGCACCCGAAAGGCCAAAATCAGCTCCACCAACGGAGGTAATTCTGAGACCGCTTTTCGTCGCGAACGGAAAATGAAGCTCGACATTCTCTCCGCTAAACCTCTCAGAGCTGTTGGCGGCTTTGACAACTTCGCCCATTATCTCCCAACCGCGAACCCGGTCGACGGGAAGAAATTGCGAGGCCACGCCGATGAGCAAGCGCGCGCGGTCGGGATCTTCAGCGTCGATACGTCGCGCCTCATTTGCCGCTTTCTCCAGAAGTTCCAGAGCACGCTGGGGTCCAGAATCCATAAGTAGCCGCGCCGCTTGCATAAATGCCCAGGCGCGTTGGGCGTGAGATATATGCTCGCTCTCCGCAAGCCGAATTGCTTCCGAAGATTTTTTCTCCAGAAGCGCAAAGCGTACCAGCTCAAAATCGACGTATCGAAGTACTTGGACACGGCGGTCAGAATCTTCAATCTTCTGCGCAAATTGTTGCGCGCGGCTGTCGCCGCGACTTGCCAGTGTCACCGCCGCATCCGCATAGATCAGATCTCGCTCCCTGGAACTCTTAGCAGGGCCAATGCGCTCCTCCATCGTTTCCAGCATGCTGCTTCCAGTGGCGTCTGTCTGAAACCCCTGCTTTAGCAAGGGGCTTTCATCATTAAACTCGCTTCTCGGCCCTGCATTCAACGCTTGAAGTTGAGTGTGCAGCGCTACGGCGGTATCAGGTGCGTGCTGCTCAAACAACGGAAGCAGTCGCCTAACTACCATCGACTTTCCGATTCGTCCCGAAGTAGTGAAGTCCTGGTTAGATGGCGGTAACGGTCGTAGCAAAATAGTCGCAGCGACCTGGAAAAATTTATTGAGGATCGACGCTGGAAGCTTAGGTGGTTTCAATGCGACGGTAGATTGCTCAGGCTGAGTCCAACGTGCACTCCCATCTTTGTTGAATGTTACGTAAAAGCCTGGAGTAAATGCATACGAAGATAAGCCTGAGACTGTGTTTGCGTCCGACGAAGGATCCAACTCGGCCTGAGCCAGTAGCAATGCGAATCTCTGGTCTGCTGCCTCTGATCTCTTCTCCCGCAACCTGGAGAGAAAACCGATCGACTTCGCATTTACTTGATTCAGGGCCGGCGCGGCAAATTCCAGCGCTCGTCCGATGTCGCCGTCATCAAGCAACCTGGTGGCAAGGTTAAGCCGTCTCGACATATCTTCCGAACTATTGTTTGAATTTTGGTAGCTGGAATCAGCCCTTTCATCTTTCCTGTCTTGTGTCAGCTTTTTTAAGAATTCTTCACCCAACTTCTGGTCGCGGCGCGTTGCGAGAGCTAACACTTCTGCTCGCAGATCGTAGCCGCTTTCACGCCGTAAAGCGGTGACTAGCTCGGTTGCCATCGCCGGAACACCATCTGGACTCTTGTATGTTAACCCTTCGGCGTCGCCTTTTTCGGCTGCTTCCCACGCCCGGCGAAACAGCGTTCGGGCCGTATCACTGTCGGCATCCCACAAGGTGTCGGCCGCACGCGCCAGCACCCGAGGGCGAAGAGTCCCGTCATTATAGTTGCGCGTTTCATCGGCGAGAGAAGTAACAAGGGAGATTGCAAAGGCGCGTCGCTCTGAGTCCAGTGAAAGATCCTCGCTGGTCTTCCTTGCTTCCTTGTTCTGGGCAAGAATCGAGAACGGAAGCATTAACAAACACAACCTTGAGACCACCTTCAATAAAAAGGTAGGCGAATCGTTATTCATAACTTGGATGTACGTACCCTAATTAACTAAAACACCGTTCCTCCAGCACATTGCGCTCCCATCATTAAACACGCAGCAAAACATGGTTGCGGTGCAACCCGTCTCAAGGCTCCACTCAACACACCCCATTTCCTCACACCATACAGGAGGAACTGCTGCTGCCTGAGGTGACGCATAAACCCACGCGGCAAGCAAAGCGACAAGAACCAGTATATTAATCGAAAGACGGTGGCGAAGGATTGAGGCGATTCTCATTTGAGGTCTCCTTGAATGAGGGTGAAACGGGGCAACAGGTTATAGAGAAAAAAACCGGTTGCGCTCAATTAACAGAGTGGCAGAGTCTATATGTCGATATCCGTGGTAGTCAAATTTTTCGCATCAATGCGGTAATGCTTAAATTGTCTTGTAACCCTGTATTCATTGCGATGTCTCTATACTGGCCTCGTACTTGAGTTAAGTTGTTCTCTGAGTGCAGACAGATCGTTGACGGGTTGTTGGCAGGTGTAAT
>Ga0207643_10000613_pt1 | contig 22494 bp, 22 predicted proteins | sample KBSMisM62_FD_184313 | JGI IMG/M metagenome (GOLD analysis project Ga0207643, IMG submission 184313) | Miscanthus rhizosphere microbial communities from Kellogg Biological Station, Michigan, USA - KBS Miscanthus M6-2 (SPAdes) (version 2) | ecosystem: Host-associated > Plants > Roots >...
GAGCATGGCCAGCCCATGTCGCTCCAACGCAGCCTCGAGCTCGTTCGGGGTCACGAACCTGTCCCATTGATGGGTGCCGCGCGGCAGCCAGCGCAGCACGTATTCGGCGCCGACGATGGCCAAGGCAAAGCTCTTCAGCGTGCGGTTGAGTGTTGCCGTGATCATGAGGCCGCCGGGCTTTACCATCTCCGCGCAGCGGCGGACGAACAGACTCAGATCGGCAACGTGCTCGACCACCTCCATTGCGAGCACGATGTCGAAGCGCTCGCCCGCATCGGCGAGCGCCTCGGCTGTGGTCGCGCGGTAGTCCACGGCCAGTCCAGCCTCGTCCGCATGCAGCTTCGCCGCCGCGATATTGGTCTGGGACGGATCCGCCCCGACAACGGCGGCTCCGAGCCGTGCCAGAGGCTCGCTCAAAATGCCGCCGCCGCAGCCGATGTCGAGCATGCGCAGACCTGACAGCGCATCGAGCCGTTTGGCATCCCGCTCAAACTGCCGGCACGCGGCATCCTTGATGAAGCCAAGTCGCACCGGATTGAACTTGTGCAGAACGGCCATCTTCCCGCGGGGGTCCCACCATTCGCTGGCCAGGGCCGAAAAGCGCGCGACCTCGGCGTCGTCGACGCTTGAATCGCGCCTCGGCTTCGCACTGCTTGCCATCGACCTCTCCCAAGGCGCGGTTGCGGCCCCCCGGCCTCACCGGTATGTATACCCGCGTTTTCGCGCGTGGGCTTGCCGTAAAGCGGATCGCGCGCCCCCAATCGTTCCGGAGAAGCCCGCAAGCCCACCATGGCCCGCCTTGTAATGAAGTTTGGCGGCACTTCGGTCGCCGATATCGAGCGCATCCGCAACGTTGCTCGCCATGTCAAACGCGAGGTCGATGCCGGCCACGACGTGGCCGTGGTTGTCTCCGCCATGGCGGGGGCCACCAATCAGCTGGTGGCCTGGTGCCGCGAGGCCGCCCCACTGCACGACGCGCGCGAATACGATGCGGTGGTGTCATCGGGCGAGCAGGTCACCGCCGGCCTGCTGGCGCTCGTGCTGGAAGGAATGGGCATCAACGCCCGCTCCTGGCAGGGCTGGCAATTGCCGATCCTGACTTCCAGTGCCCATGCCGCGGCCCGCGTCCTCGACGTGAACGGGGAAGAGCTGGTCAAGCGCTTCACGGACCGCCGTGAGGTGGCGGTGCTCGCCGGCTTTCAGGGCGTGCACAAGGAAACGGGCCGCATCACCACGCTGGGTCGCGGCGGGTCGGACACGTCCGCGGTCGCAATTGCGGCGGCGATCGGGGCCGAACGCTGCGACATCTACACCGACGTCGATGGGGTCTACACCAGCGACCCCCGCATCGTGCCGCGCGCCCAACGGCTCGACCGGATCGCCTACGAGGAGATGCTGGAGCTTGCCTCGCTCGGCGCCAAGGTCATGCAGGTGCGCTCGGTCGAGCTTGGAATGGTGCACAATGTGCGCATCTTCGTGCGCTCGAGCTTCGAGAAACCCGAGGACATCGACCCGCATGGGACGCCACCCGGCACTCTGATTTGCGGCGAGGAGGAGATCGTGGAACAGCAGGTCGTCACCGGCATCGCCTTCTCAAAGGACGAGGCACAGATCTCGATCCGCCGCGTGCAGGACAAGCCCGGCATTGCGGCCGCGATCTTCGGTCCGCTCGCGGACGCCAATATCAACGTCGACATGATCGTGCAGAACGTCTCGGGCGACGGCGCCACCACCGATCTGACATTCACCGTTCCCGCTTCCGACTACCATCGCGCGACCGACGTTCTGATCAAGGTCAAGAACCAGGTCGGCTACGACCGCGTCGACGGTGCCACCGACGTCGCCAAGGTCTCGGTGATCGGGATCGGCATGCGCAGCCACGCCGGCGTGGCCGCCCAGGCCTTCAAGGCGCTGGCCGAGAAGGGCATCAACATCCGTGCCATCACCACATCCGAGATCAAGTTCTCGCTGCTGATCGACGCCAACTACACCGAGCTTGCGGTGCGCACGCTGCATTCGCTGTATGAGCTGGACAAATGACGGGCGTATGTCCCCGATGCGGCGCAATCGGCCTGTAAGGACATGGCCACAACTCGGACCATCTCCTACGCCCAGCGGTTCGAGGACCTTTACCTCATGCGCTGCTTCGCCGGCCGCGAAGAGGGGTTCTACATCGACATCGGCTCCGGCCATCCGGTCTACGACAACATGTCCTTTGCGTTCTATCTCAAGGGATGGAACGGCGTCACGGTCGAACCGAATCCCTGGCTCGCGCGTCTGACCAGGGCGGTGCGGCCACGCGATCGTCATCTCGAAACCCTCGTCGGCGCGGCCGCGGGCGAAGCCACTTTCTATGTCGTGAACGACTTCCACGGCCTCTCGACCATGATCGAAGACCATGCGCGCGCCGCGCAGAGTCAATTCGGAAAGACTTCGAAAGCCCTTGTCGTCCCGGTGACGACGCTCAGGGAACTCTGCGAGCAGCACGTACCGCGCACATTCGACTTTCTCAAAGTCGACGTTGAGGGCGCCGAACAGGACGTGCTGCTCAACGGCGACTGGCAAAGCTATCGGCCGAAGGTGGTGGTGGTCGAAGCGCTCGCACCATACACGATGACGCCGGCCTGGGCGGCTTGGGAACCGTTTCTCGCAAAGCACGGCTATCGCTACGTCTGGTTCGACACCCTCAACCGCTATTACATTGCGGAGGAGGCCGATGAGCTTGCGCGCTGTTTCGAGACCGCGCCGGCCTCCTTCGACCAGTCCTTCCAATTCCGCAACGTCAAGCCCGCGCTGGCCGACGAGGTGCATCCCGATCATCGCCTGGCGGGCCTCTTGGCCGGCGCCGCCATGACGCGCCTGCCCCTGCTCGAGCGCGACCTCCTGATCGAACTTCTTACTGGCGATATTGCCCCCTCCGTACTCGAGCAACCCGCTGCCGCGAACGACCTGGAACGGGCGGTCGAGCGGTTGTTCGGGCCAAAGGCGACGGTGTCGAGAGAGAATCTTAAGCTGGCCCCTGCCCCGCGCCTGCGCGACATCTACGCCGCGCTGATCGACAGCGACGAATTCCGCGCGGCCTGCGGTCGCATTTCGGCGAGTTATGCCTGGTAAGATGTCGGCCTCGACGCTTTGGCTTGCCCGGGCCACGCTGCATTCGCTATACGGCGTGATGGATAGTAGCCGCTGTGGGCGCCTGGGCCCGGTGGGTACCGTTTCCTGACTTTCTTCGAGCCGCGGGCGGGCTGCCCCGGCCGGATGGGCTTGCCCGAGGAATCACGTCATGCGTGGCGCGCTCGGCGGTCCGCGCGTGCTGTTGCGCCGGCTTCGCGAGGTTATGGCGGAGCAGGTCAGCGCGCAGGAGCGCCTGGACAAGATCGTGGTGCTGATCGCCGCCAATATGGTGGCGGAAGTCTGTTCGGTCTACGTGCTGCGCGTGGACAGCACGCTCGAACTGTACGCCACCGAAGGCCTCAACAAGGAGGCCGTTCACCAGACCGTGCTGCGCTCGGACGAAGGCCTGGTCGGCCTGGTCGCAAGCGAGGCCAACCCCATCAACTTGTCGGAAGCCCAGAACCATCCGGCCTTCTCGTACCGCGAGGAGACCGGCGAGGAGATTTATCACTCGTTCCTGGGCGTCCCGGTCCTGCGCGCCGGCAATACCCTCGGCGTGCTGGTGGTGCAGAACCGGGCGCGGCGCACCTACACCGAGGAGGAGGAGGAGGCGCTCCAGACCACGGCGATGGTGCTTGCCGAGATGATCGCCTCGGGCGAGTTGTCCGCGATCGCCAAGCCCGGGGCCGAGCCCGCCGCCCGCCGCCCGCTGCAACTAACTGGCATGGCGCTCAACGACGGCATCGCGCTCGGTCACGTGGTGCTGCACGAGCCGCGCGTGGTCATCACCAATTTCATCGCCGACGACGTGCCGAAGGAGTTGAAACGCCTGGAAGCGGCGGTCGAAACCATGCGATCGGATCTCGACGTGCTGCTCGAACGCGGCGAGGTCGCCGACGGCGGCGAGCACCGTGATGTGCTCGAAGCCTATCGCATGTTCGCCTACGACCGCGGCTGGGTGCACCGGCTGGAAGAAGCCGTGGCGACCGGGCTTACCGCCGAAGCCGCAGTCGAGCGCGTCCAGTCGGACACGCGCGCGCGCATGTTGCGGGCGACGGACCCGTATCTGCGCGAGCGGCTGCATGACCTCGACGAACTCGCCAACCGGCTGATGCACCAGCTGCTCGGCCAGGACTACGCACCGTCGCGCGATCGCCTGCCGGAGAATGCCATCCTCGTCGCCCGCTCCATGGGACCGGCGGCGCTGCTCGATTACGACCGCAAGCGCCTGCGCGGACTCGTGCTCGAGGAAGGCGGCCCAAATTCGCATGTGGCGATCGTCGCACGGGCGCTCGGCATCCCGGCTGTGGGCGAAATCGCCAACGCCACCGGCATCGCTGACCCCGGCGATGCCATCATCGTCGACGGTTCGACCGGCGACGTCCATGTGCGGCCGTCGCCCGATATGGAAGCGGCCTATATCGAGCGCGTGCGGCTGCGCGCCCGCCGGCAGCTGCAATACCTTGCGTTGCGGGACAAGCCGTGCGTGACCAAGGACGGCCAGAAGATCGCCCTCATGATCAATGCCGGCCTGGCTGTCGACCTGCCGCATATCGAAGAGACCGGCGCGGCCGGGATCGGTCTGTTTCGCACCGAATTGCAGTTCATGGTGGCCGCGACGCTTCCCCGCACCGCCGAACAGTTCTCGCTCTATCGCGCTGTCCTCGACGCCGCGGGCGAGCGACCGGTAACCTTCCGCACGCTCGACATCGGTGGCGACAAGGTGCTGCCCTATATGCGCAACGTGGAGGAGGAAAACCCGGCGCTCGGCTGGCGCGCCATCCGGCTCGGGCTCGATCGGCCGGGTCTGCTGCGCAGCCAGATCCGGGCCCTCTTGCGGGCCGCCGGCGGACGCGAACTGAAAGTCATGTTCCCGATGGTCGCCACCGTCGAGGAATTCGATGAGGCCAAGTCGCTGGTGGAGCGCGAACTCACCCACCTGCGCCGGCACAGCCATAAGCTGCCGGAACGGGTCGAGGTGGGCACGATGCTGGAGGTGCCGTCGCTGCTCTACCAGCTCGACGAACTGCTCGCGCGCGTCGACTTTCTCTCCGTCGGTTCCAACGATCTGGTGCAGTTTTTCTACGCCGCCGACCGCGGTAATTCGCGCGTGGCCGACCGGTTCGATGCCATCTCGGCGCCGGTCCTGCGGGCGCTCAAGGCCATTGCGGACCACGGCCGAACCCATGCCAAGCCGGTGACGCTGTGCGGGGAACTCGCCTCGACGCCGATCGGAGCGCTGGCGCTGGTCGCGATCGGCTACCGCTCGCTGTCGCTCTCGCCATCCGCGGTCGGGCCGGTCAAGGCGATGCTGCTCGACCTCAATGCCCGCAAGGCCTCGGCCCTGATCCAGCCCCTGATCGACAGCCCGGCCGGCAGCTTGCCGATCCGCGAACGCCTCAAGGCGTTTGCAGCGGAGGAAGGGCTGCAGCTTTGATACGTAACCCGTTTGAGCCGGATGGCGCCGGGCCCAAGAGCAGCGCGCTATCCATGACCTCGGTGCGCTGAGTCGGGGTGACGATGCTTCCTGAGCAAAAATTGGATGCGCTGCTCGCGCGCCACAAGGCGATCGAAAGCGAGCTTGCGACGCAAGTGACGCCCGAGACCTATGTCAAGCTCTCGCGCGAGTTCGCCGAGCTCGGTCCCGTGGTCGCGACGGTGAGGAACTATCGCAACGTGGTCTCCGAGATCGAGGGCCTCGATGCCCTCATCGCGGATTCCTCCACCGACCCCGAAATGCGGACGATGGCTGCCGCCGAGAAGCCACAGCTCGAGCAAAGGCGCGCCGCGCTCGAGCAGGAGATCAAGCTCGCCCTCCTTCCCAAGGATGCCATGGACGAGCGCAACGTGATCCTCGAAATTCGCGCCGGAACCGGGGGCGACGAGGCATCGCTGTTCGCGGGGGACCTGTTTCGTATGTACGAACGCTACGCCGCCAAGCAGGGTTGGAAGGTGGACGTGATTTCCGCCAGCGAAGGCACCATGGGCGGTTACAAGGAGATCATCGCGGAAATCCGCGGCCGTGGCGCGTTCGCCAAGCTCAAGTTCGAATCCGGCGTCCACCGCGTGCAGCGCGTGCCGGACACCGAAGGCTCCGGCCGCATCCACACCTCCGCCGCTACCGTCGCCGTGCTGCCCGAAGCCGCCGAAGTCGATGTCAATATCGCCGACGAGGATCTCAAGATTGATACCTTGCGATCAGGGGGCGCCGGCGGCCAGCACGTCAACAAGACCGAGTCGGCCGTGCGCATGACCCATCTCCCCACCGGCATCGTCGTCATGATGCAGGAGGACCGTTCGCAGCACAGGAATCGTGCCAAGGCGATGGCGATCCTGCGTGCCCGGCTGTACGACCACGAGCGGCAGCGGCAGGATGCGGCGCGCGCCGCCGAGCGTCGCGGTCAGGTCGGCTCCGGCGACCGCTCCGAACGCATCCGCACCTATAATTTTCCGCAAGGGCGCGTGAGCGATCACCGCATTGATCTCACGCTGTACAAGCTGCCGCAGGTGATCGAAGGCGAGGCGCTGGGCGAGATCATCGAAGCGCTCATGACCGAGCACCAGGCGGAGCTGCTGGCGGCCGAGGGAACGGTCGGATGAGCGTTCGTGGCATCCTGGGGTAAACCCGGTTGACGGTGCAGATGTCAGTGAAGCGCACGAACCCGGACGCAACGTCGGCGGATACGATGTCCGCCCGGCCCGCAACGCTTGCCGGTCTTTCCGTCGAGGTCGCGCGCCGGCGTCTGGCGCGCGAGTTCGGTGAGCAGAACATCGATGCGCCGGCGCTCGATGCGCGCATCATCGTCGGCCATGTGCTCGGACTCGACCACACCGCGCTGATGGCGCAGTCCGGCCGCGTGCTGGCACCCGCGGAGGCCGACGCCATCGCCGCGCTAGCAGTGCGCCGGCACGCACACGAACCAATCGCGCGCATGCTCGGCTATAAGGAATTTTGGGGACTGCCGTTCAAGCTCAACAGTGAGACGCTGCTGCCGCGGCCGGAAACCGAGACCGTGGTCGAGGTGGCATTGGCTGCTCTCGCCGGCGAACGCCGCAGCGCGCGCGTGCTGCGCATCGTCGACCTCGGCACCGGCTCGGGCGCGCTGCTGCTGGCACTGCTCTCGGAACTGCCCGACGCTTTCGGGATCGGCACGGATATCAGCGTCACCGCGCTCGGCTGCGCGCGCGACAATGCCGCCGCGCTTGGCCTTTCTGCCCGTGCGTCGTTCGTGGCGTGCGATTACGGGGCGGCCCTCAACGGGCCGGTGGATGTTCTCGTCTCCAATCCACCCTACGTGGCGCGCGAGGAGATCGCCGACCTGCAGCCTGAGGTCCGCGATTACGATCCTCGCCGCGCGCTCGATGGCGGCCCGGATGGTCTTGATGGATATCGCGAAGTTGCCGCGCATGCCTGCCGCCTGCTCGCGCCAAGCGGGGTGCTGGCGGTGGAACTCGGGCGGGGCCAACTCGGTGCCGTAACCGCGATTCTTGCCGGGGCAGGGCTTGTGCGACCGGCATCGCAGCATGATCTTGCGGGCATATCCCGGGCGCTCGTTATGCGGGCGGCGCCATGAGTCCTCCACATTCCTGGTGCGAAAAAAAGCGCTTGGATTGTGGGTCAAGACCGACTAGGTTTCGGCCAGGAATCGACCCGAGATTACCGAGCGCCGATTGCGAGCCCCGGAGCAGGACTGCGGAGAGCCGACGGTGCGGACGAAGCGAACGAAGGACGCCGGATGACCCGGCAGATAGTTCGCCAAATCGGGACGAGATGCTTCATCGGTTCGGTGCTGATCCGCGGGCAAGGCGGACATGCCCGTGAGGAAGAGGTGGGCAACGCCGCGGTATGCTGCGGTCAAGGGGTTGCTGCTTCGCGACACGGAATCTGACATCGCGGCGAGGGCGCCGTATTGCTCCTGCTTGAACGGGCCGGAACGCTGATGCTGGCGTGTTGCACGTGCGACAGAGTGTCGACTTGTTTGGTGAAGCACGGCGGCGGCAGTCCGCCACAATGAAGGGGTTGGCAATAGGCGAGTCATGAGAAACGGTCAGAACAAGCGCATGCGCGGGCGCAACAACCACCGCAAGAATCACAATCCGATGGTGCGCGTCTACGAGTCGAATGGGCCGGATGTTAAAATTCGAGGAAACCCGTCGCACATCGCGGAAAAATACATTCAGCTCGCGCGCGACGCGCAGACCTCGGGCGATCCGATCGCAGCGGAGAATTACTATCAGCATGCCGAACACTATTACCGCGTGATCGCGGTGGCGCAGGAACAGTTCCGCCAGAACAACCCGAACTTCGCCCGCGATCAGAACGAGATGCAGGGCGCGCGCGACGACGGATTCGACGACGGCGACGACGACGGACAATCGGGCGGTTCAGGCGATTCACCCTATGGTACGCGCGAGCCGCAGCCTTACATCCCGCGCGATGCACAACCCTTTCCGCAGCAGCAGCAACACCAGCCTCAACGTCCCCAGCAGGGCAACGCGACCACCGAAGGCGATGTCGAGCGGCTGCCGTCCTTCATCACCGGCGGGCAACAGCCGCAGCAGCATCAGCCTCACCAAGGCCAGCAGCCGGGCCAGAACGGTCACGACAACCAGCCCGACCGTTTCCCGTTGCACCGCCGGCGCCGGCGGCATCGCGGCCCACGCCCCGACATTCAGGGCGGCGGCGACGGCGGAGACGAGCCGACCGCGCGCGAGTGATCGGGGTCATCGGGTGTAGAGCGAAGCGAACCCGGAACACCGTTCCCGCATCGTTTCTTTTCGCGCCGGCCAAGGCGCCGCCGATCCGTTCAGGGCGCGAGCGCGGGCTCCAGTGCAGGCACTAGACGCACCCGCTCGCGCCGTGCCGGAACGCCGCGATAAACCTGCTTCGTCGCCTCGACGATGTGGACTCCGGCGAACGGGGTAGCGACCGCAGATCCCGCCCGCTCCCAGGCCACCGCCGAGCGCAGGAACCAACCACGCGCGACCGGCGGGACATGGAGCGCCTCGCCCCATCCTGTCGGCGTGAACCAGGCCTCGCGCAGGAGATGCGTGATCTGCGAGCGCGAATAGGGCCGGCCATGGCCGAACGGCGTGGTATCCAAGCGCGCCCAGACCCCGCGCCGGTTCGGCACCACGATGAGCAGGCGTCCGCCCGCCGCCAGGACCCGCCAGACCTCGCGCAGCAAAGCGGCTGGGTCGTGCACCATTTCGAGCGCATGCACGAGCAGGATGCGATCAACCGCGGAATCGGTGAGCGGCAGTTCAAGTTCGTCCACCAGGGCTGCCAGACCGGGCCGGTTGGAGGGCCATTTCACCACCCCCTGCGCTGCCGGCATGAAGGCGAGACAGCGCTCCGCCTCCTCGCGAAACAGACCGAGATACGGCGTAGGATAACCCACCCCCAGCACGCTCATGCCGCGCGTATCCGCGAACCGCTTGCGGATGCCGCGGCCGACGAAACGGCGGGCCACGACGCCCAGGCGCTGGGCGTAGAAGTTGCGCAGATCGACGACGTCGATGGACATGGCAGGAATGCTAGCACGGATCTGCCGGTTCGTTCGAACCGGGGCGGCCGCGCCGGAACCAGGATCGACGCCTGTAGGCCGGGCCGGCCGGCCGGGGGCCAGAGCCCTAATCCATAGCCACGATCTTGCGGGCAGTGTACGTGGGTGCCTAACTAGGGCACTGGGCTCACGCATCCGGAGAGCGATCGACATGACGGCGCAAATCCATCTCTTCCCCTGCCTCCAGGACAATTTCGGCGTGCTGCTGCACGATTCCGAAAGCGGCGCGACCGCGGCGATCGACGCGCCCGAGGCAGCACCGGTCGAGGCGGCGCTGAAAGCGACGGGCTGGCGGCTCACCGATATCCTCGTGACCCATCATCACGCGGATCACACCGGCGGCATCGCGGAGCTCAAGCAGAAATATTCTTGCCGCGTCGTCGCGCCCCAGGGAGAGGCCGCGCGGATTCCCCTGGTCGATGTGACCGTGCGCGAGAACGACAAGGTCAAGGTCGGCTCGCTCGAAGCGCGCGTGTTCGAGACGCCGGGCCACACCGCCGGCCATATCAGCTATTTCTTCCCGTCCGACAAGCTTGCCTTCGTCGGGGACACCTTGTTCTCGATCGGCTGCGGGCGCGTCATCGAAGGCACGCCGGAGATGATGTGGGAGTCGCTGCTGAAACTGCGCGTCCTGCCCGACGACACCCGGATCTATTGCGGGCACGAATACACCAAGGCCAACATTCGCTTTGCGAAGACGATCGAACCCGGCAACTCGGCGCTCAATGCGCGGGAAGCCGAGGTTGAAAAGCTACTCGCCGCCCACAAGCCGACCATTCCCTCGACCATCGGCGAGGAAAAGAAGGCGAACCCGTTCCTGCGCGCTGATGTGCCGGAGGTGGCAAAATCGGTCGGACTTGCCAGCAGCCCGGCCTGGAAAGTGTTCGCCGAGATCCGCGAGCGCAAGAACAGATCTTGACCGTTAGCGCGGCCATCGCGCTCGTTTCGCTTTTGAGTATCGGCAAGGACGGTTGCACCGCTTGTCGTGTATGATTGGCGTGCATCGCTTCGGCGACTGCTGCAGGGCTATAGTCGAGGGCTATGGCTACTTTCGGCCACAGAAAACATTAAGAGATTTTGCCATCGCTATCAGCGCCGGGAGGCTGCCGATGGGAATCCGGGAAAGGAACATCGCGGTGGCGATCACGCTGCCGTTGTGGGTTCTGCTGTTGATCGCAGCTCCGACACTGGTTGCGGCGCAGGGCGACATGGCTCGCATGAAATCGGATTACCGGCGCCCGCCGCCGTCGACCGTCGAAAGTCAGGTGCTGGTCGATCTCGGCCGCGATCTGTTCTTCGACCCGCAGATTTCCGCCTCCGGGAAAACAGCTTGCGGCAGTTGCCACTTCCCCGAGCTGGGTTGGACGGTGACGGACGCCCGCAGCCTGAACGATTCCGGTAAGCTCACATCGCGCAAGTCTCAAACACTGATTGGACTGAGGCATGCGGGCAAAGGCCCGTTCGGTTGGGACGGCCGCAACCCGAGCCTGGAAGCGCAAGCCAAGTCATCAATTGCCACTGGCTCGATGTCGATGCGGGACACCGCGACGCCGGTCAAGGTCGAGGTGATCGAGGAACGATTGCGGTCGAACCCCGCCTACGTCGCAAAGTTTCAAGCCGCATTGCCGGGCACGCCCATCAACATCGATTCCGTCGCCCGCGCGCTTGCCGCCTTCGAACGCGCGTTGGAGCCCGGGCCCGCCGCTTTCGACCGCTGGGTCGAGGGAGACGAGAACGCGATCTCCGAGCAGGCCAAGCGTGGCTTCGTGCTTTTCAACACCAAAGCGACCTGCTTTGTCTGCCACACCGGCTGGAGATTCACCGACGACCGTTTCCATGATATCGGCACGTCGAGCGCGGATCGCGGTCGCGGAGCAGAGCTCAAGGACGACCCATTGATGCAGTTCGCCTTCAAGACCCCAACGCTTCGATCGGTGGCCTTGCATCCGCCCTACATGCACGACGCATCGTCGGCGACCCTGTACGACGCGGTAAAACATTATGAACGGGGCGGCATCGATCGTCCGAGCCGGTCCCCGCTTATGCTGCCGCTCCAGTTGACCGAGGAGGAGCGTCTCGACCTCGTTGCCTTCATGGAATCCCTGACTGGCGCGATCGAGGACCCGCGTAAAGCGCGTTAGCATCGTGCCATCAGCCGCCGACATCATTCGCCTGCTCGAGCTCAAGCCGCACCCCGAGGGCGGGCATTATCGCCAGACGTTTCGCGACAGCCGGACCGTGGACGGCACACGCGCGGCATCGACCGCGATCTATTTCCTGCTTGCACGCGGTGAGCGCTCGCACTGGCACAGGGTCGATGCGGTCGAGGCATGGCATTACTACGCCGGAGCGCCGCTCAGGCTCGAGATCGCGGCCGACACGAACGGTGCCGTCGACCGCGTGACGCTGGGGCCCGACCTTACCGGTGGCCAACGCCCGCAGGCGATCGTGCCGGCTCACGTTTGGCAGGCGGCGCAAAGTCTCGGCGACTGGACACTGATCGGCTGCACGGTGGCGCCGGGCTTCGAGTTCGAGGGTTTCGAGCTCGCGCCGCAGGGCTGGGCGCCGCCTGGCGCGGCGCCTTAACGACCCTTGCGCAGATCACCGCGCGGCTGCACTCACACGAGGTACTGGCCACCGTTTGCGGTCAGTGTCGAACCGGTGATGAAACCGGCATCGTCGGACGCAAGAAACAGGACGCAGCGCGCGATCTCCTCGGGTTCCCCCAGCCGGCCGAGCGGAATATACGGCAGGATGCTTTTCTCCAGCACCTCCTTGGGGACCGCCTTGACCATCTCGGTCGCGATATAGCCCGGACAGATGGCGTTGACGGTGATGCCGCTCTTGGCGCTCTCCTGCGCCAGCGCCTTGGTGAAGCCGAGCTCGCCCGCCTTGGCGGCCGAGTAGTTCGCCTGGCCCATCTGCCCCTTCTGGCCGTTGATGGAGGAGATGTTGATGATGCGGCCGAACTTGCGGCTGCGCATGCCCTCGATCACCGGGCGGCACATGTTGAACAGCGAATTCAGATTGGTGTTGATCACCGCGCCCCACTGCTCGGGCGTCATGCGGTGGAACATTGTGTCGCGGGTGATGCCGGCATTATTGACCAGCACCTCGACCGGACCGAGATCGGCCTCGACCTGCTTGAGGCCGGCGGTGCAGGAGTCGTACGCCGAGACGTCCCACTTGTAGACCGCGACCCCGGTTTCACCTTTGAATTTCTGCGCCGCCTCGTCGTTGCCGCCATAGTTGGCGGCGACCTTGTAACCTGCAGTCTTGAGAGCCTTCGATATCGCTTCGCCGATTCCGCGCGTTCCGCCCGTCACCACCGCAACGCGTGACATATCCATTCCTCCCTGCGATTTTTCTATTATCCCGCGTCCGCCGACAAAGGCCAGAGGACGGAGGACAGATTACGATTGCGTCTGACCTTCGACTTCCGCCCCAGCCGTTTGGTTCCCGGGTCGTCTGTCCTCCTGCTAGCGTTCGACGCACATTGCAATACCCATGCCGCCGCCGATGCAGAGCGTGGCGAGGCCCTTCTTGGCATTGCGCTTCTGCATCTCGTAGAGCAGCGTCACCAGCACGCGTCCGCCGGAGGCGCCGATCGGATGACCGATCGCGATCGCGCCGCCGTTGACGTTGACCTTCGACGGATCCCAGCCGAGGTCCTTGTTGACGGCGCAAGCTTGCGCTGCGAACGCCTCGTTCGCTTCGATCAGATCGAGATCGCCGATGTTCCAGCCCGCCTTCTTGAGCGCTGCACGCGAAGCCGGGATCGGCCCGGTCCCCATGATTGCGGGGTCGACGCCCGCATGGGCCCAGGACACGATCCGTGCGAGCGGCGTCTTGCCGCGCTTGGCCGCCTCGCTCGCCGTCATCAGCACGACGGCGGCAGCGCCATCATTGATCCCGGATGCGTTGGCCGCGGTGACGGTGCCGTCCTTGCTGAACGCCGGCCGCAGCTTGCCGATCCCATCGAGCGTGGTCCCGTGCTTGGGATACTCGTCGGCGTCGACGACCACGTCGCCCTTGCGGGTCTTCACCGTGACCGTGGCGATCTCATCCTTGAATTTTCCCGCCTTCTGCGCCGCCTCGGCCTTGTTTTGCGACCCGACCGCAAACTCGTCCTGCTGCGCCCGGGTGATCTGCCACTGGCGCGCCACGTTCTCGGCGGTGTTGCCCATGTGGTAGCCGTTGAAGGCATCCCAGAGACCGTCCTTGATCATGGTATCGACCATCTCGAAATTGCCCATCTTCACGCCGCCGCGCAGATGCGCGCAGTGCGGCGCCTGGCTCATGGATTCCTGGCCGCCGGCCACCACGATCTCGGAATCGCCGTTGAGGATGGCCTGGTAGCCGAGCGCCACCGCGCGCAGGCCGGAACCGCAGAGCTGGTTGACGCCCCAGGCCGGGCTCTCGACCGGGATTCCCGCTGCGATCGAAGCCTGGCGGGCCGGGTTCTGGCCCTGACCGGCGGTGAGAATCTGACCCAAAATGACCTCGGACACCTGCGCGCCTTCGACGCCGGCGCGCTTGAGGGTCTCCTGGATGGCCACCTTCCCCAATTCGTGGGCGGGCAGCGCCGCAAACGCCCCGTTGAAGGCGCCGACCGGCGTGCGTGCCGCACTGACGATGACAATATCGTCCTTCATCTCGTAACTCCCTTTCATATCGGCTGGACGGCGACGGTAACTCGCCTGCCGGCTGACTATCGGCTCCTGGCAACGCCCGCATGACGCGGCGGTGATCCGTCGCCCGTGATTGTATCCTTGGATCTGGGTAGGGCCCTGTCAATTGGAAGCGTCGCCGGGCAGGCCTGCATCAATTGTGCGGGAGGGGCGGTCCGCCAAACGAGCTTGCCAGCGGCGGCCTTCTGATAAAACGGTGGCCGCGTTCAAAAAAAACAGGCTATGCTGCCGGCGGGACAGGCGCGCACCGAGATCATCATGTCCGCGGAACCGGTCGTCATCAAGCGATATGCCAATCGACGGCTCTATAACCCGGCTGCAGGCAGCTACGTGACGATCAAGGACCTCGGCGCCCTGGTGGAGGATGAGGAGGACTTCGTGGTCTACGACGCCAATACCGGCGATGACGTTACGCATACCGTCCTCAAACAGATCATCGTCGAGCGTGCACGCCATGGCTAAGTCCGACCAACCGATCACCATCAAGAAATACGCCAACCGGCGGCTCTACAACACCGGCACCAGCACCTATGTCACGCTCGAAGATCTCGCCTCCATGGTGAAGGCGGGCGAGGATTTCCTCGTCCATGACGCCAAGACCGGCGAGGACATCACCCGCCAGGTATTGGCCCAGATCATCTTCGAGCAGGAGAACAAGGAGGGGCAGAGTCTCCTTCCCATCGCCTTCCTGCGCCAGCTCATCCGCTTCTATGGCGACAGCATGCAAATGCTGGTGCCGCGCTATCTCGAAGTCTCCATCGACTCGCTCACCCGCGAGCAGGAAAAATTTCGAAACCAGATGGCGCAGGCTTTCGGCGGCAGTCCGTTCGGCGCGCTCGAGGATCAGGTGCGCCGGAACATGGAGATGTTCGAGCGCGCATTTGCCATGTTCACGCCGTTCGCACGGCGCGAGGGAATGGCAGGGGCCGAGATCGAGCGAAGCATCCCGCAGCCGGGTGGCAGCGGCGACGAGATCCACGATCTCAAGCGCCAGATGGAAGAGATGCAGAAGCGACTCGAACGCCTGAGCGACAAGGACAAGGACAAGGCCTCCTAGCGTCGTCCAGCGCCGGAGCCATCCGCTTCAGTATCCGAGCGCGCAGCCGTCCTTGCGCGGGTCAGAACCGCCGATCAGCACGCCGCGCTGCCAGTCAATGCCGATTGCCTGCGCGCCGCCCCAGGGCGACGGGGCTCGTACCACATCATGGCGGCGTGCCCGCAGGCCGTCGACCGTCGCTTCCGGAAGCCCCCGCTCCACCACGGCACTGTCCCCCAGAAAGAACGCGCGCGGTGCGTCGATCGCCGCCTGCACGTCCATCCCGTAGTCGACCATGTTGGTGATGACCTGCGCGTGGCCCATGGGCTGGTAGTGCGCGCCCATGACACCGAACGACAGCTCACAACGGCCGTCGCGGAAGGCGAGCGCCGGGATGATGGTGTGCATCGGACGCTTGCCGGGGCCGAACGCGTTGGGATGGTCGGGATCGAGCACGAAACACGCGCCGCGATTGGTGAGCATGATGCCGGTTTTCTCCGTGCAGATGCCGACCCCGAACGTGGAATAGAGCGTGTTGATGAGGGAGACCGCCATGCGGTCACGATCCACGACCGTGAGATAAACGGTGTCGTCGCCCGGCGACGGAGCATGTGGCAACGGCATGCGCGTTGCGCGGTCGATGCGGGCGGCGAGCTTCGCCGCGAAATTCTTATCGAGCAGGTCCAGTGGTGAAACCCGCATGGCGGCGGGATCGGCGATGTGCGTATCGCGCACGGCATAGGCAAGACGCGACGCCTCGAGCGCGAGATGGAATCGGTCGGTGCCGAGCGGATCCAACGCGGCGAGATCGAAGCGCTCGAGGATGTTGAGCAGCACGAGCGCCGTGAGACCCTGGGTATTGGGCGGCAGCTCCAGCACGTCGAGCCCGCGATAATTCGTGGCGATCGGCGCGACCACCTCGCCCCGATGGCGGGCGAAATCCTCCGCGGCGAGGAAGGAGCCTCGCGCGGCCACCGTCGCCACCATGTCCTGCGCGAGCGGACCCTCGTAGAAGGCGCGCGGTCCCTGCGCCGCGATCGTCTTGAGCGACTGCGCCAGCGCCGGCAACCTGACCACATCGCGCTCGGCGGGGGCGCGGCCGTCGAACAGGAGATGGCGCGCGGCACCGGCATCCGCGCGCAGCTTGCCGACGGCCTGCGCCCAGTCCCAGGCGATGCGCGCTGCGACGGGAAATCCACTTTCGCCGTAATGGATCGCGGGCGCGAGGACGCGGTCGAGGGCAAAACGGCCATGCGCCGCGAGGATCGCCGCCCAGGCATCGATCGCGCCCGGCACCGTCACCGCATGGATCGAGTCGGGGGCGATCATGCGCATGCCCTGCGCCAAGACCGCGTCGAGCGACGCGCTCGAGCCGGCGCGGCCGGAGCCGTTGTAGCCCCACACCGGCCGGTCCGGCGCGTGGATCATGGCGAAGCAATCGCCGCCGATGCCGGTCATGTGCGGCTCGACCACGCACAGCACCGCCACCGCGGCGACAGCGGCATCGGCGGCATTGCCACCGGCCCGCAGCGTCTCGATGGCGACCCGGCTCGCCAATGGATGCGAGGTGGCCGCCATGCCCTCGCAGGCGATGACCGGCGAGCGGCCCGGCAGCTGAAAATCGCGGCTCATGGCTGTTGTCGCGCTGTTACGCTATTCGTGATCGGCACTGTCGCCAAAACAAGGAGAGACGCGATGACACTGACGCTTGCCCAGGCCCGTAGCATTCTCGACAAGACGCTCGCGGTCGCGCGCGAAAAGAAGTTCAAGCCGCTCGGCGTGGCGGTCGTCGACAACCGCGGGGCGCTGCGCGCCTACGCCGACGAGGACGGCAGCCCGATCATGCGGTCCAAGATCGCGTCCGGCAAGGCATTCGGCGCGGTCGCGTTCGGCACCGGCTCGCGCCGCCTGCACCAGATCGGCGTCGAGCGCCCGCACATGGCGGCCGCGCTGATCGAGATGTCCGGCGGCACGCTCGTGCCGGTGCCAGGCGGCGTACTCATGCGCGACAAGAGCGGTGCCCTCGTCGGCGCGGTGGGCGTATCCGGCGATACCTCCGACAACGACGAGGTCGCGGCGATTGCCGGCATCGAAGCGGCGGGTTTCACCGCGGAGACCGGCGGCTAATCCCACGACATCACCGGGGGCTCCAGGCGCGCCCGGCGTCAAGCCGGCGCCCGGTCCCGATGTTCGAGCACGAGGGTTTCCTCGCGCGCCGGCCGAATCGAGATGCCGGCGAGGACATCGACGAAGCTGAGCACCGTCAGCAGCAACAAGGTTGAACTTGCTGCCCGCGGCATCAGCAAGAGCTGGGCCGCCATGGCGAGGAACAGGATAAACGAAAGCACATGGTCCATGATCGATTTCCCGCCCGGGCGCGCGGCTTTGACCACCTCGACGTAAAGCAGGAGCATGCCGATCGCGACGATCAGATCGCCCGTGGTCACCGTAATGCTGCGGTCGAATACCGGCGGCATGGTGGGCGCCGACATCAGCGGAATGGTGAAGACCGGATCGGTGAGCGGGATGTTGAGCAGAAAGATGACGATGTTGAAGAACGCAAACGGGAGCAGCAGCAGGGGAAACGAGATCAGGTACATGGCGGTGGCTTTCTTCGCGCGTGGCGTTGCCGGCACAAAGTCTAGCAGCGGAACAAGGGTGGGCAAAGGTGCAAGCCTACGCGACTGCTCCCGCGCGAGCGGGACGCGCGGAGGCGTCGAACGGCTGGTGCAAGCATGAGAGCGCCGACGGCATCGCCGTGCGGCGCTCCCCAAAGCAGCGCGGGCACGAGGCGGTTCGCGCCTGTGCCCACGGCAGATCGCCTGAAGATCAAGAAGGCGCTCAGGCTTCCTTCTTCGACTTGAGCACCTGGCGGCCGCGGTACATGCCGGTCTTGAGATCGACGTGATGCGGCCGGCGCAATTCGCCGGAATCCTTGTCCTCGACGTAGGTCGGGCGGGCGAGGGCGTCGGCGGAACGGCGCATCCCGCGCCGCGAGGGCGATGTTTTTCGTTTCGGGACGGCCATTGGTCCTGCTCCTGATCTCGCTGGTGGTGTGGCGCCGGGCGCCCTGGAAAACCGGGCTTATAGAGGATCGCCCGGGCAAAGGCTAGCCGCCGCATCCGCGCCCCGCGCGCCCTGCTACTGCCTTGAAGCACCGGCGGTTTTGGCACAGTACGCGAGGGCGGCCTGGGCCGCGCCGCGCGTTTCGTAAATGCCGGCGAGCCGGCGCACGGCCGGTCCCGGCTGCTTGGCGCTGCGGCGGCGCGGATTCGGCAAGACCGCGGCGAGCAGCGCGGCCTCGCGTGCGCTCAGCGCGCGCGCCGTCTTGTTGAAGGCGTAGCGGCTTCCGGCCTCGGCGCCGTACTGCCCGTTCGGACCCCACTCCGCGATATTGAGATAGATCTCGAGCACGCGCCGCTTCGGCAGCACGAGGTCGATCCACAGCGCCAGCGGAAACTCCAGTCCTTTGCGCACAAAGCTGCGCCCATGCCACAGGAACAGGTTTTTCGCGGTCTGCTGGGTGATGGTGGAGACGCCCCTCGCCTCGCTGATGTCGGCATCCTCCAGCCGCTCGCTGATTTCCCGCCAGTCGATGCCGCGGTGACTGCAGAAGCGCCCGTCCTCCGACGCGATGACGGTGACCGGCAAGGCCGGCGCCATGCGCTCTAGCGGAACGAAGCTGTGCTCGACGCGCGCGCCGGTCGCCCAGCGCCAGAGCATCGGGGTCGAGACCGGATTGACCACGCGATAGAGCGGCACGAGCAGATAGGGCAGCAGCAGCACGATCAGGATCGCAATCACCACGGCCCATGCCAGGCGCAAGAGTGGACGGCGCAGGGAACGTGATTGCGTTGCGGCGGGCATCGTCCCGCGAGCGTAGCGCGGATGGCGCAGCGGCGAAATCCGCGATCGTTCCCCGCGCGGCCGGCGACCGCCGCGTCGGCGGCCATCCTTCGCCACACCTTGCGCACGCGAAGGTCTCGGTGCCGCCTTACCTCATCGCAAAGTGGAAAGAGTCCGGTGGCCCGGACTCTTTCCGTTCTCAAGGTGCGAAGCAAATGGCTCAGCAGTACGGAGCGGTTTGCGCACCGGAACTGTCGTAGTGCGGGATGCATTGCTGGGCGAACGAAGCAGTGGCCCCCGTCAACGACACGGCGACGGTGCTCAGTGCGAGGCCGCCGGCCAGCGCCAGGCCAAGCACAAACTTGGCGAGCGCGAATTTCACTGTCGTCTTCATGTTCATTCTCCATTGTTCTTTCGTGCCCCGCCGAAATGACCCGCCAAGCCCAATATTGCAACGCACAATCATTTGAGCTGAGCGTGAAGACCTCGCCCATAAAATGTCGTGAAATCAGCACGATAAAGTCCATCTCCGGCTTCGCTCAGGTACCGCTGCACCGCATCATTCGATGCGGGCACAGGCAACGCCAACCCGCGCTTCCGACCGATCCTGGTCGCGTCGGTTCGTCAAGTCGGCACGCCGACGGCGGTCGATGCCGACGGCTGCGCAGCCAATCTCGACCCACGCGCATTGCTCCCCGTCGCCGGCCGCTGGTAAACCAGAGCGAGGCAACGACCCGCCTGGAGGATATCCATGGCCAAGGACGCGATCGTCTCGCAGGAGCTCGCGGACAAATTCAAGACCGAAAAGGATTCGCCTTATCTGCGCTTCGTACGCGGCGAGGGGCTCGACATCATCAGCGCGCAGTACGTGCCGAACCTGCGCACCGCCGAATTGAAGCCGTGGGCGCGCAAGGGCGGCAAGGGCGTGTTCATCAACCACGAGGCCTCGCGCACCTCCAACGACTGCTACGTCTGCGAGATCGCGCCGGGACGCAAGCTCGAGCCGCAGCATCATCTGTTCGAAGAGATGATCCTGATCCTCTCCGGCCGCGGTTCGACCACCGTGTGGAACGACGCCGGTGCCCGCGTCACCTTCGAATGGAAGGCGGGCGCGATCTTCGCCATCCCGCTCAATTGCTGGTACCAGCACTTCAACGGATCGGGCCAGGAACCGGTGCGTTATGTCGCCGTCACCAATGCGCCCTCGGTCATCAACCTCTACGACGACATCGATTTCGTGTTCAATCACCGGCACGATTTCGTCAACCGCTTCTCCGGCGAGGCCGACTATTACAGCGCCAAGGGCGAGCAGATCGGCTTCCTGCTGCAGACCAATTTCGTTTCCGACGCGGTCAACCTGCCACTGATCGCCGCCAAGGAGCGCGGCGCCGGCGGCGGCCATATCCGCTTCAACATGGCGCGCGGCTCGATCGCCAGCCACATCTCCCAGTTCCCGGTCGGCACCTACAAGAAGGCGCATGCGCATGGGCCGGGCGCCCACGTCATCGTGCTCTCGGGCGAGGGCTACTCGCTGATGTGGCCCGAGGGCGAGGAACCGCGTCGTTACGACTGGCAGGTCGGCACCCTGATCGTTCCGCCCAACGCCTGGTTTCATCAGCATTTCAATTCCGGGCCGACGCCCGCTCGCTATCTCGCGTTCAAGCACTGGTCGCCGCGCAATGCGCAGGGTGTCCCGATCTCGTGGATCTCGCGGCGGCTTGGCGGCACCCAGGTCGACTACGCCGACGAGCATCCGCTGGTGCGGCGCATGTTCGCCGAGGCACTCGCCCGGCACGACCTGGAGCCGCGCATGGATGCGGTCTACGCCGCCGAACTTCCCAATCTGCCGCCCAAGGCGGCGTAAGCGTAAGCATGGCCCGGCAACGCAAACGACCGGCGCGCCGCCCGCCCTACCCTCTGCGGCTCATGCATGCGCGCCCGCGATTGCTGATCTCGATCGCCATCGGCATCGCCGTGACCCTGGCGCTGTCGCTGTCCGGGTGGCGAACCTCGACTCGCATCATCCTGGGTTGGGACGCCGGCGTGGCCCTCTACCTCCTCCTCACCTGTATCCTGATGGCGCGCTCGACCATCGCGGGCATTCGCGAGCACGCCGCGCAGGACGACGAGGGCCGCGTCGCTCTCCTGGTGCTGACGGTGCTGGCCGCGCTGGCCAGCCTCGGCGTGATCATTGCCGAACTCGGCATCGGCGAGGGCGGCAAGCGCACCGGAACGCAGCTCGCGCTGGCGACGGTCACCATCTTTCTGTCCTGGACCTTCATCCACACCATCTTCGCGCTCAACTATGCCCACGACTATTACGGCGAGCACGGCGCCAAGCGCAGCGGGCTCAAATTCCCCGACGACGCCGATCCCGACTACTGGGACTTCGTCTATTTCTCCTTCGTCGTCGGCATGACCTGCCAGGTCTCCGACGTCGCGGTGGCGTCACAGCCGATCCGCCGCACCGTGATCGCCCACGGCGTCGTCTCGTTCTTCTTCAATACGGCGCTGCTGGCGCTCACCGTGAACATCGCAGCGAGTGCGATCTGACGGGACGGCGCCGGATGGACCCCCTGCCCTCGCAACGGTTCAGCCCGCGACCGGCCCATTGTTAATAACAATGAAATAACAATGACGGCCCCGATCCTAAAATGCATAAGACATTGAAAATACTAGATTTATTTCACGCAGCGAGTATTCGGAACCCTCCCCGCTAACAATAGAACAATAGCAAGCACGCCCACACCAAGCATCCACGCCACCCCGCCAAGAGTGACAAACACATCCGCCCGGCGAAGCCGGGTGATGTCGGTCGGGCGCATGTCTGGATTACGTCTGTTTGTACAAGATTCGGGTTACACGAGTCAAATTTGAGTCCGGCCGGGCCGCTCGTCGCCATGGAACTTTTATGCCGATTTTACCTTGCTTTTGCCACGCCGTGGAACCCGTGCCGCCGCGATCGCGTTCTATCGCACGGTAATGGGATGGGCCTGAGCGCACATGGAAAAGATCCTGCTGCTGTGTCTCCTGGTGGGGGTCATCGGGGTGCTTGCTGAACTTTCGACGGCCGCACAGCCGCGCCAATAACGCGGCGCGGCCGTTCTTCCTTCGCGTCTGATCCGGCATTCGTTGCGAACGGCAGACGCCGGCTTCGCCTATTCCGCCGCGGTGCGTCCGGCGCCGCCGTGGCCGAAACGGCGCTCGATATAGTCGATCACCATCTGCTTGAAGTCGGCCG
>Ga0207643_10000616_pt1 | contig 22464 bp, 8 predicted proteins | sample KBSMisM62_FD_184313 | JGI IMG/M metagenome (GOLD analysis project Ga0207643, IMG submission 184313) | Miscanthus rhizosphere microbial communities from Kellogg Biological Station, Michigan, USA - KBS Miscanthus M6-2 (SPAdes) (version 2) | ecosystem: Host-associated > Plants > Roots > Rhizosphere...
GTCGTCACTTCCAACGTTCAGTATCATGCGGCCCGGATGCCGGGGATCATTGGTAAGGCTCTGTTTCGTGCGAGCCTGGGTGGCAAACTCGATTGACATTTCTTTGTCACGGACGGGTTCGCCGGTATGAATAATGTCGTAACTATTGGGACCAAGGATCGACGCAAGTGTCTTGTCGTCATATTTCTGGGCGGCGTCTATTAAGGCATCCACTGCCGCTTGCGCAGTGGCGAAGCCGGTTCCTTTTGTGGTTTGCGCCGTCGTTCGCGGTATGCCTAACAGGACACATGAAAAGACGACGGTGCCTGCGATCACCAGAACCGCAGAGCGTTTGTGCGTTGAACGGATCGATTTCATCCGGTTTCTCCTCTTTATAATCACTTATCTCCGGCGTCCACCGCCGCCGCCGCGACCACCACCACCACCTCCGCGACTACCGCCACCAAATCCTCCCCCGGATCGGCTACCGCCTCCCATGCTCGACGAACCGCGGCTCACACTGCTGCCTGTACTGCCGCGGCTGAAGCCACCAAAGGCTCCGCGATCTGCTGAGCCGTTACCGAGGCTGCGATTGCCGACGCGGTCGCCCGCCCCGAGACTACCGCCGCGATTACCAACGCTTCCGCGATCTCCGATACTGCCGCGATTGCCACCGCCAATACCATCACCAATCCCGCTGCGGTTACCAAAGCTGCCCCGATCGCCGATTCCGCCAGGTCGTGTCGTGCTGCCGAGACTGCCGCCTTGTCTGCCAATCTGGTTTCGCGCACCTTGCTGCCGGTTAGCGAGAGAGTCTCCTCTCGTGATACCGCCGAACCTGTCTGCTGTGTTTCGATCTCCGTAAGGGGCACCGCCGCGATGGGCAGGGTTGTGTTGCCATCTATCTCCACCGCCGCCGAGCGGGTTAACCCGATTACCAGCACCGAGGTTGCCACGATTACCACCGCCAAGCGGGTTTACCCGATTGCCGCCGCCGATGTTGGTATTGCGATTGAAATTGTTATTGCGATTAATGTTGATATCGCCGCCGCCCCAACCACAACCCCAGCCCCAACCGCCGCCCCAGAAGAAGCCCATCGTTATGCCGACTCCAAAAGCGATCGCGCCCGCCGCATACCAGGCTCCGTAGTACGGCGGATAGTAAATTGCCGGATATGGATAGACAGCTGGTCCATAGACGTACACCGGGTCATATGAAGGCACATAAATGACTTCCGGGTTTGCTTGTTCTATGACTATCACCGACTTGGTTTCGATCGTTTGTGCCTGCACCCGCTGTTGCTCGTTTGACGTTAACGCTCCTTTATCCTGTGCTTTCTTTCGCATGCGCTGGATCGCGTCCATCACATCGGTTTGTTGCGCCAGGAATGCATTACCTAAATCGGTGGTCCATTGAATGTCGTCTGCCAGGCGCCTGACGACATCGGGCAAAGCCGCCATTGCCTGAATGCTCGCATCCCACTGCTGCAGCTTAATTGCGTCGGCCAGCTTCTGTTGGTCCGTCGCGAGATCCTGATGCCGGTCCAACCACTGTTGAAGCTGAATAATTTCCAGAGGGTAAGTCGAGGCGACCAGCGTTTGACTGAGCAGGTTGTCGGGATAAAGCGCTATCGGCGCTACGAGAGAATCGAGCTGATCCGGTGGAATCTTAACAACATCCGTTGCGCTCAACGGCGGTGCTGCATGAGCAGGAAAAACCGCACTTGCGGTCAACAACGCCGTCGCGCACACCACTGCCACCAAATATCGAACGACCTTTGCTTTGGCTTTGAATATTCGACCTATGACACTCATTCCAACCCCCAGCCGACCTTATGACGAGCCATGCTCATTGCGTGTCAATTTTTGGACAGAAATGCCTCGGGAAGTAGCAAGCTTAGGGGCACAGACCATGCCTGATAACTGTCAATTCTTACAGGGATGAAAAGACGTCGTGCTAAATGGGCAGGAAATCGTGAAAGCGCAAATCATGATCTTCGTCGTGTTTCACATTCTGCGAATGAGCAGCCAGTGCTTCCGCCGGAGGTCAAATATTTAGCTCAAACTCAACAACCTTACCGCTGCTCACCCGGATGATATGAACGCTCGGAGTGCTTTTTAATCTCCAGCAACGTAAACCATGACGGCTTCATTTCACCCGTCGCGTAAAGACGGGCCTGGTCGAGATAGTGAGGTGAGGCGGGGTCCGCACTCTCACCGAAGACAAGCAACGATCGGGCGTGAAGCTCTCGCCCAAACTCGATCACGCTGACATAGCTGTTGCCGAGGTAGCCATAGCGTCGCTTCTGATCTTTTTCCGGGCGGCTGTAGAAGTTGAAAATGATCCCAAGTGGACCGGCAGCGCCCGGCACTGGCAGACTCGGGCGAGCATCGTTGAAAAGCTCACTCCCACTCGTATGCACGCGCTGGAGTCTGTTGATCTCGCCCCACGGCACCTGCCATGTACCCCAATCTCGCTCTAAATCGCCGATGACTGTTTCGAGAGCGCGAATTTTCGGCCATGGAGCCGTGTCTCGTGTTCGACTCGCGCGTTCGTATGAAAGGACGAAGAGCGTCATCGCTTTGGAATTTGTAGTGCTCACGTGATCCCACGATCTGAGCTCAGCCACCGCCACACTGAGTTTCTCCGCGCGCGCGGCATCAGCTTGTTTCAGCTTCTCCCATTCATCGACGAGCGCGGGCACAAACGTTTCAGCCTGAATCACAGTTGTGTCGAACGCAGCCCGCGCCCATTCGTCAAGGCTAAATTTATCTTTGGCGGACAGTATTCGCCGGGAGAGGCGCGCCCGCGGTGTATCCGGCTCGCGTACCATGTACGAGGGGTAGCCCTCTTTGACCGGGTTACCTTCGGTCGTAGTTAGGAAAGGAGTCGAGTTGCAATTCTGAAGAAAGCCAGTGGGCGGGTTGGTAAGTTGTGGTAGTTCTTCGAATTTATGATAGCCCTGCCATTCGGACTCAGGACTACTGCCGTCCAGCGGTTTAGTCCAGTCAACCTTTGCAGCGCGGCGCGGCACAGCAGCGTTGTAGACATAAAAAATCTTTCCATCGCGATCCGCGTACATGGTATTGAACATGGGAATGGCCAGACGTGACATCGCCGCCTTGAATTCTATTAGCGAACGTGCTCTACCCATCGCGTACCACTCGTCAATGAGGCCGGCTTCGTCGAGTTTCGCCAGCCTGAGGGCCAGGGCTTGCTTGCCTTTAAGCGAGACTACCGGGCCATGATGCGTCTTGCGCAAAGTGACGCTCTTAGACTCAATTCCGCCGTTCTTCCTGATCTTGATAACTTCGGTCCACTCGGTCGCGCGACGATGGCCGCTTGCATAAGCGTAGGCAAGCGGGTCTTGAGGATCATCAAACTTCTCGAGATAGAGATCGGAAATGCCCGGATAGTTAACCGTGTGAGTCCAACCCAGATACTCGTTATGGCCGATTATCGGGAAAGGCATTCCTAAACACGAAGTGCCCGAGATGTTCCACCCCTGATTGCTGTGCAAGTGTCCTTCGTAGAATTGAGTCGGGCCGAAGAAGAACATGTGCGGGTTGATAAAGAGCATCGCGTACCCGCTTGCGCTTTTCTGTGGGCCGATGGCCCACGTGTTTGATCCTGGCGAGGCTTCGTTATCAACCTGCCGCGCCGCTGTTTGCGTTTCTTCGAGATGCAGGTCCTGCGTCTCATAGACAAAAACCTGATAGACCTCAAACCTCATCAAGGCGATGGCCTGCCACGGCTCAAAGTGGGCGATGAGTCTCGGCTTCACCTGCGGGTTGCGTTCAAGGAAGTAGTTAAGCCCGTCGGCGAAAGCGTCGCAAAGCTCGCGCGTACGCGGGTTCGCGTTTTTATACTCCGCCATGGAGAGCCTTGTTATCTCGAGCGTGCGATTCAACAGGTCCGCTGCCAGGGCTTCTTCACCGTCTACTTCCGCGGCACGTCCGATTGCCTGTATGTAGTTGTCCTCAACCTGCCGGAAGTTATCTTCGGCTTGCGCATAAGCGTAGCCGAACACACAACTCGCATCGGTTGGACCATAGATGTGAGGCACGCCGTAGCTGTCGCGATAGATCGTGATCGAACGCGCCAGCCGTTCGATACGAACATCGGCTGCCTGTACTTCGGTAACCAACACGCTCACCAACACGAGCGCGGTGATACCTATTGCCTTGAACACTGAATTTTGCTTCGTGGAACTAAGAGGCATTGCAATGGCCCATCCCCTTTCCTCTCATGTCTTGCTCCAGCTCTTTTGATATTGCCTCAAGGAGCGGCAACCTGGATGTATTAAGAAAAAAATGATCGCCGGGTAACATTCGCAATGTGAAAAGCCCGGTCGTGTGCTCGCGCCAGCCCTCAATACGTTGGCGGGGAACGCCGTGGTCGTCGAGGCCGCCGAAGGCCGTGATGGGAAAATCGAATGGGGCCTCAGGAGAGTAAATATATGACTTGCAGAGGGCCAGGTCTGCGCGCAGGATGGGCAGCACCAATTCCACAAATTCAGGATCTTCGAGCGCCTCCCGGGATGTGCCGTTATGGCGCAGGATCATCTCCGGAAGTATGGAATCGGATAGTTTCAGATCGATAGGGCCGTTCCTGGTCTGCGGGCTGCAATGACCGGAGGCGAAAAGGTGGACAGGCTGCGCGTTGTACTCTCGTCTTGTATACCGCGCGATCTCGAAACTGATGAGTGCGCCCATGCTGTGACCGAATAGCGCGAAAGGTTTGTCAAGGTATGGAGCGAGCGCCTGGCCTGCGAGCCGAATCAGTTGGCTCATTTCTTTGCAAGGGGGCTCCGTAATGCGCGAGTTTCTTCCGGGCAGTTGCACCGGACAAACTTCGATCGTATCCGGAAGACTCTGTTGCCATGAATGAAAGATAGAATCTCCGCCACCGGCGTAAGGGAAGCAGAAGAGGCGCACACTCGCTCTTCGATTCGGCTTCGAGTTGATAAGCCAGGGCGTTCTCATGATCAGAATGAGACCTTGTTGGGTGAAGTCATCGCTCAGTAACGAAACTTATAACGAACTTCGGCCCAGATCTGGCGTGGCTCGACCCAATGAACTCCTCCCAACAGAGGACTGTTGTCGAGCAGGTAGCTGCCGTTCGTCACGTTCAAAACATTAACGGTCACCGACCAGTTTTTACCGAACCGTTTTCCACCTCCTAAATCAAGCCGCACGTGGCCCGGCAAGTGAGTCCCATTGCTCGCTTCATCTCCCAGGTTGGGGAAACCAGAACCGTAATGTAATTCCCCGAAGAGGTAGCTATCCCGCGGCAGCACTAAAAAGCTACCCAGTGTCATTGTGTGTCGTTGATCGTGATCGAGAAAGAAGCGATCTGTTGAGTCCTCCTCTTCACTGAGCCCGCCGCTGATCCCGCCCCAACCTTCAGCGCGCATACGCGCATAAATGAATGAGAACCGAAGGCGGTCAGCAATGCGAGGTGAAGTCAAACTCACGTCAACCCCGCGTATACGGGCATTCCCGATCGTCACCGGGAAGAAAATGTTAGACGCGCCCAGTGCCTCGTGGTCCAAAAAGTTTCGCGCCTTGGTGTTGTAATAGGCGGCATCAAACCACCACCCCTTATAGGGAATGGTGGCGCCGAACTGAAGCTCCTCGTCACGCTCACCATGCAACGGCAAGATCTCGAAACCGCTCGTTTGTACAAACTCCAACAGCGAACCGGAGACGGTCGAAAGCGGCGGTTCCTGATAGTAGCGGCCATAAAATCCGTGCAGCACCCAGTTGAGGTGCGGCAAGCGAATAGTCGCGCCGATGCGCGGGTCTAAAGCGTTCTCACTGAGACCACCTTTGAAATGCGTATACCTCAGGCCTCCCGTTATGCTCAGCCACTCAGCCGGCCGGTATTGATCGCCGATAAAAACAGCTTCCATGTTCCCGTCGGTCCTGACGCGCTGCTCTAAGTTGAACTCCGGTTCGTCTGAAGATCGCAGGCCGAAGAAGTTGTTGTCGCGCTCAAAGAATCCGAAAAACCCTATCTTCAAACTGTGCCGGCTCGTCGCTGCCGTCGCGACAGCGTGCAATCCGCCGTAATGCGAACTCCTGTCGTGACGCGGGATCAGCGGCTCGTCTTCAGGTCCTCCCAGGAATTGGCCGGCAGTGAAGTGATAAAAAGGAGAGACCGTCCAAACGAAATGCGGTCCTTCAGTATGCACCCAGCTTAGAAACACAAACGCGTCTCGCTGCTTCGCCTGATCCCTGATACCCGCGTTCTGAGCTTCCGGATCGTTCGGAACTTGATAGTTGTCTCTTTCGAATGAAGTATTGAAGCGAAACTGGTTGGACCGGCTGGGAGTGAAGATCAGGTTGGCAAAGCCGCCGATACCATGCGCTTTATCGTGCAGCACCTCCGGCCCTGGAGTCGCAAGGCCATAATCGGTGCGAAACCCGTGCAGGCTGGTGTAGTAGGCGAAGCGTTTCGAGTGATCTGCGAAGCTGACGAAGTTATCGGTGAGGTTGAAGTTTCCATAGATCACACCCAGCTCGCCTTCCCGGTTGCTGCCGAGTCCGGTGCGCGGGACGATGCTGAAGAGGCCGTAAGTCCTGTCGCCGTATTCTACGGAGTAACTCCCGCGCTGTGCCTCGAGGTAATCAATGTCGTTTATATAGAATGGCGTACCGACGTCAACGCCGGTGTTTGTATTAGGAATCGGCACACCGTCCACAAGCCAAGTCACCTGGTGGCCTCCGTGGACGTGCAGGATGTTATGAACCAGGTAAGAACCGGGCACGTAACTCGTAATCACCCGCGCACTGCCTGAACGCGCCGCTCCCGGCGTCGTCCTGATCTGCTCTTTGTTTATCAGCGTGGTTGGGGCCGCCGTCACCGCGCCCACCTCCTCACCGCTCGGCGCGACCTGGACGTTTTCCTTTAGCGCCACGATCTCAAGCTGAAAACGAATCTCCGGCGAACTGCCTGAGACAAGTCTTACAGTCTTTTCGGCCTTGACGAATCCCGCAGCCTCAACGCTCACCACGTACTCCCCGCTCGCGATACCGATGAAGAGGAATTCTCCGTTATCGTTCGTCTTGTCAACTTGCGAATAGCCCGCGGTTTTTGGACTGAGAGTTACCTGAGCCCCTTTAATCGGACTGCCGTTGGGATCAAGCACGACGCCCCGCACCTCACTAAAGAACGCCGCATTAACACCTGACGTCAAAATCACAATCAAGCCTGCACAGCACAAAATACATTTGATCCGCATGGCCTCTCTCTTTCTTTAACGCCCGGCCATTTTGGAGGTCAGGCCCACTATCTTTTCCTGAGTCGCACCATTTACAGTCTCAACGAATACATGGATGTTTTGCGGCTCCAGTGTCTCCAACCTGATGTACTGGTCGCTCAGCCCAAACTCCGATCCCCACATCACGCGTATGCCGTGCTGGTCCAAAATGCTTCGGAGTTCCCCTGCGTCTGCACGCGTTCGAATCAGCACGTATCCGGTCTCCGTCTTTCTTTCAGGCGTGACCAGTTCAAACACTCCCTGCTTTTCACCATTTCTCAACAAGGTGAAGGAGCTTTCGATTAGCTCAATTACTGTTGAGCCTCGCTCGAGTAGTTTCATCGCCTCCTTAGTCGAGGCAGAGGCAACCACATTGCGGTTCTCTTTTTTCAACCGGGCGGCGTCTTCGGAATTGGCACAGACAGTCCATCCAATTCGATACTCCGCAGTCCCATGAGACTTCGAAGTCGAACCAATGAGAAACAGGTTTCTCCTTCCGCGAAACTTTTGATAAAGCTCGTGCGTCAACACCCTTGCGTCTAGCGCACGCGAAGGCAAAGTGAGATCGATGATGATTGCCGTTTCTTCCGGTACACCGGCAATCACGATTTCCGGATCGAAGATTGCGCCGGTTGGGTTATTAGGCAAACTCAGGTAAAGAAGGTCGGGCTGTGTCTCTCCGGCTTTCGCGACCAGCATGGATTCAGCTATCGCAAAGCCGAACGGTTCCGTGTATAAGTCGATCGTTCTAAAGCCCAGGCCTTCAAACGACTCTCGCGCTCGCCAATAGCCAGGGCTGACGGTCAAGACGGTCGGACACGCTTTCAGTTTTGTCCTGAAGACATGATTTCTGACGATCTCTATGGCCCCGGTGGCGCCCGTTGTAGGAATGCAGTCGTTATGAGAGACATCAAAGTAATCACCGACAGCGGCGGCAAAAAGTTGCTGGCTCGCTATCAGATTCGCGTAAGGCGTTCCTGTTCTTAGTTCGACTTCCTGCATTTTTTTGGCCTTGCGATGGATTAAGACTCTACCGTCGCGGCAGTGGATTTCACGGGCAGCTCCATCACCGCGTTGTACAGACCCAGCCAGAAATCGGAAATTAGTTTTAAGTGCCGCTGGTAGCCTTCAACGATCCATGCAAGACTCTCTTCGTCTCGCGCGTAACGCTGGACGGCGTTCAATGACTCTTCCTTGTGATCCTTTTCGGCCGCACCGATGTGCGTGTAGAAATATTCGCAGGCTTCGTGAAACTCGTCTGCATTGGACCACAGTGGGAGATAGTTGCGGGCGCCGTCGTAAAGTTTGCGCAGCATCGTGTAGGCCTGCCACTCCAGCGCAAGCTGCGCACCGAAAGACATGTGAGCGTCGCCGTAAAGCTCCCGCTCGCCTTCGATCAACTCCCGCGTGGACGGCAGCATCTCAATCTCTCGTTCGAGCCGATCACGGTCGAGCCTTCCGCCTTCCCCGAGCTGCCTTGCAAGCTCCTCGAAGAAGTGGTCCAACAACACCGAGTGGGCCTTGCTGGAGTTTCCGTAACCCATCTCCGAGTAGAGTGTCTTCACGTACTCGCCTTTCGCGTCCAGATCGTCGGTAGCGCCGACGAGAGTCGCGAGCGCGTCGGGAAACGACTTCACCCACGCCTCATAATTTCGTGCGAAGACTTCCAGTTCTTCGATACTGAAAATCCCCGACATCCACCTGCGGTAAAAGTCATTCTCCAGAGCAGGCTGGCTCGTGATCTCCCGCAGCATCTGCGTAAGCGCATCCTTCATGGCGTACTCTCCTTACATTTCCAGTTGGGCCACAAAGAAGCCACAAAGGTTTTGTGCTCCGTGCCTCTTTGCGGCTCAGCTAGCCGCTTTCGCCCTTTTTCTTCTGAGCATCTCTTCCAGATCACCGGCAGAGAGGCTCTCGACTGTTCGCAATGTTTCCGCCCTCTTCTCGAACTGACCAGGACTCGGTTCGCCGGCAACGAGCAACGCCGCGAGCGCGGCGACTGTTGGCGCTTCAAAGATTTTTCGCAGCGGCAAGTCCGGTTGAAAATCCTTCCGCACACGCGAGACAAGCTGTGTGGCTAAGAGTGAATGACCACCCAGATCGAAGAAGTTGTCATTAACGCCGACCCGCTCAATCTTCAGGACTTCCGCAAAAATTTCGGCGAGCACTTCCTCGATCGCGTTGCGCGGGGCGACGAACGGCGCGTCCAACTCTCGTGCCGCGCCTTCCGATCGCGCAAGCGCGCGACGATCCACCTTGCCATGCGGAGTAAGAGGTAACTTATCCAGAACAAGATAAACGGACGGCAACATGTATTCGGGCAGTTTCTCTTTCAGGAATGCACGCAGTTCGCCGGCGGCCGGCAGTGGACCATGGGCAGCCACGACGTAAGCTGTCAGGTATGGATCTCCGCGCGTACCAGTGCGCGCGACGACGACCGCTTCGCACACACTCTCGTGTTCGCGGAGCACCGTTTCGATCTCACCCGGTTCGATACGGAAGCCGCGCACCTTGACCTGAAAGTCATTGCGCCCGACGAACTCGATCCTCCCATCCACCAACCAACGCGCTAAATCGCCGGTCTTGTAGAGTCGCCCGCCCGGCGCGCCACCGAACGGATCGGGGATGAAGCGCTCGGCGGTCAATTCCGGCTGGTCAAGGTAGCCGCGCGCGAGGCCATCGCCGCTAATGTGGAGCTCGCCCGTGACGCCGATCGGCACGGGCTCGAGATGGCGGTCGAGAATGTAGAGTCGCGTGTTGGACATAGCTCGACCGATGGGCACCGTGGCTGCGGTGCGCGGGACTTCTCGCACCAGTTGCCAGGAGGAGAAGGTCGTGCTCTCGGTTGGGCCATAGACGTGGACCAGGCGGCGTGGTGGGCCGTTCTCGAGCACTTGCCTGACCGCCGAAGGGTCTGCTGACTCGCCACCGAAGAGTAAATGCTCGAGCGGAGCAAAGGCCTCAGGTACCTCAGCCGCGATCTGGTTGAAGAGCGCCGTCGTCAGGAAGAGCGTGTCGATTCGCTGCCGCCGAATCTCCGCGGCGAAATCGCGTGGCGACAGGATTACGTCGAGAGGCAGCCCGGCGAGTTGCGCCCCGCTCAACAGCGCGCCCCACACCTCGAACGTCATGGCGTCGAAAGAAGCGTTTGACGCCTGCGCCACACAGTTCGCAGAACCCAGCTCTACATAATCATCATCAGCAACCAGGTGATTGACGGCGCGGTGTGGAATAACGATACCCTTCGGCGTGCCCGTCGAGCCCGAGGTGAAGATGACGTAGGCGGAGTTCTCAGGATTAGTGCTGTTCGCGGGATCTGCGTCGCTCTCGAGATCGATGGTGCAGTCAGCAGTGTCAAGGAGAACCCGCTCGTGTCCGTCGCCGGCGAGACCCTCCGCCGTCACGCCGTGGGTGATGAGCACGGGGCACTGCGAGATTTTAAGCATGAAGGCGAGCCGCTCGCGCGGGTAGTCCGGGTCCAGGGGCACGTATGCGCCGCCCGCTTTGAGCACGGCGAGCATGGCAACGATCATCTCCACCGAGCGTCGCGCGAGCAGTCCGACGGGCACTTCCGGTCCAACGCCGAGCCGGCACAGGCGATGCGCCAGTCGATTCGCTCTACAGTTCAACTCCTCATACGTGAGTTCTTGTTCACCGAATCTAACTGCAACCGCAGCCGGCGTGCGCCGAGCCTGTGCAGCGAACATTAAATGAATCGGGCGATATTCCCCGGAGTCTTCCCTGAAGTCTCTATGTGTGTCGTTCCACTCGAACAACACCTTATCCCTTTCGGTCTCCGACAGCAGTTGCAGCCGCGAGACCTGTTCATCCGGGTTTGAGACTGCGGCCGCGAGCAAGCGCTCGAAGTGACTCGCGATTCGCTCTATACTCGCTGCGTCAAACAAGTCAGTGTTGTAATTGAACGTGCCGGCGAGACCTTCATTCGATTCGGCCATCGATAACGACAGATCGAACTTCGACGTTTGAGTCTCCAGCTCCAACTGGCTCATGCTCAAACCAGAAAGACTCAAGCTCTCAGTCACGGCATTCTGTAGATGAAACATGACCTGGAAGAGAGGTGAGTGGCTCAGAGCTCTTTCAGGGTGCAACTCTTCCACCAGCTTCTCGAACGGCAAGTCCTGGTGCGCGTATGCCTCTAACGCCGTTTCCCGTATCTGCCTCAACAACTCCCGAAACGTCATCCCGGTTGAGAGGCGCACACGTAAGACCAGCGTGTTTACAAAGAACCCGATCAAGCTCTCGGTTTCGGCACGGTTGCGATTGGCGATCGGCGTGCCGATAAGGATGTCTTCCTGATTCGTATAGCGATAGAGCACGGCGGAGAAGGCCGAGAGTAGTGTCATAAACAGCGTTGCACCCTCACGACGGCCCAACTGCATAATTTCCTGGCTTAATTTTTTCGTGAAGGTCAGGGATAGATAAGCGCCTTGAAATGTCTTGAACGCCGGGCGCGGTCTATCCGTTGGCAGTTCGAGAAGCGGCGGGGCGCCGGCCAGTTGTGTTCTCCAGTAGGAGAGTTGCTCTTCGAGCCGCTCACCTTGCAGCCACCTTCTCTGCCACGACGCAAAGTCCGCGTACTGTATTGGCAATTCGGGAAGCGCTGCTCGTTGCCCGTTCGTGTAACCTTCATAAAGCACCTCCAGCTCGCGTATGAAGACTTTGATGGACCAGCCATCGGAAATGATGTGATGCATCGTGATTAACAACACGTGATCATCTTCTGCGAGCCGCAGCAACTTGACGCGTAGCAGCGGGCCTCTGGCAAGGTTGAACGGTGTCTCCGCTTCTTCGGCGGCGAGCCGTGCGGCTGTCGCTTCCTTCTCTTCCGAAGAGGATTCGCGAAGGTCGATAAGCGTCAAACTAAAATCGCAAGCCGCGTTGATGACTTGAACCGGGCGGTCGTCAACTATGGAGAATGTCGTGCGCAGTGCCTCATGCCGCCGCAGGATTTCACTCAGGCTTTGCTCCAGCGCTGTGACGTTGAGCGCTCCCTGCAAACGAATCGGATCCGAGATGTTGTAAAGAATATTGTCGGGTTCGTATTGATCGAGAAACCACAGGCGCTGCTGCGCAAAAGACAGCGAAGCAGTTCTGGTCTCGTGCCTGCCGCTCGCCTCCGAAACTCTCTCATGCGCACGGAAAGTTTTCTTCACTGTTTTCCCTTTGCCGCTTTCGCCTTTTTTCTTCTGAGCATCTCTTCCAGATCGTCCGCAGAGAGACTCTCGATTCGTCGCAATGTCTCCGCCCTCTTCTCAAACTCACCACGGCTCGGTTCGCCGGCAACAAGCAACGCAGCCAGCCCGGCCACCGTCGGGGCTTCAAAGATTTTTCGCAGCGGCAAGTCTGGCTGAAAATCCCTCCGCACGAGCGAGACCACTTGTGTGGCTAACAATGAATGTCCTCCCAATTCGAAGAAGTTGTCATGAACACCCACCCGCCCAACCTTCAGCACTTCAGCAAACATTCCGCAGAGCACTTCCTCGATCGCGTTGCGCGGGGCGACGAACGGTGCATCCAGTTCACGCTCGGTTCCTTCGGGCGGGGGAAGCGCCCGGCGATCCACCTTGCCCTGCGGAGTAAGAGGCAATTTATCCAGGAAGAGATAGACTTGCGGCACCATGTATTCGGGCAGCTTCTCTCTGAGGAATGCATATAACTGGCTTCGCGTTGGCGCTTGTTCAGCGGCAGGAACGACGTAAGCCGCCAGGTGTGTATCGCCGTGAGTATCAGCGTGCGCAGTAAGGACTGCCTCGCGCACGCCTTCGTGTTCGCTCAGTGCGGTTTCGATTTCACCCAGTTCAATGCGGAAGCCGCGTACTTTCACCTGCTGGTCCTTACGACCGAGAAATTCAAGCTGGCCATCCGCGAGGTAACGAGCCATGTCCCCGGTCGAGTACAAACGCGCCCCGGCACTTCGGCTAAATGGGTCGGGAATAAATTTCTCCGCCGTCAGTTCTGCTCTATTTAGATAACCACGGGCGACATTCTTCCCTCCGATGTACAGCTCTCCCACGACACCAGGCGGCACCACCTCCAGGTGCTGATCGAGCACATAAGCCTGCACATTCGGCAGCGGCTTTCCGATGGGAAGCGTGACGCTGCGCGCGTCCTTCACGGTTTCGTCGATCTGATAAGTCGTCACCCCAACGGTTGTTTCCGTCGGTCCGTAATGATTGAAGATTGAGCACTGCGCGATCGTCCACAGTTGTTCGCCAAAAGTGACGCGCGAAGCCTCTCCGCCGATCATGAGTACCTTGCGAGGCATCAGTTTCGACGGGTCAACGGCCTGTTGGAGAGCAGCCAGATGCGAAGGAGCTATCTTCAGGTAATCTATGCGGTGTCGTTCGAAGTAAGCTGCCAGGGCCTGCGCATCCGCCGCGCATTCTTCACTTATCAAATGCAGGCAGCCGCCAGTCAGCAACGGTGCGTAGATCGTCGTGACAGGCCCATCTACAGTCACGGCCTGGACCATTGCGAAGCTTGCGCAAGCATCCAACCCAAGGCGCTCGCGGATACCGTGAATGTAGTTGCTAAGTTGGCGATGCTCCACGAGCACGGCTTTAGGACGACCTGTCGAGCCGGAGGTGTAGATGACATACGCGAGGTTCTCTGCCCCGACGCCTCCGTCAAAATTCGCTCCGTTCTCCTGAGCGATGATCTCCCGATCAGAATCGAGACAGATCAACTTAGCGTCTCCGGCTGGAAGTGATTCTTTCAAACCCTCGCGCGTCAAAACGACGGACAGGCCGGCATCTCGGATGATGAATGAGAGTCGCTCCCGCGGAGACGCCGGATCGAGTGGAACATAAGCTCCGCCGGCTTTGAGGATGCCAAGCAATCCGACCAGCATCTCGATCGAGCGTTCTAAAAAGATGCCGGCCAGGACTTCCGGCCCAACACCCAGTTTTTGCAGATAGCGCCCGACCTGATTCGCTCTTTGATTCAACTCTCTGTACGTGAGTTCGTCCTGCTCAAATCGCACTGCCACCGCATCCGGCGTAAGCGCGGCTTGTTTCGCGAACGCTAAATGAAGAGGGTTATCGTTGCCGTAATCTCTGCGGGTGTCGTTCCACAGACACAGGATCTCATCCTTTTCGGTCTCGGTCAGTAGTCGCAGGCGCGAGACCTGCTCATCAGGATTTGAGACTGCGGCCTCGAGCAAACGCTCAAAATGTCGGGCCATCTGCTGGATACTCGCTGCGTGGAACAAGGCAGTGTTGTAATTCAACCTGCCGGCGAGACCTTCTTTCGTTTCGAGCATCGATAACGACAGATCGAACTTCGCCGTTTGAGTGTCGACTTCCCACTGACTCATGCTCAAACCGGAGAGGCTCAACCTCTCCGTCACGGCGTTCTGTAGATGAAACAGGACCTGGAAGAGAGGTGAGTGACTCAGAATCCTTTCAGGCTGCAACTCTTCCACCAGCTTCTCGAAAGGCAAATCCTGGTGCGCGTATGCTTCTAACGCCGTCTCCCGCACCTGGCCCAGTAAGTCGCGAAACGTCATCTGCTCCGTGAAACGCGTGCGCAGGATCAGCGTGTTGATAAAGAAACCGATCACGCTTTCAGTTTCGGCACGGTTGCGGTTGGCGATTGGCGTACCGATGAGGATGTCGCGCTGTCCCGAATAGCGGTACAGCAAAGTGGAGAAGGCCGAGAACAAAGTCATGAACACCGTCACACCCTCACGACGGCTCAATCGCGTAATATCTTCGCTGAGACTTTTGGAGAGATTCAGGAACACATCGGCGCCGTGAAATGTCTTGAACGCAGGCCGTGGTCTGTCGGTGGGTAATTCGAAAAACGGCGGAGCATCGGCCAGTTGCGCTCTCCAGTAGGAGAGTTGCTCTTCGAGCCGCTCACCTTGCAGCCAGCCTCTCTGCCACAACGCGAAATCCGCGTATTGGAGGGGTAAGTCGGGAAGCACGGCGTCTCGCCCATTCACGTATGCTTCGTAGAGTTCTCCTATCTCACGTATTAAGACCTTGATAGACCAGCCGTCTGAAATGATGTGATGCATCGTGACCAGCAACACGTGATCTTCTTCTGCGAGCCGCAGCAGTTTGACACGGAGTAACGGTCCTTCGGCCAGGTTGAACGGCTTTCGTCCTTCTTCGCCGGCGAGCCGGACAGCTGTCGCTTCCTTCTCTTCGAGAGAGCCCTCTCGAAGCTCGATAACCCTTAATCGGACAGCTTGCATTTCATTGATGACCTGGACCGGGTGGGCGCTAACCACCGCGAAAGTCGTGCGCAAAGATTCGTGGCGTTTCAGGATGTTGTTCAGGCTCCGCTCTAACGCGGTTACGTCGAGTGCTCCGTGCAAGCGAATCGCCGTCGGGATGTTGTAAAGAATATTGTCGGGTTCGTACTGATCGAGAAACCACAGGCGCTGCTGCGCATAGGAAAGCGACGCAGTTCTGGTGAGCGAGACCTTCTGTTCCGCGGGCGTCTCGCGCCTGCGATCGATCTTGTCCTCGCCTATCCTTTCAACTGAATGGGATTTGGCGGCCTCTTCACCAGTCTCTTCATTGGCCTCTCCATCTGAGGACGAGGAGACTTGCAGCAACAACTCGGCGGTGCGCTCGATCCGCTCACCATGATCTTCAACCAGCGCTTGCGCCAGACCTGCCACGGTCGGCTGCTCAAAAACTTTGCGCACCGCCAATTCCACTCGGAAAGCTTCTCGTACGCGCGAAACTATCTGAGTAGCCGATAGCGAGTGACCGCCGAGATCGAAGAAGTTGTCGCAAACACCGACTCGTTCCAGTTGCAACACCTCGGCAAAAATCGTGGCGAGCACCTCTTCCAACGCACCGCGCGGAGCGATGTAGCCCTCTTCGGTCTCAAGATTTATTTCAGGTGCGGGGAGTGCGAGGCGATCTATCTTGCCGGACGACGTCAGCGGTAAAGCTGCCAACATCACGAACGCCGAGGGCAACATGTACTCCGGCAATTTCGCTCGCAAAAAATCACGCAGTTGCCTGGTTTCGATTGTGCATCCGGGATTGGCTATCACATATGCAACCAGCCTTCTCTCTCCGCCCTCCTGGCGCAGCGTTACGACCGCCTGGCTAACTGTTTCGTGCTCTCTGAGCGTCGCTTCTATCTCGCCCAGTTCGATTCGCATTCCACGAATCTTCACTTGAAAGTCATTACGACCAATGAACTCGATGTTGCTGTCTTTGCGATATCGTGCGAGATCGCCCGTCTTGTAGAGTCTCGCGCCCGGAATGGTGCTGAAGGGATGCGGTATGAACCTCTGGGCGGTCAGCTCGGGGCGATTTAGATAGCCGTGTGCCAGACATGCGCCGCCGATATAGAGCTCACCCGGCACACCGACCGGCACCGGATGAAGATGCGAATCCAGCAGGTACATTTCCGTATTTGCAATGGGGCGGCCCAGGGGTGGGAACACTGACCAGCTTTCGGGATCGCGAGGCAACGTGAAGGACGTCACGACGTGCGTTTCCGATGGGCCATAATGATTGTAGAGTGTGCAATCTTTTAACCGCGCGAATAGCTTGCGAACATCGTCCGTAATTTGTAACTGCTCGCCGCCGACCATGAGCTCGCGGAGACTCAAAAGCGTCTGCGGTTTATCGCAGAACTCTTCCGCTAGCTTCTGCAAGACCAACACAGGCAGATGAAATCTCTCGATCCTGTTTTCATAGATGAAGCGGCCGAGCGCGGGAATGTCCACACGCAGCGAATCGCGAACGAGCAACAAGCATGCACCCGCCGCAAAGGTGGAAAATATCTCCTCGAAACTGATGTCGAAATTCAAGGAGGCGAACTGCATCGTCCGCGCGCTCTTAGTAGGCGCCGCGAGGTGCCAGTCGACCAGATTCACGATTGCGCGGTGCGGCATACAGACGGCCTTCGGCGTTCCGGTCGAACCAGACGTGTAGATCACGTAAATCCAATTCTCCGGCGTCACGGATGTCAGAAGATCTTCGTCACTACTCCGCGCGATACTCTCCCAATCTGTATCAAGACAGATCACACGCGCGCCGGTTTCCGGAAGGTCCGCTGCCAGACGCTGCTGCGACAGCACGAGCGGACCGCCGGCATCTCTCAACATAAAAGCCAGACGTTCGTGCGGATATGAAGGATCGAGCGGCAGGCACGCCGCGCCTGCCTTGAGTGTGCCAAGGACGCCGGCGATCGTTTCCAAAGACCGCTCCATGAAGATGCCGACCACGTCGCCCGCACCGGCACCTAGTCCGCGCAGGTGATGGGCCAGCTTGTTGGCCCGTGAATTCAATTCCCTGTAGCTGAGCCGCTCATCTTCCAAAGCGATGGCGACTGCATCCGGCGTCCGCTCGACCTGGGCTTCGAAAAGCTGATGTGCGCAAAGCTCCTGCTGGTATTCAGCGTGGGTGTCGTTCCAGTCGAGCAGCAGCTCGCGTCTTTCAGCCTCGCTCAGGAGCGGCAGCTCGGAAATGCGCGCAGACGGATCGGCAACGATGCCTTCAAGCAGGGTCCGCAGATGTCGCCCCATCCGGCCGATTGTGTCACTGTCAAAAAGATCTGTGTTGTACTCGAGCGTGCCCTGAAGTTCTGGACCCAGCTCGTCGAAGTAGAGCGTGAGGTCGAACTTTGCCGTCTCGGCCTGATACTTGAGAGGTGTCACGACGAGGTTCGTAAGCTGCACCTTGCGCTCCGGCGTGTTTTGCAGCACGAAGACCACCTGCACGAGCGGGCTGTGGCTTAGATCCCGGTTGGGCTGTAACTGCTCCACGAGATATTCAAATGGCAAGTCCTGGTGGGCGTATGCGCTGAGGGCCGTCTCACGGACCAGCTTTAATAGTTCTCTAAAAGTCGGATTGCCGGACAGGTTCGTGCGCATCGCCAGCGTGTTGACAAAAAACCCGGTTAGTCTTTCCAACTCGTGGCGGTGGCGATTGGCAATCGGCGAACCGACGATCAAGTCTTCCTGTCCCGTGTAGCGATACAGAAAGACCTTGAAGGCCGCCAGCAACGTCATAAAGAGAGTCACGCCCTCCGTCTTGCAGAGAGATCTGATCGATTGCGACAGGTCAGGCGACAGTGGGAAAGAGAGGCTCGACCCGTTGTAAGTTTGGAGTGCCGGACGAGGACGATCCGTGGGCAGTTCCAGAATCGGCAGGCTCCCGCCGAGATGTTGCCGCCAATATGCAACCTGCTCGTCGAGCACGTCGCCTTGTAGCCAGTCCCGCTGCCAGGCAGCGAAGTCAGCGTATTGGATCGGCAACGCGGGCAGCGCGATCTCACGCCCTGTCGTGTAACCTTCGTAGAGCGCGACTATCTCGCCGATAAGCACGCCCATGGACCATGCGTCACTCACGATGTGATGCATTGCGAGCAGAAGGACGTGCTCCTCGTCTTTCAGCCGAACCAGAGTGATTCGCAGGAGTGGGCCCCGTTTCAAGTCGAACGATGCCTGTGTCTGTTGGTGAATCAGGTTCTGAACTATGTCGTCTCGTTCCGACTCGGGGAGATGGGTGACATCTGCGAGTTGCAGATGAAATGGTTCCGGAGGCGCGATTATCTGAACGACCTCGTTATCCCTGACATCGAACGTCGTGCGCAAAGCCTCGTGACGCCGAATGACTTCGCTGAAAGATCTCTCCAACGCGACCGTGTCGAGTTTTCCTTGCAGCAAGACGGAGCTCACCAGGTTGTAAGCAGGACTGCCCGGCTCGAACTGATCGAAGAACCAGAGTCGCTGTTGCGCGAAAGACAAAGGGGCAGGCCCGCGCTCTTCGCGGCGAGGAATTCTTTCGGCCGCAGGCGAGTTGATTCCCTGCTCTCTCAGCAGCGCTTCCAACAGGGATCGCCTTTTAGCCGAGAGCTCGAACACTCCCTTTGATGTACTACTCATCGCGTGAGCCTCTCCTCAAAAATGAAAGCCACAAAGAAGCAGAAAAGATTTTTCTTAAGTGTTTTGTGCCTCTTGTGCCGCTTTATGCTGAATCAAGTCATCAACCTCCTCGTCCGATAGGTCGGCGAGCTTCAGCAACAACTCGGCAGTGCGTTCCACTCTCGCTCGTTTTCCTTCATCCTCTAAAATAGACGCCGCCAACCCAGCCACACTCGGCGCCTTAAAGAGCGCCCGCAACGGCAGTTCCAACTGAAATGCTTCTCGTACTCGCGACAAGACCTGGGTTGCCTGAAGCGAATGTCCGCCGAGATCGAAGAAGCTGTCGTTAACACCGACTCGTTCGAGTGACAGAACTTGCGAGAAGATTCCGGCCAGCACTTGTTCCAACGCCGTTCGCGGCGCCAGATAAGTTTCTTCAACATCGAATCCGATTTGATTGGGCAACGCGTTACGATCGACTTTGCCGGTGGTTGTGAGCGGCAAGGCATCAAGCACGACGAACGAAGCGGGCAGCATGTACTCCGGCAGCCGCTCTTTGAGAAATTCCTTTAGTTGCTTCGCGGTCGCAGTTCCCGGTTCATTGAGAACCACATACGCCGTCAGTCGCTCCCTCGCTACGACAACCGCCTCCCTAACCTCCGGATGCTGTGCCAACATGAGTTCGATTTCACCCAACTCGATCCGGTAACCGCGAATCTTCACCTGGAAGTCGTTACGACCGGCGTATTCGATATTGCCCTTTGCGAGAAAGCGCGCCAGGTCTCCCGTCTTATAGAGACGCGCACCTGGCTTCGCGCCGAATGGGTTAGGGACGAAACGCTCTGCCGTTTGATCGGGGTGATTGAGATAGCCGCGCGCTACCCCGCCGCCGCCGATGTACACTTCGCCTGTAACCCCGACTGGCGCAGGTTGGAGTTGTGAATCGAGCACGTAAATCTGTGTGTTCGCCACGGGCCGGCCAATCGGCACCGAGTGTTGGTCCGTTGACCAATCGCAACGGTGAACGGTACTCCAGACGGTGGCCTCAGTTGGTCCATACTCGTTAAAGAGTGCCGCGTGAGGGAGGGTCTCGGTGTGACGTTTAACTATTTCTGGAGGGCAGGATTCTCCGGCGACAATCACTGTCCGAAGCGAACTCAACTGTTCTACTCGAGCTTGCCGCAAAATGAGTTCGTAGAGAGTGGGAAGGCACAAAAGATGTGAGACGGAATATCGTGAGATCAACTTCGCGAGATGCGCGGGATCCCGATGCGATTCTTCCTCAGGGATGACGAGAATTCCTCCCCGGCAAAGTGTCCAGAAAAGACCAGCCACGGAACTGTCGAAGGCGAAAGGTGAGAGTAAGAGAAAACTGCTTAAAGGCTCCTGGTAATAACGGAAGCGCGCGAGCGTCGAATGGACCAGGTTGCGGTGCGAGACCAAAACGCCTTTCGGTTTGCCCATCGACCCTGAGGTGTAGATCACGTAAGCGAGATTCGCGCTATCAATCGTGGTTTTAAGATCCGCGTCATTCTGCGTTTCAATCTCGTCCGCGATGCGCTCCAGATATTCTTCTGTGATTACGATCCGCGCACCCGCGTCGGCCAACATTCGGGACAAACGTTCCCGCGGATAAGACGGATCAAGTGGCAGATAAGCGCCGCCGGCTTTGAGAACGCCGAGAATTGCTACAACTGCCTCAACCGAGCGCTCGAGACAGACACCCACCAAACTCTCAGGACCCGTTCCGATCCTTCGCAAGTAATGAGCTAACTCGTTGGCGCGCTTGTTGAGTTCCCGATACGTCAACCGTTCATCGTTAAGGACCACTGCGACAGCTTCAGGCCGCGCTGCGGCCTGCTGCTCAAATAGTTCATGTACGTAGAAGGCCGGCTCATTCTCTACTTGAGTGTCGTTCCACTCGAACAGGATTTGCTGCCGCTCGTCGCCGGTCAGCAATCGAAGTCGCGAAACTTGCTCGTCAGGGTTTGAAACCGCAGCCTCCAACAAATGCTCCAGGTGCCGGGCCATCCGCCTGACGGTCGCTCCATCGAACAAGTCCGTGTTGTATTCAAACTGTCCATTCAGTCGTCCATTTGTTTCGCCGACCGTCATAACGAGGTCGAATTTCGCCATGAGGCTATCAAAGGGCAGAGGCGTCAGGCGCAGCCCGTGTAACTCCAGGTCGTGCATCGGCGCGTTTTGCAGATCGAGCATCACCTGGAAAACAGGTGAATGACTGAGGCTCCTTTCCGGCTGCAACTCTTCGACCAGTTTCTCGAAAGGCAAGTCCTGGTGCGCGTATGCCTCTAATGCCATCTCTCGCACCTGGACCAGTAACTCGCGGAATGTCATCTGGTCTGAAAGTCGAGTGCGGAAGACCAGCGTGTTGACAAAGAAACCGATCAGGCTCTCCGTCTCGGCATGGTTGCGGTTGGCTATCGGTGTACCGACGAGAATGTCATGCTGTCCCGAATGGCGGTACAACAGAGTTGAGAAGGCCGCGAGCAGCGTCATGAACGTTGTCGCACCTTCGCGGCGGCTTAACTCGTTCAGCGATCGGCTCAGAGACTCTGATAAGAGCAAAGTTTCGTGAGCACCCGTGTAGGATTGCGCCGGCGGGCGTGGTCTATCGGTTGGTAGTTTGAGGAGCGGTGGAGCATCAGCGAGTTGCGTTCTCCAATAGGAGAGTTGCTCTTCGAGTCGCTCACCTTGCAGCCAGTCTCGCTGCCAGCCGGCAAAGTCCGCGTATTGGATCGACAGCTCTGGAAGCGGTGAAGGGCGTCCAGCAGTGTATGCTTCGTAGAGCGCCGCCAGTTCTCGCACAAACACGCCCACTGACCATCCATCCGAAATAATGTGATGAATCGTCAAAAGAAGCACGTGCTCGGTCTCGCCGAGCCGTAAAAGGTTCGCGCGTAACAGTGGTCCTTTCGTAAGATCGAACCGGCGGCGCGCATCCTCCTCGGCCCACGCACTCACTCTTAGCCGGCGTTGGCTCTCGTCCTGTTCCTGCAGATCGTGCACCGGTAGTTTGAAGATGGCGTTCTTGTTGATGACCTGAACCGGGTGATCGTCGATCACGGTGAACGTGGTGCGAAACACCTCGTGCCGCCGCAGGATTTCGGCGATGCTTCGCTGTAACACCGGCACGTTGAGCGGCCCTGAGAGCTCAACCCCCATATGTATGTTGTAGAGTGGGCTCTCAGGCTCGAGTTGATCCAGGAACCAAATCCGCTGTTGTGCGAAGGACAGCGGTGCAGGTCCCGACTCTGTACGGCGGGGAATTCGTTCGGTCTTCGCCTCTCCAATTCCCTGCTCACGCAGCAAAGCTTCCAGGACCGCACGTTTCTTTCC
>Ga0207643_10000622_pt1 | contig 22368 bp, 18 predicted proteins | sample KBSMisM62_FD_184313 | JGI IMG/M metagenome (GOLD analysis project Ga0207643, IMG submission 184313) | Miscanthus rhizosphere microbial communities from Kellogg Biological Station, Michigan, USA - KBS Miscanthus M6-2 (SPAdes) (version 2) | ecosystem: Host-associated > Plants > Roots >...
GCGATCGTCGCGCGATCCGGCAGTTGGCGCGACGCGGGATACAGGGGCTCGAGTGGGCCAAGGCAGTTCTCGCAGATCGCCACCGGCGCCGCGTCGTTCTCGGCGCCGCACAGCTTGCAGCGTTGGGCATATGGGCGCAGCGCCGCCGCGGTCGCCGCGTCGTGCCGTGGGCCTGTGTCGGGAAGGATCGATGTCATTGCGTCAGACTAGCGTCGAGGAAACCAGAACCGGCGAGCTCACCACTCACAACCCACCACTCACAACCCACCACTGCTGTTTAGTACTTCGGAACCTTCGGATCCACGTCGTCGCTCCATCGGAGGATGCCGCCGGCGAGGTTCCAGACCCGCTTGAACCCTGCGGCCTGCAGTTGCCGCACCGCCTTCGCGCTGCGGCCGCCCATCTTGCACGTCACCACGATGTCGCGCGCGCTGTCGAACGTCGCGAGCGATTCCGTGAACGAGCCGAGCGGCACGAGCCGCGCGCCCGGGATCTTCGCGATCGCCCACTCGTGCGGCTCGCGCACGTCGATCAGGTCGAAGTCGTCGTGCCGCTGCTGCTTCGCCGCGACCTCCGCCGGCGTGATCTCCGGAATGCCGTGCGGGTCCTGCTCCGGATCGCCGCCGATGCCGCAGAACTGGTCGTAGTCGATCAGCTCGCGGATCTCGTGCGTGCCGCACGCCGGGCAGTCCGGGTTCTTGCGCAGCTTCATCGTCCGGAACTGCATCGACAGCGCGTCGATCAGCAGCAGGCGGCCGATCAGCGGCTCACCGATGCCGAGCAGCAGCTTGATTCCCTCGGTCGCCTGGATCGTGCCGACGAGGCCGGGCAGCACGCCGAGCACGCCGCCCTCCGCGCAGCTCGGCACCAGTCCCGGCGGTGGCGGCTCCGGATACAGGCAGCGGTAGCACGGCCCGTCCTCGGTCGCGAACACCGACGACTGGCCTTCGAACCGGTAGATGCTGCCGTACACGTTCGGCTTGCCGAGGATCACGCACGCGTCGTTCGTGAGATAGCGCGTCGCGAAGTTGTCCGTGCCGTCGATCACGATGTCGTAGTCGCGGATGATCTCCAGCGCGTTCTCGCTCGTCAGCCGCGTCTCGTATCCCTCGACGTGCACGTGCGGGTTCATGTCCTTCAGCCGGTCGCGCGCCGACTCGAGCTTCGGACGCCCCACGTCCTTCGAGCCGTGCACGATCTGGCGCTGCAGGTTCGTCACGTCCACCACGTCGAAGTCGACGAGCCCGATCGTGCCCACCCCCGCGGCCGTCAGATACAGCGCCAGCGGCGAGCCCAGCCCGCCCGCACCGATGAGCAGCACGCGCGACGCCTTGAGCCGCTGCTGTCCCTCGAGTGCCACCTCCGGCAGGATGAGATGCCGGCTGTACCGGAGGATCTCGTCCGACGACAGCTCCTCGAGCTGCGTCGCGAGTGGCGCGGTCGCGGTGGCCATGTCCTCAGCCCCCCGCGATCGCGGGTACCACGGTGAGCTCGTCGCCGTCGCTCACCGGTGCGTCGAAGCCACCGTTGAACCGGATGTCTTCGTCGTTCAGGTAGAACGTCACGAACGGATACGGCTGCCCCGTCTCGTCGCGCAGTCGCGGCGCGAGGTTCGGGTAGCGTGTGGCCACGTCTGCCACCACGGCGCCGACCGTCTCGCCGGTCGACTCGATCGCGCGCCCATCGGCCAGCTTCGCCAGGACCGTGGGAAGAAAGAGCGTTACTGCCATGCTGAATCTCCGAAGGAGAGAGAAGGAATTGCGTTCATCTCGAGCGTACCGCGCGTCATCGTCTCGCTACGCCGCGCCCGCCGTTGCCGGAGCATCCTCGCAGTCGTGGTGCACCACGAGGTTCCGGCCTTCCACCTGCGCTGAGTTCACGAATGTGTCCGCGCCGACGCCGTGGCGGAGCCACGTCACCCGCATCGCCTCTGCCACTGCCGGCGCTTGCCGCTCGGGTGCGACCGCGACCAGCGTCGACCCCGAGCCACTCAGCGTTGCACCGAGCGCGCCCGCCGCGGCCGCGGCGGCGCACACCTCGTCGTAGCCGAGCATCAGCGAGCGCCGATACGGCACGTGCAGCACGTCGTCCAGCGCCACGCGAAGCGTGTCGCCGTCCCCCGTCGCGAGCCCGTGCACGAGCGCGGCGCTCAGTGCGGCGGCACGCGTTGCCGTGCGGTGGGGCAGCTCGCGCGGCAGCACCGCGCGCGCGTCGCGCGTCGTCACCTCGAAGTCGGGCACCGCGAACACGAGCGACAGTCCGCGCGCTACCGTCAGCGGCACGACGCGCGCCGGGCTCCCCGGCACCACCAGCACGAACCCGCCGTGGATCGCCGCCGCCACGTTGTCCGGATGGCCTTCCACGTCGGCGCACACCTCGAGGAGTTGCTCGTCGGTGAGCGAGAATCCGCAGATTCCCGTCGCCGCCACCGCGCCCGCGACCACTGCGGCGGCCGACGATCCGAGCCCGCGTGCGACCGGGATGTTGGAGCTCACACGCACGCGCAGCGCACGCGGTGCCTCGCGTCCCGCCGCCTTGCACGCCGCACGCAGCCCGACGACGATCCAATCCTCGTCCGGCGTCACGTCCAGCCCCGCGAGCGCACCACCCCGTTGGATGTGTGTCGTGGCATCCGGCTCGCGCTGCACCACGACCGACGCCGTCAGACACCGATCCACCGCGGCACCGACGCAGTCGAAGCCGGCGCCGAGATTCGCCGTCGACCCCGGCACGCGCACCACCGCACGCCGCCTCATGCGCGCCACCCCTGCGACGAGGTGGCGCGCGGACAGCGCGCGGCGAGACGCGTGCGGCGAGAGCGGCGCGATGGCGTCACGGGCTTACTTCTCGACCGGGACGCGGACCGAGTTGCCCCACTCCGTCCAGCTGCCGTCGTAGTTGCGTACCTTCTCGTAGCCGAGCAGGTAGGTCAGCACGAACCACGTGTGGCTCGACCGCTCGCCGATGCGGCAGTACGCCACCACGTCGTCGGTCTTCTTCAGCCCGGCCTCGCCTTCGTAGATGGCGCGCAGCTCATCGGCCGTCTTGAACGTGCCGTCCGGGTTCGCGGCGCGTGCCCACGGAACGCTCTTCGCCCCAGGGATGTGTCCGCCGCGTAGCACGCCTTCCTGCGGATACTCGGGCATGTGCGTCTTCTTGCCGCTGAACTCGTCGGGCGAGCGCACGTCCACGAGCGGCTTTTTCGCCTTGCTGTGGGCGAGCGTCTCTTCCTTGAACGCGCGGATCCGGGAGTCGTCGCGCTCCTTGGCCACGTACTGCGTCGCCGGGTACTTCGGCACCTCGGTCGCGAACGGCCGCCCTTCCTGCTCCCACTTCGCGCGGCCGCCATCGACGATCTTCGTGTTGGTGAAGCCGAACAGCTGGAACACCCAGAACGCGTACGTCGCCCACCAGTTGCTCTTGTCGCCGTAGAAGACGACCGTCGTCGAGTCGTCGATCCCGAGCCGGCGCAGCAGCGCCTGGAACTGCTCCTTCGACACGTAGTCGCGCACGAGCCCATCGTTCAGGTCGGCGTGCCAGTCGATCTTCTGCGCACCCGGGATGTGGCCGAGGTCGTAGAGCAATACGTCCTCGTCGCTCTCGAGGATGCGCACCTTCGGATCGTTCAGGTGCTGCGCCACCCACTCGGTCGTGACCAGCACGTCGGGGTTGACGTAGCCCTTCTCGGCGGCAGTGAGGGAAACGGGTTCGGTAGTCGTGCTCATGGTCGTGCCTCGGTGAAATGTCGTCGAGCGGTGATCGGTGCTCGTTGAGGCTGCTGTAAAAAAACGGCCGCCTCGAACTGAGCGGCCGGGTGGTCCCGTTGGGTGTCGGAGCGACTAGCCTCGCCCCTCGTCTCCCGGCCGCGGTGCCATTCCAGGGCGACAGCCCCGAATCGGGCACATGCACATCCATCCCATGCTTCTGCCCCCGAGTCGCTTCGCGCCGGACACGCCTGCGCCCGCGCCGAGGGCGGCGCGACGACGAAGCGTGACATGGTGCGAGGCGACGGGCATGGACGGGCGGGCGCGAGAGAAGACGGCGATGACGGACAACAAAAAAGCCGGGCGTGCAGCGCCGCCAGGCGATTCGCTTTTTAGCTCCTTATTTAACGTGGCGGCAAGAGGCGGCAAATCACCACGAGCTTTCGATTGTGTTCTGATTGTATGCCGTTTCCGCGGATCCGTCAAGGGCTCTGGACCTCGCCGGACCCCTTCGTGGCCCGCCAGCGGCGCTCGGCAAGGGAGCCGTCCGAACGACGAAGAGCCCGGACGAGTCCGGGCCCTTCGCTTCACACCGCCGTCGGCTTAGAAGCTGTACCGCATCGACAGCTGCATCTGGTAGTTCGACCCGGCGAAGTCCGAGCTGAACAGCTTGTACTTCTGATCGAACGTGTACACCCCGGTCGCTTCCTGGCTCGAGGTGGCCGTGCCGGGAAGCTTGTTCCCCGTCTGCGTCAGCACGACCGTCGCGCTGCAGATCTGGCCGCAGGTGGAGTTCTGATCCGAGAACGACTGCTTGCCCCAGTTCTTGTTGAGCAGGTTCCCGAAGTTGATGATGTCCAGGCGGACCTGGATGTTCTGGAAGCGCAGCGCCCGCAGCGACTGTGCGAACGACACGTCGATCTGATTGATCCACGGGTTGCGGCAGGAGTTGCGCTCCATGATCCGCCCACGCTGCGAGTTCAGGCAGGGCGTGCTCGCGATGAAGTTCTCGAACGCCTGCGCCTGCGCCGCGGCGGCCGCCTGCTGCGTCGACGAGCCGTTGTAGCCCGTGAACAGGATCTCGTTCGCGTCCGTGGCGTTGTTCGGCACGTACATCAGATCGTTCTGCGTCTGACCGTCGGCGTTCGCGTCGCCCGTCGTTCCGCCCGTCGTGCCGTACACGAAGTCGATCGGCGCGCCCGAGCCGCCGGAATAGATGAACGACACGTCCGTCAGCGTCGGGAACCGGTACGTTCCCGTCGCCACGATGCGGTGCGGCTGGTCGTACTTCGAGCGCGACACCGACATGTCGTCCAGTCGGCCGCTCGTGCTCCGCTGGTAGCGGTAGTTCGAGTTCGCCGTGCTGCTCGTCGTCGAGGTCACGTCGCGCGCCTGCTGGTACGTGTACGCGATCGAGCCCTCGTAGTTCGTCGTGAACGCCTTCTGGAGCTGGAACGTCGTGCTCCAGGTGTAGTCGCCCGACGAGTTGGTCGCGTCCAGCACCTCGGTGCGGCTTCCCTTCGTCACCGGCGTCGCGCCCGTCGCGCTGAAGTTGCCGTAGATCACACGGCCACGGGAATCCGTGCTCTGTGGGCCGACGAGCGCGAGGTTCTGGTAGAACACGTTCTGCTGCGACCGCGTGTACAGCCCTTCGACCGTGCCCGTCACTCCCTGGAGCAGCCCGGTCGAGAACCGGTGATCGAATCCGAGCGAGGCCTTCAGATATTTCGGGAACTTGAACTCGGGGTCGATCGTGTTGATGCGCGCGCCGAGCGCGCCGGTGAGCCCGGGCTTCGTCACGCCGGCCACCGTGGCGGGAGCGCACGCCGCCGGCGGGCTCGTGATGTTCGCCTGCGTGAACGCCGGCACCGCGCGCGACGTCGTGCCCGCCGTATTGCCATCACACGTCAGCGTGGTGAATCCGCTCAGCCCGGAGTTGCCGAATGCGTTCGACAGGTACACGAACGGCGGCGGGCCGGTGAAGGATCCGATGCCACCGCGCAGCTGGTTGGACTGATCGGCCATGATGTCCCAGTTGAACCCGAGACGCGGCGCGAACTGGGCATTCTGCGGCAGCACATTCGTCGCCCGGCCGTACTCGGTCAGCACGATCTGGTTGAGCGGCGGGACGTTGTTGAACGTCGGCTTGTCCCACCGGATGCCGCCCGTCACCGTGAGCTGAGGCGTCACCGCCCACGCGTCCTGCACGTAGAAGCTGTTGCTCCGCGCCTTGACGCGGGCGATCCCCTGATCGGGATCGGTCGGCGCCGGCGTGGCGATCGCGTAGCGGTTGGCCACGCCCTTGTTCAACGAATCGAGGTTGGCGAACTCCCACACGCCGTACGCGTTCGACGCGAACAGGTTCACCGCACTGTAGAACACGTTCTTCGTCCCGAACGTGATCGAGTGCGAGCCCACCGGAATCGTGAAGTTGTCCGTGATCTCCACGGTGTGCTGGTCGAGCGAGTTCCCCTGCGAAGGCCCGTCCGTCCCAACCACCAGGTTCGCCGTGCCCGCGACGCCGTCCGATCGCGGCACGCCGCGGACCGTCAGCTGCGGGAACTTCACCGGCACCGTGCGGAAATCGTTCGTGATGGAGTTGTTGAACAGGAGCTCGTTGTAGATCCCGTTCGACAGGTTCGTGATGAACTCCGCCACCGAGCTGTTCGTCTCGCTGCTGAACTTGTAGCTGTTCGACGTCAGCGCGAAGTTCGGCGACGCAGGGGTCGCCGCGCTGCGGCTGAACGTGATGTTGTCGGCGTACGCGTAGTTGTGGCGAAGCACCAGGCGCGTGTTCAGCGGCAGGTAGGCGTCGACGCGGCCGAAGATGTTCCGGTTCGGGTTGTCGCGCTGCACCTGCTCGCCCGTACCGCCCTCGGTGAAGCCGTACTTGCTCCCGAGGATCTGGTTGAGCTGGTCGATCGAGGCCTGTGCCACCGGCGCGTCCGCCGAACCAACGAACGGTCCCGACGCGGGGAGACGTCGCTGCTGGAACTCGCCGCTCCCGAAGAAGAACAGCTTGTCCTTGAGGATCGGCCCGCCCACCGCTCCGCCGTACTGCGTCTGCTTGTAGTTCTGCAGGTACGGCTGCGTCCGCGTCAGCGACTGGTTGCGCGTGTAACCGAACAGCGTGCCGTGGAAGTCGTTCGTGCCGCTCTTCGTGATCGCGTTGATCAGCAGTCCGCCGAAGCTTCCCTGCCGGACGTCGAATGGCGACAGCAGGACCTGGTATTCCTTCACGGCATCGAGCGGGATCGATTTCGCGTTCGCGCTCGCACCCGGCTGTCCCGTCGTGCCGATGCCGAACAGATCGCCCGATTGGGCGCCGTCGATCTGGATCGAGTTCTGGCGCAGGTTCACGCCACCGCCCGACAGGTAGCCGGTCGTCGTGGCCACCTGCGGCACCAGCTGCACGAAGTCGGCGAAGTTCCGATTCAGCGTCGGGAGCCGGGTCAGCGCCGAATCCGAGATCATCGTGCTGGCCCCCATCTTCGAGGCGTTGATCACGGCATCCGCCGTCGCCAGGACCTCCACCGCCGTGAGGGTCGCGGCCTCGCGCGTCAGCTTGAAGTCCTCGCGACGGACCTGGCCGAGCACGATCGTGATGTTCTGCCGACGCAGGGGGGAGAAGCCGATGCGCCGAACGGTGATTTCATAGGCGGAGGTCGGCAGGACGCCCTGGATCGTGTATTGACCGCTGGCCCGCGTCACCGTGCCCACGTTCGAGCCCGTCTGGGTGCTCCGGAGCTGGATCTGCGCGCCCTCGACCGGCTGCGCATTCTCGTCGGTCACCGTGCCGGTGACGCCACCGGTCGTCACACCCTGTGCGCTGGCGGGCCGGCCGGAAAAGCTTAGAACTGCAATAATTGCAAGTACGCCGATGAACGGACGTTTAGTCATCTGCAAGGCTCTCTCGAGGAGGAAGAGGAGGGTCGTCAAAGCTAGGCCGCCGCGAGGAGGTCGAGCAAGGGAAGACCCGTCACTGATCGGTCACGCGCGCGACGTTGTCTCGGTCACGTGTAGGGCGGGCGTCCGCCGTGCAACCCGGCGAAAGGGAGGTGGGGTGCCCATCACGACGACCCCGCCTCGGGCTCAGGTCGTCACACCGCTTTTCCGCGTGCCCACCCGGGCCGTGATCACGCTCTTGATCCCGCCCCGGATGTTGAAGTCCCCCACCACTTCCATCCACATGGGCTTGGTCGCCTCGCTGAGGTCGTCGAGGATCCGGTTCACCGCCCGTTCGTAGAAGATGCCGTCGTTTCGGAAGCTCCAGAGGTAGAGCTTCAGGCTCTTCAACTCGACGCAGACCTCGGCCGGGACGTACGTGATGTACATCGTCGCGAAGTCGGGTGCTCCACCCTCGAGCTGCCTGAGCTCGGCCGCATCCGACTCGATCCCGCCCAGGGGGCAGAGCGACGTGAACTCGGGGCACTCCATCGCGATCTCGTACTCGCGCCCCGGATAGGGGTTCGGGAAGGTCTCCAGCAACTCGGGTCTGGGCATCCCGGAAGATCGCACGCACGAGGGGAACGGAGCAACGGACCCGTCAAGGTGCCCCTTCGTGACTCTGGCGCGCGGCCGTACGTCAACCGTATGTTGTTTTTGTGCCGGTCCCCTCTGGGCCGGCCGTTGCCGCCGGGAGAACGGCCTGGCGGTACTGCCCCCCGGCAAGTCCGGGGGGCTCTTTCTTTATGGCCGCCCGTCTTCCCCGCGCAGCCGCTTCGCCATCTCGTCGAGCACGGCGCGCTCTGCCGGTGTGAGGCTCTCCAGCCCTTCGCGCGAGATCTTGTCGAGCACGCGGTCGAGCTCGCCCACTCGCTCATCGCGCGGTGGCACCGGCGCCACCAGCGCGCGCGCCATCGGACGCGGCTGCTGGGCCGCGACCGCCTTGCTCTTCGCCACGATCTCGTCCACGTCGTCACGCTGAGCGCTGGTGCGCGTGCGCGGAAGCGTACGCGGGATGGGGCGAGGCGTCTCGTCCTGGGGGTAGTCCGGCGCGGGCGAGATCCGCTGCCGGAACCGCTCGATGCTCGCTGCGGGCGGCGTGCGCATGTACAGCCAGGCGAACGCGATCCCGCCGACGTGCGCGACGTACGCGATGCGCTCACCGCCGGCGACGGTCGCCCCGGCGCCCAACGCACCCGAGATCAGGATCGCGCCTCCCAACAGCATCAGCATCGTCCACGGCCGCATCGAGACGACGCCGAACAGCGAGATCTCTTCATCGGGCCACTGTTGCCAGTACGCGAACATCACCCCCAGCACCCCCGCCGATGCGCCGACGAGTAGCCCGGTGTGCACGAACAGCATGTGCGCCACCGCCCCGCCCAGTCCGCACCACAGGTAGTAGAGCGTGAACGCGCGCGTGCCCATCGTCGCCTCGAGGCGAGGCCCGAATGCGAGCAGCGCGTACATGTTCAGCGCGAGATGCCACACGCCGTAGTGCACGAACATGTACGTCAGCGCGCTCCACAGCGTGCGCTGCAGGCTTCCCGCCTGGAACCCCAGCACCGCGAACGCGTCCGCATCGCTCACCACCGTCCATTGCAGGAAGAGCACCGCGACGTTGATCGCGAGCAACACCTGCACGGACGGCGTCAAGCGCAGTCGGTCGTGCGATTCGAGTGGGGTTGTATCTGCCATCGGGACGGAGCTGCTCGAGATACGGCGTGTCGGCGAAGCGCATCGCGCTGGCCGCCTTCTACTACACAACGTACTAACCGGCAGCCGTGTTGCGGGTTCCGGATTCTCGGTGCCGCGTCACCGCATGCCGGTCGGTGCCGGCAGGCGGGCCAGCAGCCGCACGTCGCCATGCACGCCGGCAGCGCGCTCGAGCCAGGCCAGCCAGCTGCGATCGCTGCTCATGCTCTCGGTGGTCGGATGCACGACCACCGAGGTCTCCGCGCTCGCTGCCTGTGCCTGCTCGACGATCCTCAGAAGTCGGCCGTCACTCGGGTTCGCTTCGGGAAGCAGGGCGATCGCGTGCGTCACGCGTTTCTCCGCCGCGCGGCGCACGGTCGCCATCGCGCGCCCCACCGCTGCATCGTCTTCTGTTCCCGTCATCGTCACCTGGACCAGCGCCAACGATCCGATCACCCGATCCAACGCTTCGGGACGCTGGCCGTCGTGATCGAGCATCACACCGAGCGGCGCACCCCCCGCCAGCGCCGCGGCGATGAACTCTGCCTCGCCGAGCGGATCGCCGCCACAGATCGCGATCGAGTGGTAGACCGAACGCTGCGTCAGCCGTGTCAGCTCGCTCCGCAGCGCATCCGCCGTGAACATCGTCGCGGTCTCCGCGATCCCCGCGAACTTCACGAAGAGCTGTCGTCGCCCCGCCCACGGTCCAGTCGCCCGGATCGCCGACGGAATCCCCGCCAGCGCGGCGCCCGGCGGAAGTGCTTTTCCGGACGGCGTCATCGTGCGGCACCTGCGGTCGCGGCGGCGTCGGCGGCCAGCTGCGCGATGCGCTCGCAGAGCTCGGGAAACGGCATCCCCGCCGCCGCCGCCGCCTGAGGGACCAGGCTGGTCGCCGTCATGCCGGGCAGTGTGTTCGCCTCGAGACAATAGAACTCGCCCGCGCTCGACATTCGGAAATCGATGCGCGCGCATCCGCCGAGCTTGAGCGCCACGAACGCCCGCTGGGCCTGTGCCTGCACCTCAGCGGTCTGCTCCGCCGTCAGCGGCGCCGGAAAGATCTCCTCGGCCATTCCCGCCGTGTATTTGCACTCGTAGTCGTAGATCTCGTGTTTCGGGATGATCTCGCCGACCGGCAGCGCTTCGCCACCCAGGATGCCCACCGTGAGCTCTCGGCCGGCGATGAACTGCTCGATCATCACCTCGTCGTCGTGCTCGAACGCCTCGGCGATCGCCGCGTCCAGGTCGGCCGGCTGCTTGACGATCGAGAGCCCGACCGTGGAGCCCTGCTTCGACGGCTTCACGATCACCGGCCAGCCGAGCGCGCGCTCCACGGTCGCCGCGCTGGGCGGCACGGACGGATCCGTCGCCATCAGCCAGTTCGCCGTCCCCACATCGTGCGCGCGAAAGAGGTGCTTCGATAGATCCTTGTCCATCGCGAGCGCGCTCGCCAGATGCCCGCTGCCGGTGTAAGGCACCCCGGCCAGATCGAGCAGTGCCTGGACGGTACCGTCCTCGCCGCGGCCGCCGTGCAGGGCCAGGAACGCCACGTCGCAGTCGCCACGCTTCGGCAGACGCGACGCGGTGTCCGCGAGTGATTCGGCGTTCATCCGCGCCAGCTCGCCCGGGCTCGGCGGCAGCTGCTTCACGACGCCCTCCGAGAGCAGGCGTTGCTCGTCGGCGATCGAGAGCTCTCCTCGCGCCGTATCGATCGCGCGGACTGCATGCCCGCGCGACCGCAGCGCTTCGGCGATCCGCAGCCCCGACGCGAGCGAGACGTCGCGCTCCGACGAGGTGCCACCCATCAGTACCGTGATTCGCACTGGTCGGTCAATTCAGAGGTTCGTTGCACCGGAGCGCGCTGATGCGCTCATCTCGACATCAGATACGCGAGCATGTCGCTCCGCGTCACGATCCCTTCGATCGTCCCGGCCCGGCGCACCAGCACGGCGGGAGTCGCCTTGGAGAGCAGCTTCTGAACCGACTCCACGTGCTGCGCGGCGTCCACCACCGGGAACGCTTCGTCCATCACCTCGCCGACCACCGCGTCCAGGAACCGTGAGCTCTCGAGCCCGCGCTGCGTGAGCGCGTACTCCGTCACGCTGCCCACACATTCGCCGTTCTCCAGCACCGGGAGCTGCGAGACGTCGTGCAGCCGCATCAGGCCGAGCGCCTGCCGCACGAGCTGACCAGCTGCGGCGCTCACGAGCGTCGACGGCGCCGCGTCGCCTTTGTGTTGGAGCAGGTCTCCCAGCGTGACACGGTCCGGCTCGAGCAGCTGGTTCTCTCGCAGCCACTCGTCGTTGAACACCTTCGACAGATAGCGCTCGCCCGTGTCGCACAGGAACGTCACGATGAACGCTTCCGCGTCGTCGACCTCCCGTGCCACCTGGAGCGCCACGTGCGTGATCAGGCCCGACGAGCCGCCCACGAACAGCCCCTCCTCACGCGTGAGCCGGCGCGCCATCGCGAACGCGTCGCGGTCGCTCACCGGTCGATAGTCGTCCACGATCGCGAGGTCGAGCGTGCCGGGCAGCTTGTCCTGACCGATTCCTTCCACCTTGTACGGCGCGCCGTCGGGCCGGTGCGCGCCCTTGGTGCGCCACAGTTCGGCCAGGATCGAGCCCTGCGGATCCCCCGCGATGATCTTGATCTTGGGATTCCGTTCCTTGAGGTACCGCCCGACGCCGGTGATCGTCCCCCCCGTTCCAGCCGCGGCGATGAAGTGCGTGATGCGCCCTTCCGTCTGCTCCCACAGCTCCGGGCCGGTCGTCGCGTAGTGCGCCTCGGGATTCGTCTGGTTGTAGAACTGGTCGGCAAGGATCGCGTTCGGCGTCTCGGCCGCGATGCGCTTGGCCATCATCACGTAGTTGTCGGGATGATCCGCCGCCACCGCCGTCGGCGTGATGATCACCTCCGCACCGAACGCCTTCAGCAGGCGCACCTTCTCCTGCGACATCTTGTCCGGCATCGTGAAGATGCACTTGTAGCCCTTGAGTGCCGCCGCGATCGCGAGCCCCACACCGGTGTTTCCGCTCGTCCCCTCGACGATCGTCCCCCCCGGCCGGAGTCGCCCCTCGCGCTCCGCCTGCTCGATGATCGGCAGGCCGATGCGATCCTTCACGGAGCCGCCCGGGTTGAAGAATTCGGCCTTGCCGTAGACGGGCGTACGCAGTCCGCGTGTGACCCGAGTGAGTCGGATCAGCGGCGTCCAGCCGATCGTCTCCAGGACGCTTTCGTACGGTTTCGGATTGCGCGCGGGCGGGCGGGCCGCGGCTGGAGCGGCCGATGTCGTGGACGAGCTCATCGTGGTTCCCGTGTGGCGGCGGGCAGCATTCGCCGCAGGATGGTGTCGCCGGGCAGCGCGAGCGCGTCAGGATGGCGAAAATAGACCGGAAAGAGAATGGAGACGCCGAGTGGCGCGCCACGTAGCTTGGCCGGCGCGAACCGGAGCTCCTGCGACCCCCGCACCGCTGCCGAGTCGAGCCCGGTGTACCCGCTCGACTCCTCGATCCGCGTCGAGTCCGGCGTCACCTGGCCCATGCGGTCGACGTACAGCCGCAGTGTGACGTTCCCCTGCACCTTTCGCGCATAGAGCGCCGGCGGATAGTGAAACGGGAGATCCTCGTTGAGCATCTTCGGTGACTCGTCCGGGGTGTCGCTCCCGGCCTGGAACACCCGCGCCACCTTTTTCGGCGTGTCCTGATCCATGCATCCCATGAGCGCCACCGACGCGAGGAGTCCGAGCGACGTGCCCCAGCGCACGAAGTTCGCCATCATCGCAATGTAGCGTCCGGCGTGGGGCCATTCGCCGCCGGCTGCGCGCTCAGGCATCACGAGCGCGCTCGGCGAGCTCGGCCAACAGTTGCAGCGCGGCGAGCGGCGTGAGCGAGTTCACGTCGGTCACGCGAAGCCGCTCCACCACGGGATGCGGCACGTCCACGAACAGTCCGAGTTGGTCCGTCGTCGCGGTGGGGGCGCCCGAGCGGCGAGTGCCGCGCGTCCCCGCGGGGGCGCCCGACGTCAACGTCGGCACCATCCGCTCCGCCTCTCCTTCGAGCAGGCGGAGGACGTCGCGCGCTCGCGCGATCACCGGGTCGGGGAGCCCCGCCAGCTTTCCGACCTCTATCCCATAGGATCGATCCGCTCCGCCCGGCTGCAGCCGGTGAAGGAAGAGCACGCGATCGCCGACCTCGCGCACGCCGACGTTATAGTTGCGCACTGCTACTAATTCGTCCGCCAGCTGCACGAGCTCGTGGTAATGCGTCGCGAAGATCGTCTTGCAGCCCACGGCGTCGTGAATGTGCTCACTCACCGCCCACGCGATCGATACGCCGTCGTACGTGCTCGTGCCGCGGCCGATCTCGTCCAGCAGCACGAGGCTGCGCCGCGTGGCGCTGTGGAGGATCGCGCTCGTCTCCGCCATCTCCACCATGAACGTCGACTGGCCGCGCACGAGGTTGTCGCTCGCGCCGACACGCGTGAACACGCGGTCGCACACGCCGATCGTCGCCGCAGACGCGGGAACGAAGCTCCCCACCTGTGCCAGTACCACGATCAATCCGACCTGCCGGAGGAGCGTGCTCTTTCCCGCCATGTTCGGACCGGTGAGGATCACGAGCCGCGCATCCTCGGTGAGCCGAACGTCGTTCGGGATGAACTTGTCGCGCGGCATCATCCGCTCCACGACGGGATGCCGTCCGGCGGCGATCTCCAGGTCGAAGCCGTCGGTGATCGTCGGGCGTACGTAGCCCTCGCGTGCGGCGACGTCGGCCAGCGCGCCGAGCACGTCGAGCTCGGCCAGGATGCGTGCCGCGCACTGGATGCGCCCGATCTCGCGGCCGACCGCGCCGCGCAGCGCGTCGAACAGCTCGCGCTCCCGCGCTTCGATGCGTTCGGCCGCCGTGAGGATCTTCTCCTCGTATTCCTTGAGCGCCGGAGTCACGTACCGCTCACCACCGGTCAGCGTCTGGCGCCGCTGATAGTCGGCGGGTACCAGGTGTCGGTTCGCGTTGCTGATCTCGATGAAGTACCCGAACACCTTGTTGTAGCCGACCTTGAGCGACGTGATCCCCGTGCGATCGCGCTCCTCGGCCTGGATCCTCGCGATCGCGTCCTTGCCGCCGTCGCGAAGGGTACGGAGCTCGTCGAGCTCGGGATCGACGCCGAGCGCGATCGTGTCCTCGTCGCCGAGCTGGAGTGGTGGTCGCTCGACGAGCGTGTCGCGTACCTGGCTGGCCATCTGCGCGCAGGCGTCCCACCGCTCCATCAGCGATCCGATCACGCCCGCTGTCGCCAGTGAGCGCGTCGCACGCTCCACGTCGGGCAGCCGCGCGAGCGACGCGCCGAGCGCCGCGAGCTCGCGCGGTGTCGCCCGTCCCGCCGCGGCCTTCCCGCCGAGCCGCTCGATGTCGCGCACGCCGTCGAGCGCAGTACGCAGCGCGTCACGCGCACTCGCGTCGCGCACGAGCGCCTCGACCGCGGCGAGCCGCGCCTCGATCGCCACACGCTCGACGAGTGGAGCGAGCAGCCACTGGCGCAGCAGCCGTGCGCCCATCGGCGTCATCGTGCGATCGAGCACCGCGAGCAGCGTACCCTCGGTGCTCCCGCCTCGCAGCGACTCGACGAGCTCCAGGTTGCGTCGCGTCATCTCGTCGAGCGGCATCGCGCCGCCGGCGCGCTCGACCTGCGGGCGCGCGAGATGCGGCACGCCACCGGGCTGCAGCTCCTTCAGGTAGCGTAGCAGCGCCCCCGCTGCCCCGATCGATGGTGTGTCGCGCGCCTCGAGGCCGAGGCCGTCGAGGCCGCGCACGCCGAACTGGCGCGCGAGGTCGTCGCGCGCCATCGCGTCGTCGAACTCCCACGCGTCGCGCTCCGTCACGAGCGCCCCGTCGAGTGTCGCGGTGCGCGGCAGCACGTCGCCGCCGCGTGGTACGAGCAGCTCGCGCGGCGCGATCCGCGCCAGCGCTGCGTCGAGCTCCGCCACCGGCACGATCGAGAGTCGCAGCTCACCCGTGGAGATGTCGGCGGCGGCGAGGCCGGCGAACGCCCGCCCCCCTTCGCTTCGCTCGGCGAGGCCGATGGCTGCGATGAAGTTGTTGCGCGCGCCGTCCAGCAGCTCGTCGGCGAACGCGACTCCTGGCGACACCGTCTCCACCACTTCGCGGCGCACGATCCCCTTCGCGACTTTCGGATCTTCCATCTGCTCGCAGATGGCGACGCGATAGCCCTGCTGCACGAGCCGGCGGAGATACTCCTGTCCCGCGCGCACCGGTACACCCGCCAACGGCACTTCGGCCGCGCCGCCATTGTTGCGCGACGTGAGCGTCAGGCCGAGGACGCGCGCCGCCGTCTCGGCATCTTCGTAGAACATCTCGTAGAAGTCGCCCATCCGGAAGAACAGGATGGCGCTCTGGTGCCGCGCCTTGATCTCCCGGTACTGCTGCATCAGCGGCGTCGCGACCGTGGTGCTCACGGAGGCGGCGCTCCCGTGGCCCTCGGCTCGTCGGTCACGAAGCCGATGATGCCGCGCTGCTTGAGCTCCTCGACACGTGCCGCGGCCTGCTGGCGCGTGTCGTAGTAGTCGAGTCGCACGCGGAAGGGCTTGGCGTCGCCACTGATGCGTGCCTTCACGCCGCGCGCCGCGAGCTTGCGCACGAGTGCCTCGGCGTCCGGGCGCGTGTTGTACGCCGCGAGCTGGATGGTCCAGATGCCGCGCGATGCCGGTTCCTTCGAGGCAGGCTCCTTCGCCGCCGGAGCGCTGGTGGTCGGCGCGCGGCGCGGCGCGCTGCCCGTCGCGGTCCGTCCCGTCGTCGTGTCGGTACGAGACGGCCGATTGGTGCTCGGCGTCGCGCCAGCCGGCGCGGAGTTCGTCGTCGGAGAGGTGCTCGACGACCGGGACGCAGGTGACGACGCGGCGGTCGGCGAGCCCGACGACCGAACGCCGGGCGCGGTCGTGCCCGCGCCCGGCAGCGGCGTCACGGTTGCGGTCGCGGGCGTCGCCGGGCATCGCGAGCCGTGATAGTCGATCTGGTTTCGCAGCTCCACGTCCGTCGACCCCGCGGAGAGTCGCGCGTCGGCGATCATCGCGCAGCCGCGCGGCACGTCACGCTGCTCGAACGCCAGCCGCGCCGCCGCGAGTCCGGCGCGTGCGCGCGCAGGACCCATCGGGTGTTCGCGCACGAATCGCTGCAGGTGCTGGTACGCCGCCGTGCGATCGCCCCGCGCCTGTTCGAGCTCGGCGAGCGAGAGCAGTGCATCGTCGGCGTACGGCGAGAGCGGGTACTCCACGATCACGCGCCGGTAGTCGCCCTCTGCGTCGGACGCCGTCTCCGCGAGCGCACCACGCCAGAACAGTGCGTCGCCGTATGCCGGCGTTCCCTCCGTGGCCGCGCGCAGCATCGAGTCGACGAGCGCGCGGCCCGCTGCCCCTTCACCCTCGCTCACCAGACGGCGGGCGCGCTTGTAGACGGAATCGTTGGCCGGTAGCGGTGGGCGCGTCGGCGCGTCGGCGTCCTGCGCGCCGCTCGAGCCTGCGAGACTCACGACTGCGGCGAACGCGAAGATGGTGGGGCGGACGAAAGGGTGCATCGGGGGGACGAGGAAAGAGCGACGCTCAGGCTGCGCGGCGCGTCGTCTGGCTGCACAGCGCGAGCACGAGTGTCGTGAGCAGTTGCTCGGGAGAGGAGAGGCGGGTTTCCTTGAGCGCCGCATCGGCGGCGAGCAGTGCATGAAGCGCGGCATCGATCTCTGCGGCGGTCCAGCGCGACGCGTGCTTCGTCCACGCGTTGACTGCTTCGCCCCACGGCCGGAATGGGAATGCGCCGGTATCCTTCAGCAGCGCCATGAGCTCGTTGAACAATCCACGCGGTGCCGTTCCGGCCGCGAGCGCGGCTTCCGCGAATCCGAGCGCGAGCGTCTGGACCGTCAGTGCCATCACGATCGACACCGCGTTTGTTTTCGGCAGCTGGAGGACGATCGGGATCAACCCGATGGCACGATCGACGTTCTTCGCCGCGATGGCATCGAGGAGATCGCCGAGCGACTCGCCACGCCGAACGCCGACGACGTCGGCCACGGCGTGCTCGTCGATCGTCGTCGTGGTCGCATAGCTCGCGAGCTTCTCCAGCTCCACGGCGAGCTGCGCCAGGTCGCCACCCACGGCTTCGATCAGCAGCGTGACCGCCTCTGGCGTGATCGTGCGCCCGAGCGCGTGCTGCGCGTGATAGTTCACCCAGCGCGGCAGTCGGTCGCCGGTGAGCGGCGCGTACTCCACCACGGTGGCGTGCGCGCTCAGCGCCTTGTCGGGCTTCGCCCCGCTCGGCGCGACCAGCACGAGCACGGTGTCGTGCGCCGGTCGCGCGAGGTACCGGTCGAGCAGCGTGCGCGCGCCCTTCTTCAGCTTGTCCACGTCGCGCAGTACGACGACGCGCCGTTCGGCCAGCATCGGCGGAGTGCTGAGCAGGGCATCCAACGACTCGGCATCCAGCTCGCTCGCGCGTCGGATCTCGAGATTGAAGTCGCGCGTGGACGCCTCTACCGCCGCGTTGACGAGATCGCGCGTCGCCTGCTCCTTCAGGAAATCGTCTTCGCCGAAGAGGTAGTAGACCGGATCGAAGACGCGCGTCTTGAGGGCTGCGTGAAGCGCCTTCTCCCCTGCGGATGCCATGGGGGAAATATAGGACGGATCGTGCCCGTAGCGACCGCGCCGACGGCGTGCGCCGTCAGGTCAGGGCGTCAGCGACCTGTGACGTCGCTCGCCAGATGCCAGGGCGCGCGCTGCGCGACATAGACGGCGCCCCAGATCGGCATCCCCGCGGGCATCGAAGCGACCATCGCCGGGGTGGCGAGTGGCGACGGCTCGGGCTCCGGTGCGGAGGCCACCACGGGTGCGAGCCGGATCGTCGGGTCGGCGTCGTCCGCGAGCATCACGCTCATCGTCAATCCTGCCGCGACCGCGATCCCTGTGGCAAGCGCCACGTAAGTCCCTGTCGAGAACGGGCTCCGGTGGCGCGTCATCATTCCCATCATCAGGCCGGCGGTGGCGTGCTGCCGTGCCTTGAGCGCTCGCTCGTGCGTCAGTCGCATCTGCAGCCGCTCGGTGAATGCCGCAGATGGCTGGATCGATGGCAGGTTGTGCGCGAGCAGCAGCGAGCGTCGAATACGGGTGTCGAGCGCGGCACAGTGAGCGCACAGCCGCAGATGCCGTCCCATCGCCTCGATGTCGACGCCGCTCAGCGTGTCATCGATATACGCGTCGTGCTTGCGTCGAAACTCCCGACAATTCATGCGCGGGGTGGGTTGGGTGACTGGCCATGATGATGTGCCCTCCGTACCCGCGGGACCAGGGGCTGTTCCCGGCCGCTGGAGGGAAGAATGGCAGCGGCGCCCCACATCTGCGGGCGCCGCTACTACTTCACCAATTCACCAATTTCCCGCCGCTCTCAGTCCACCCAGGGCTCGATGATCTCGGCGAAGGCGTTCCGCGCGCGGTTGAGCCGCGACTTCACCGTGCCGAGGTTGCAGTCCGTGATCTCGGCGATCTCTTCGTACGACTTCCCTTCCAGCTCCCGCAGCACGAACACCTCCCGATGGTGCGCCGGCAGCTTCGCGACTGTTTCCGCGACCAGCTCGCGCAGGTGACGCTTGCGGTAGAGATCGTCCGGACGCGCCGTCGTGTCCTCGAACTGAAGTGGGCGATCCTCGTCCTCCCAGCTCCCCTTCATCGTCTGGAACAACACGAGCGGGTTCCGTGAGCGGTTGCGCAGCTCGTTCTTGGCCAGATTGGACGCGATCGTGTATGCCCACGTCGAGAACTTCTTGGACCGGTCGAAGCGGTGCAGATGCCGGTAGACCCGGATGAACACCTCTTGGACGAGATCCTCGGCCTTCTCGCGGTCGCCGATCGTGCGGTAGATGAAGTTGAGCAGCCGCGTCTGGTAGCGCTCGACGAGCTCCTGGAACGCCCGCTCCTCGCCGCCCAGGAACGACGCCACGACGTCCGCGTCGTCCATCCCCTTGAGCTGCTCACGGATCGTCGGCCCACGCTGGGCGACCCGCTTCATTGCGATGTCAGCCATTTATCTATCCCCCCAAGCCTCGACAGGGTTGCGCTCCGACGAACCAGTGCGAGCTCTCGATGTTGTTCTCTTCGTGCCCAGTACTAAGGCAGAGGACATGCCCATCCAAGACGACCAAAGTCCATCTCATAAGACGTTGTGCCACAATAATTTATTCCACTTCCAGTCCAGCACGCTTAGGGTTTTGCCCTGTCTGATCGTCCTCTTTTCAGTACATGGCACGAGAAAGCCCCTGCCGAGTGTCCACTTTTGACACTCGGCAGGGGCTACGGGTTTTCGCGCTATGGGACCTTCTATATCAAGGGCAGGCGCGCAGGGCGGCCTAAATGATCAGCCCGTCTTGAATCCTGCCGCGAACAGCACACCGAGCGCGGTCTTTCCGTCTACGATCTCTCCTTTCTGGATCAATTCCAGCGCCTCGGACAGCCGCATGATGATCACATCGGCGAACTCATCCGCTTCTCGCGTCGCCTCTCCATGTGTCAGCTCGGTGGCCATGAAAAGGTGGATGCGCTCGTCAGTGAAGCCCGGGGTCGTCACCATCGTGATGAGGGGTTCCATCTGCTTGGCCGTGCAGCCGGTCTCTTCCTTCAGCTCTCGCGCTGCACAATCCGCAGGGGTCTCCCCCGGATCCAGTCGCCCGGCTGGGATCTCGTAGAGGTAGCCGTCCGCCGCGTAGCGATACTGTCGGAGCAACAGTATCTGCGGATCCTCACCCTCGGGATCGGACAGAAAGGGCACGACCGCCGAGGCACCGGAGTGACGCACGATGTCCACCTCGGCCTCGCTCCCGTCCGGATAGCGAATTCGATCGCTGTCCAGCTCGATGATCTTTCCCGTATGGATGCGTTTGCTGCTGATCTGGGCATCCGACGTCGCGCCGCGAGCTCTCGACTCGAGATCGGCGGACGTGACGACGGTCGGCGACTTCTTTTTCTTGCCGCTCATGCTGCCACCTCCGCTCCGTCCGGTGTCACCGTCTCCACCGGTGCTCCATGGATCTCGCCGAGCGGCGTGGCGATCACCGCGGGATCGCCGACCACGACGATGCGTAGCCGGTCGGGATGCAGGTGTCGCTGCGCCGCGCGCAGCACGTCCTCTGTCGTCACGCTGCGGACTCGCACGCGATAGTCGTCGTAGAAGTGCTCGGGGAGGTCGTGGATCACGAGGTTCGAAAGCGCCGTCGCGATCGCCGAGGTCGTCTCGTAGCGGATCGGAAACACGCCGTCGAGATAGCTGGTCGCCAGCGTCAGTTCGTCGGTGCTGATCTCCTGGCTCCGCATCCGCTCGATCTCGTGCAGGATCTCCCGCACCGCCGCACCGGTCACGTCGCTCTTGACGGCCGTCTGGATCATGAAAGGCCCGGCGGCGCGCCGCCATTCGAAAGCGGAGAAGGCGCCGTACGTGTAGCCGTGCGCCTCCCGCAGGTTGAGGTTGATGCGCGACGAGAAGAGTCCGCCGAGCACCGCATTCATCACCGTCGTCTCGAAGTAGTCCGGATGTCGGCGTGGCAGCCCCGCATGGCCGACGCGCACCTCCGACTGTGATGCGTCCGCCTTCGCGACCACCCGTGCGAGGCGGGTGATCGGCGAGGCGTCGACCGCACGCTCGATCGTCGTCGCGACGTCGCCCTGCCAGTCACCGAACAGCTCGAGCGCCAGCTCTGCAGCGCGGTCCACGCTCACCTCTCCGACGAACACCAGCGTCGTCGACGTCGGTCGATACCGCTCGGCGTAGAAGCCGCGAACCACGTCCCGCGTCAGGGCGCGGACGCTTGCTGCGCTTCCACCAGCGGGGGCCGCGTAGCGCGCGGTCGGTGCGTAGACGGCGCGCGAGAACTGCTCGTCGGCGAGCCCTCTCGGTTCGGCGCGAAGCTGCAGCAGCTCCGCGAGCCGCTCGTCCTTGAGCCGCGCGACTTCGCGCTCCGGGAAATCCGGCGCTCGTAGCAGATCACGAACGAGGGCGAGCGCGTCGGGAAGCCGTTCGGCCAGCACCGTCAGCGAGACGGTCGCCGCATCCCAGTCGGCATGGGCGTCCACCGAGGTGCCGATCCGCTCGAATCGGTCGGTCAGCGCCGCGCCATCCAGCCCCGCTGCACCTTCCAGCAGCAGCTGCGCCGTCAGGGCCGCTACGCCGTCCTGACCTTCCCGTTCGACCGACGCGCCCGCATCGATCACCGCCGTGATCGACACCAGCGGCAGCTTGGTGACGGGCGCGACGACGAGCCGCATCCCGTTTGGTAGCGTGCGCCGATGGAATGCGGGAAAGTGATAGTTGCGCGGCTCGGTCGGAGTCGGTCGAGGCGTCGGCCCACTCGTCTGGGTCGTCGTACCGGTCATCGGGCCCCGACCTCGGCGAGCTCCTGGTTCGCGGATGTCGTCTCGGTGTCGCGCGGCACGTACAGCAGGCTGGCGCGATTGTCGGTGCCGAGGCGTGCGCGCGCGAACGCGTTGACCCGTTCCGGCGTGACTTCGCGATACCGCGCCGCCTGTGTGTTCACGAGCGACGGATCTCCGAAGTAGGTCGCGAACAACGAGAGCTTGTCCGCGCGGTCCCCCGCCGATTGCAGCGCGACGATCAGTTCGGTCTCGATCAAGGTCACCGCGCGCGCCACTTCTTCCGCGGTGACCCCCTCGTCGCGCAGGCGATCGACTTCTTCGTTCACGGCACGCTCGAGTTCCTCGGAAGAGGACTCTGGGCGAGCCGTGACGTCGAGCACGAGCAGGTCGCTCCCCTTGGTGAGATCGTAGGTGAATGACTGCGCCTCGGCGGCGATCTGCCGCTCGCGCACGAGCCGGCGATGCAAGCGACTTCCCTTCTTGAGGCCGAGGATCGCTCCGCACACGCTCGCGGCATAGTACTCGTCGCTGCCGAACACCGGGGACCGAAAAGCCAGGAAGAGACGCGACAGCACGACGTCGTCCGGCACCACCTCGCGCAACGGCCCG
>Ga0207643_10000624_pt1 | contig 22324 bp, 25 predicted proteins | sample KBSMisM62_FD_184313 | JGI IMG/M metagenome (GOLD analysis project Ga0207643, IMG submission 184313) | Miscanthus rhizosphere microbial communities from Kellogg Biological Station, Michigan, USA - KBS Miscanthus M6-2 (SPAdes) (version 2) | ecosystem: Host-associated > Plants > Roots >...
CCTCGACGCCGACGGTTCCCCGCTGCCGCCGCCCGGTCCGCCGACCGGCACGATCGGCTTCGTCCCCGACTGAGCGCGGGGCGCGGGCCCACAGGCCCCGAGTAGGCCGGCCGAAGCCCGGTCGGCCGGAAGCCCTGGCCGGGGCGACGAGCAGCGGCCCGAGGCGGCAGCCTCCGGCAGAGCCGGCCGATGAGGCCGGCCGGGAGCAGAGCCGGCCCGGGGGCGGCGGCCGGCAGCGGGCGGCCGGGAGCAGAGCCGGCGGTGGGGTCGGTCGGGAGCAGATCCGGCTGGCGGGATCCGGCTGGCAGCGGGCGGCCGGGAGTAGAGCCGGCCGGTGGGGCTGGCTCGGAGCGGGCGGCAGCGAGCAGGGCCGGCCGGTGGGCGGCTCAGGTGGCGGGAGGGATCAGGCGGAGACGACGACCTCGGCGTCGACGGCCCGCAGCGCCTCGTCGTAGCGGCGGGTGTGGTGGCCGCAGAAGTAGAGCTCGCCCCCACCGGTGAGGGTCACCCGGGCGGTGGCGCGCGCGCCGCACCGGTCGCAACGGTCGGAGTTGGTCAGCACGGCGGCCACGGTGTCCGGGATCAGGGTCGGAGTCATGGGGCTCTCCCCTCTCGGCGGGCGCCCGGTCGGACGCGCTCTGCCTCTACCTTGCGCTGTCAATGTTCCCCAGGTGTTACGGGTCTAAGACACCGTGTGGACATATCGCACATACCGGAGAATTTGCGCTACGCTCCTGCCCGACTCGGGAGGTGAGCATGGCGACACGGGAGTTTCCCGCGCTCGGGTTCGACCCCGCGCCGGGCGACACCGCCGCGGTCTCCGCCGCGGCGTCCGACGTACGGGGCGCCGGCAAGGTGTTCTCGGACGCGTCGGCGAACGTGTCCAAGCTCAACTCGTCGGCCTGGACCGGCGACGCGGCCGACGCCTTCCGGTCGCAGCTCAAGGACCTGCCCCGGGACCTCGACCTGGCCGCCCGCTCGCACCAGACGGCCGCGCAGACGCTCGTCGACTGGGGCACCGGCCTGTCCGCGCGGCAGCGGCGGGCCGCCGACCTGGAGGCCAGAGCCGCCGACCTGCGCCGGCAGGAGCAGTCGGCGGTGGCCGAGGTGAACCGGCTGGCCTCGCAGACGGCCCCGTCCGGCAGCCCGGAGTTCGCCCGGCTCAAGGACCAGTACGACACGGCCCGCTCGCACGCCAACTCGGTCAGCTCGCAGCTCCAGGAGGTCATCGGGCAGGCCCGCCAGCTGCTCGACGAGCACCGCTCGGCCGCGTCGAGCGCCGCGGGCGCGATCGACAACGTCGCGAACGCGCCGTACAAGGAGCCGGGCTGGCTGTCCCGCGCGTGGGACTCGGTCAAGGGCTGGATCGCCGACCACGCCGACGTGCTGGCCGAGATCTCGACCGTGCTCAAGGGCGTGTCGGCGGTCCTCGGCGTGCTGTCGCTGGTGCCCGGCCTGCAGTTCCTCGCGCCGTTCGCGATCGCGGCGGGCGCGATCGCGCTGGGCATCGACGTGGCGATCAAGCTGGCCACCGGCAAGGGGTCGTGGACGTCGATCGGGATCGACGCGGCGCTGACGTTCCTGCCCGGCGGGAAGATCCTGTCCGGCCTGAAGGGCGTGAAGGCCGCGGTCGCCGGCGAGCGCGGGTTGGTCGCGGGGGAGCGGGCACTGGTCGGCGGGGAGCGGCTGCTGGCCGAGGGCGAGGACCTGGCCGGCGTGGCCGGGGCGGCGCTGAAGGGCAACCCGACCACCGGGCTCGGCTCCACCGCTGTGCACCTGGGCAACGGCAGCAACAAGGTCGTCCAGCGGCTGTTCCCGGAGCTGTCCGGGACCAACCCGTTCTTCCGGCTCACCAAGGCGACCGACGGCGCCCACCCCAACGTCGCCGGCTGGGGCTTCAAGAACAACTGCCAGAGCTGCGTGCAGGCGGTCGACAAGCAGCTGTCCGGGCTGGCGAAGGATGCGCAGGCGGTCGAGCGGCTGCCGGGCGACGCGATGTCGAGCCCACTGTGGAAGCAGCACATCGCCAACGGCGTCGGCACGAGCAACACGTTCACGTCGGTCGGCTCGTACGACGACATCATCACCGAGCTGCACAACGCCGGTGACGGGGCGCGCGGGATCATCCACGGGATGCGGACCGGCCCCGGCGGCGTGTCCGTCGCCGGTCACGTGTTCAATGTCGTGAACCGCAACGGCCGGGTGTTCTTCCTCGACGGGCAGACGGGGAAGCTTGCCTACCTGGAGAACTACTCCGGCGGCCTCGAGTTCCTGCGCACCAACTGAGGGATGGGAGCTGGGATGGAGCTGGCGGAGGCACGGGCCGCCGCCCAGGCGGAGCTGGACAGCTTCTCCTCGCCGGACAACCCGCTGCGCCTGGTCGACGACGTCGACGTCGCCGACGTGGGCTGGGGGTGGGTGTGGGCCTGGAGCACCGCCCGCTGGTTCGAGACCCACGACCCCGCCGACGCGCCGCCGCCGGGGGACGGGCCGGTGGTGGTGGTCAAGGAGACCGGCGAGACGTTCCACCTCGGCTCCACGCCGGCGTTCGACCTGCAGCTGGCCGAGTACGCGAAGGACCGCGGCCTGCCGCCGCCGCCCCCGCTCGGCTGGTAGCGGGTCCGGACACGCGACGAGGCCGCCCGGTGCGGTGTCCCGGGCGGCCTCGGCGGTTGCGATATGGAGAGCGGGGTCTCAGTCCTCGGCCGTCACGACCTCGGCCGCGACCTCGCGGATCGTCGTCTCGTACTCCCGAGCGTGGTGGCCGCAGAACACCAGGTCACCGCCGCCGGGCAGGACCACGCGGATCTTGGCCTGGGCACGGCAGCGGTCGCAGCGGTCTCCCGCGGACGGCGGCGCAGGGGAGGTCGTGGGCGTCAAGGTCGGCGTCACGGCGTTCCCTTCGGGTTGTCGGTCACGCTGGTGCAACTACGTACGTTCCGGCGTCGTTCCCCGTTCAGCCGCGCGCGAACACGAGACAAGTCTCTCAGCCGACGCGGTGAACCGCCCGCCGCCTCGCCGCGAACCGCCCGAACAGCCCAGCGGCCCCGCACCCGAGGGTGAGGGGCCGCCGGCCGGATGAGGCCGGACGAGGTCAGTCGAGGTAGTCCCGCAGCACCTGGGACCGCGATGGGTGACGGAGCTTGGACATCGTCTTCGACTCGATCTGCCGGATCCGCTCCCGGGTGACCCCGTAGACCTGCCCGATCTCGTCCAGCGTCCGCGGCTGGCCGTCGGTGAGCCCGAACCGCAGCCGGACCACGCCGGCCTCCCGCTCGGACAGCGTCTGCAGCACCGACTGGAGCTGGTCCTGCAGCAGCGTGAACGACACCGCGTCGACCGCGACGACCGCCTCGGAGTCCTCGATGAAGTCACCGAGCTGCGAGTCGCCCTCGTCGCCGATGGTCTGGTCGAGCGAGATGGGCTCCCGGGCGTACTGCTGGATCTCCAGCACCTTCTCGGGCGTGATGTCCATTTCCTTGGCCAGCTCCTCCGGGGTCGGCTCGCGGCCGAGGTCCTGGAGCAGCTCCCGCTGGATGCGGCCCAGCTTGTTGATGACCTCGACCATGTGCACCGGGATGCGGATGGTGCGGGCCTGGTCGGCCATCGCGCGGGTGATCGCCTGCCGGATCCACCACGTCGCGTACGTCGAGAACTTGTAGCCCTTGGTGTAGTCGAACTTCTCGACCGCCCGGATCAGGCCGAGGTTGCCCTCCTGGATCAGGTCGAGGAACGCCATCCCGCGGCCGGTGTAGCGCTTGGCCAGCGAGACGACCAGCCGCAGGTTCGCCTCCAGCAGGTGGTTCTTGGCGCGCTCGCCGTCCCGGACGATCCACATCAGGTCGCGGCGCAGCGGCGGGGACAGCTGGTCGGTCTTCTTGCCGGCGAGGCGGGCCTCCTCCATCCGGCGCAGCCGCTCGGCCGCATAGAGCCCGGCCTCGATCCGCTTGGCCAGGTCGACCTCTTCCTCGGCGTTGAGCAGGGCGACCTTGCCGATCTGCTTCAGGTATGCCCGGACCGAGTCGGCGGAGGCGGTGAGCTCGGCGTCCTTGCGGGCCTGCCGCAGCGCCTCGGACTCCTCGTCCTCCTCGTCCCAGGTGAAGTCCTCGGCGTCGGCCTCCTCGACGGCGGCGGCGCCGGTGGCGGTCAGCTCGGTCGGCTCGTCGATCGCCAGCGCGCCCTCGGCCGGCTCCTCGCCGTCGGCCGGCGGGGCGGCCGGGGCGCCGGGAGCGGGTGCGGCGGCCGGGGCGCCGGGAGCGGGTGCGGCGGCCGGGGCGGCGGCCGCGGTCTTCCGCTTCCGCTTGGCCGGGGCGGCCACCGTCGCCTCGGCGGTCTCGCCGGCCGGTGCCTCGGCGCGGGGGTCGGGCACCGCCTGCAGCGCGGCCCCCTCCGCGGCGGCGCCGCGCGACCGGGTCGACTCCGATCCCGGCCGCGTCGACGGGCGGGTGCTCTTCGTGACCGTGCTGCGGGACGGAGCGGCGGCGGCCGCGGTCCGGGCGGATTTGCCCCGCCCCGGCGGGGCGGAAGGCGCATCGAGCATGACTGTCACTCCCGAGTCGCTGAGCGTGCGAAGCACGCGCTTGCCGTGCGAGGCCGGCAGCCCGGCCTCCTCGAAGGCGCGGCTGATGTCGTTCGCGCGCAGGAATCCCTGGTGACGTCCCCGCGAGACGAGATGCTCCGCGAGGTCGCGGGTCGGGTCGGACCCTCCGGCGGTGCTGTCGGTACGGGGATCGGCTGCCACGAACGCCCTTTCACGAACGGATGCCTCCCGGCGAGGAGGCCGCACGACGGGAACTGCCCGGGACGGGCAGGAGGTTGGGTTGGGGACCGGGGCGGTCGCCCGTCCGGGTGGTCATCCGTCGTCCCCACCTGGGACCATCGACCCCACCCGATGCCGGCCGGCCGTGCCCGTGCCCGTGCCAGTGTAACTTCGCTCCGACCACAGTCGTGGCGCGGACCGCCCAACTGGGCTGGCAACATGCGTCCGAGCGCCGAAGAATCGGGCGAACCGAACGGGCCAGCGGCGGCCGGTACGCCTGGCCGCAGCTGCGTCGCCGGCGGAGCCGACCCGGCGTTGCTCCTATTCGGTGAACTTCTCGTGCGCGGCCATCGCCGCGCCGACGATGCCGGCGTTGTTGAGCAGCTGGGCCGGCTTCACCGGCGTCCGCACGTCCAGCAGCGGCACCCACTTCTCCGCGTTCTTGCTGACCCCGCCGCCGAGCACGAACAGGTCGGGGGTGAACAGCTTCTCCACGTGCCGCAGGTATCGCTGCACCCGCTTGGACCACTGCTTCCAGGACAGGCCTTCGTTGTCCTTGGCCGCCGAGGACGCCTTCTTCTCCGCGTCGTGCCCGTCCAGCTCGAGGTGCCCGAGCTCGGTGTTGGGCACCAGCTGGCCGTCCAGCAGCAGCGCGCTGCCGATGCCGGTGCCGAAGGTGAGCAGGATGACCACCCCGCCCACGCCCCTGGCCGCGCCGAACCGGGCCTCGGCGATGCCGGCCGCGTCCGCGTCGTTGAGCACGGTCACGTCACAGTGGGTGATGTCGGTGAAGACCTTGTCGACGTCGGTCTCGATCCAGCTCTTGTCGACGTTCGCGGCGCTCTTGGCCACGCCGTTCTTGATGACGGCCGGGAACGTCGCACCGAGCTCGCCGGTCCACTCGGCTTCCTTGACCAGCCGGGCGACGACCTCGGCGACCGCCTCCGGAGTGGACGGGTTGGGGGTCAAGAACTTCACCCGCTCCGTCGCCAGGTCTCCCTTCTCCAGGTCGACGATGGCACCCTTGATCCCGCTGCCGCCGATGTCGACCCCGAACGCCGTCGACAAGCTTCTCCTGGGCACCCGACACTCCCCTCGCCGCCTGCAACCTACTGTCTAGACCATGCCCCGCGCGGACGACTCCGACCACACGGATGACCACACCGAGTTGATGGCGCTCGCCGTGCGGCTCGCCCGCGGCGCCGGCTCCCTGACCGTACGGCTGCGCGCGGACGGCCGTGCGGACGGCCGCGGGGACGGCGGCGGGGACGGCCGCGCGGACGGCCGCGGGAACGGCCGCCCGGACGGCGGCGGGGACGGCCGCGAGGACGGCGGCGCTGATGGCGGCGCGGAGGGCCGCGGGGACGGCGGCGCGGATGGCGGCGCGAATGGCGGCGCGGCGGGCCGCGGGGACGGCGGCGCGGAGGGCGGCGGGGACTGCGGCGCGGAGGGCCGCGGGGACGGCGGCGCTGATGGCGGCGCGGACGGCGGCTCGCTGGGCGTCGCCGTGAAGAGCTCGCCGACCGACGTGGTGACCGACGTCGACCGCGCCTCCGAGCGGTGGCTGGCCGACGAGCTGGCCCGGCTGCGCCCGGACGACGGGCTGCTCGGCGAGGAGGGCGCGCACCGTCCCGGCGGCAGCGGGGTGCGCTGGGTGGTCGATCCCATCGACGGCACCGTGAACTTCCTCTACGGCCTGCGCCCGTACGCGGTGTCGGTCGCGGCGGAGCGGGACGGGCAGGTGGTCGCCGGCGCCGTGCACGACCCGACCTCGGGGGAGACGTTCAGCGCGGCGCTGGGCGCCGGGGCATACCTGGACGGTGCGCCGATCGGCGGCCGCTGGGTCGCCGCCGAGCTGGCCACCGCGGTGATCGCGACCGGCTTCGGGTACGACGCCGGCGTACGGGCCGGGCAGGGTGAGGTGCTGGCCGGCCTGCTGCCCCGGATCGGCAACCTGCGCCGGCTCGGTTCGGCCGCGCTGGACCTCTGCTACGTCGCCGCGGGCCGGCTGGACGGCTACTACGAGCACGGGCTCAAGGACTGGGACCGGGCCGCCGGGTTGCTCGTCGCCACCGAGGCCGGCGTGGTCGTCGGCGGCCTGCGCGGGCGACCGCCGGGCGTGCTCACCGTCGCCGCCTCGCCGACCGTCGCGGCCGAGCTCACCACGCTGCTCGAGGAGCTCGGCGCCGACGACATAGCCGACCTATACGGTTAGCCGATGAGCGTGCCCGGGGCCGATCCGCGGGTGCTGGGGCCCTACCTGGCGCGGGAGCTGGACGACGCGCGCTGGGCGGCGCCGACCGTCGAGGTCGTCGCCGGCGGCCGGTCCAACCTCACCTACTACGTCTCCAGCCCGGCCGGCTCGGTGGTGCTGCGCCGGCCGCCGTTGCGCGCGGTCCGGCCGACCGCGCACGACATGACCCGCGAGCACCGGGTGATCTCCGCGCTGCACGGGACCGCGGTCCCGGTGCCGCGGCCGCTGCTGCTGTGCACCGACCCGGACGTGCTCGGCGCGCCGTTCTACGTGATGGAGCGGGTGGACGGGGTGATCGCCCGCGACCGCCTCCCGGCCGGGTACGCGCCGCCCGAGCGGCGGCCGGCGCTGACCGACGCGCTCGTGGACGTGCTCGCCGACCTGCACGACGTCGACCCGGACGCGGTCGGGCTGGCCGGGTTCGGCCGACCGGACGGCTACCTGGACCGGCAGCTGCGCCGCTGGGCGGGGGAGTGGCAGGCGCTGCGGGCCGGCGACGACCTGCCCGCGGTGGACGCGCTCGCCGCGGAGCTGGTCGCCAAGGTGCCGCGGGAGCCGAGCGGCCCGGTCGTGCACGGCGACTACCGGCTGGACAACGTCGTGCTCCACCCGACCGACCCCACCCGGGTCGCCGCCGTCCTGGACTGGGAGATGTCCACCCTGGGCGACCCGCTGGCGGACCTCGGGCTGCTGCTCGTCTACTGGCAGCCCGCCCCGGGCACGGTGGTCACCCCGTCGGTCACCAGCCTGCCCGGGTTCCCGCCCAGGTCAGCCCTGGTGTCCCGGTACGCGGCCCGCCGCGACGTCGACCTCGCCGCGCTGCCCTGGTACGTGGCGCTCGGCTGCTTCAAGCTCGCCGTCGTGGTCGCCGGCATCGTGGCCCGGCAGCGCGCCGGCGCCATGGTCGACAACACCGACGACGGGCTCGGTGCGCGGATCGGCCCGCTGGCGGAGGCGGGACGGTCGGCGCTCGCCGGCGACGAACCGTACGGTTCCTGACGATCAAGATAGGGAACATCGTGATCGCCACAAGGTGCGGTCCGGCGGCTACCCTCGGTTCGGGTAGATCGTCGAGCGCGGTCCGGGGCGGGGAGGCGCGATGGGGGCGGTGTTCCAGGGACCCAACGCACCCCCGCGCGCGCACTACACCCTGCGGCTGCGTCGGGCCCTGCCCGCCGTGGTCTGCCTGCTCGTGCTCTGCGCGCTGGCCGGGCTCACCTGGCTCAAGGTGATCGACCAGGTCGACGACCGCGTGGCCGCCGCCGCCTGCGGCAGCCGGCCGGTGGACTCGTCGAAGGTGCAGGTCCGCGTCTACAACGCCACCGCCCGGGAGGGGCTGGCCCGCAAGGTCGCGGGCCAGCTGGTCGGCCGCGGCTACGCGATCGTCGCGACCGACAACGACCCGCTCTCCGGCATCCGGCCGGTCGAGGGAGCCGCCGAGGTGCGGTACGGGCCGGCCGGCGCCCGCGCGGCGGCGCTGGTGCGCCGGCAGGTGCCCGGCGCGACCCTCTACAAGGACGCCAGGCAGGGCCCGATCGTCGACCTGGTGCTGGGCGACCAGTTCCGCCGCCTGTCCACGCCGGCCGAGCTGGCCCGCGGCCGGCAGGGCCTGCTCGCGTCGGAGGCGGCGCCCGGCGCGGCGCCGGCCGGGACACCGGTCGTGTCGGCGAAGAAGGCGGCCGGCGGGTCCACATCGACCAGGACCGCCGCCCCGTCCCCGTCCCCGAGCTGTTGACCGCCGTCGACTTCCGGCCCAGCCGGGACGGGTTCCGGTTCGGCAACGCCTGGCCGCGCGGGGCCCCGGTGCGGCTCGCCGGCGTCGGGTTCGGCCGGGTCTACGGCGGGCTCTGCGGCGGCATGGCGTACGAGGCGCGCCGGGCCTGGCTGGCGCGCGAGCCGCTGCCGCCCGACACCGTCGCGCCGGCCGACGGGGTGCTGGCCGACCGGCTGTTCAAGGCGCAGCTGTCCAGCCTGAGGCTGCCGGCCGGGCCGCTGCGCTACCTGTGGTTCCAGTTGCCGCCGAACGACCGCGCCCGGCGGGAGCTGACGCTCCGGCACGGGCTGCCCGGCCTGCGCCGGTCGCTGGCGGCGGGGGAGCCGGCCCTGCTCGGGCTGATCCGGGTCGTCACCTGGGACCCGCGCCGGGTGGTGGAGAACCACGTCGTGCTCGGGTACGGGCTGGACGAGCGGCCGGACGGCAGCGCCGAGGTCGCGGTCTACGACCCCAACCACCCCGGCGACGACACGGTCCGGCTGCGGGTGACCCCCGACGGCACGGTGGCATATTCACACGGCTCGGTGGCCGCGTTCAGCGTGGTCGATCCCCGTGCCGCGGGCTCGCCTTCCGGCCGGCCCTGACCGCCTTCGACAGCTGCTTCCACTGCCGCCGCTGCTCGGCCCGCTGGCGCGCGTCGTACCGGTCCCGCAGCCAGCCGACCTCCTGCCGCAAGGCCGCGTGGCTGGCCACCCGGCGGGCCGAGACCGTGCCGTCGGCGACCGCGGCCGCGATCGCGCAGCCCGGCTCGCCGGCGTGCCGGCAGTCCCGGAACCGGCACCGCCCGGCCAGCTCGACGATGTCGGTGAAGGCGATGTCCAGGCCCTCGTCGGCGGCCCACAGCTGGACGCCGCGCAGGCCAGGGGTGTCCAGCAGCAGGCCGCCGCCGGGCAGCGCGACCAGCTCCCGGGCGGTGGTGGTGTGCCGGCCCTTGCCGGTCGGGCCGATCGGCGCGACCGGCCCGGGGGCGGCGCCGAGTGCGTTGCGCAGGCTCGACTTGCCGGCCCCGGAGACGCCGAGCAGCGCGGCGGTCGTGCCCGGACCCACCATCGCCCGCAGCTCGGCCAGCCCGCGGCCGTCGACCGTGCTGGCCAGCAGCACCGGCGCCGGTCCGGCGGTCTCGGCCACCTCGTCCCGCTCGGCCGCCGCGGTGCCCTCGGCCAGGTCGGCCTTGGTCAGCACGACGACCGGCCGGGCGCCGGAGTCCCAGGCGACCGCGAGCAGCCGGTCGAGCCGGCCGACGCTCGGTGGCGCGGCCAGCGAGACCAGCACGAAGACCAGGTCCACGTTCGCGGCCAGCACCTGCCGGGCCGCCGCCTTGCCGGCGGCGCCGCGGACCAGCTCGGTCCGCCGCGGCAGCCGCCGGGGCGCGCCGGGGGCGGCCGGGCCGCGGCCCGGCTCGACCAGCGCCCAGTCGCCGGTCACCAGCCCGGACCCGGCCGCGCGGACCTCGCCGGCCGCCGTGACCAGCAGCGCGCTGGCCCCGTCGGCCCGGACCACCCGGCCCGGCGTGCCGGCGCCGGCGGCGAGGGCGGCCCATTCGGGATCCCAGCCCAGCTCGTCGAGCACCTGACACACCTCCCACGGGCGGCACCACGCCCCTTGCGGGCGCATAGTGGAAACAGGGACCGGTGCCCGCGCGCCGCTGCGGCGGGCCGTTCGATCGGCACGGTAACCTCCCGCGGCTGCCGCGCCGAGGGGGTTTTCGGCCTCCCCGAACTGACCCGCGAGAGCGGGCACAAATCCGCTCGCTGAGGCGTTGCCCGCAAGCCACCCGCACGACCACAGGAGTGATCCAGTTATGGCAACCGACTACGATGCGCCTCGCCGCAGCGAGGTCGACGAGCTCGGGGAGGACTCGCTCGAGGAGCTGAAGGCCCGCAGGGCCGAGGCCCAGTCCGGCTCGATCGACGTCGACGAGGCCGAGCTCAACGAGAACCTCGAGCTGCCGGGCGCCGACCTGTCCGGTGAGGAGCTCACCGTCCGGGTCGTCCCGAAGCAGGAGGACGAGTTCACCTGCTCCAGCTGCTTCCTGGTCCACCACCGCTCCCGGCTCGCCGGCGAGCGCAACGGACAGCCCGTCTGCCGCGACTGCGCGGCCTGACCGGCGAGGAAACAGACATGGCGCGTCTCCCGTGGCAGCGGACCGTGCCCGCCGAGCCGATGGCTCCCGGGCCTGGTCCGTCCGCCGACGCCGAGACCGCCAAGCTGGGCGAGCTGGTCGCCCGGGTCGCCGACCACGACCGTGATCGGACCGGCGACCGCAAGGACCAGCTGGCCGCGCTGACCCGAGGGCTCGCCGGTGCCGCCAGGGGCGCCACCGGCCACGGGCTGCGCGGCGCCGGCTCGCTGCTCGCCGACGTGCTCGCGGATGCCGCAACGAGACTGCGGATCCGGGACGCGGCGACGCTGCGGGTCCACCATCCGGGCCAGTCCGACGACGAGATCGCGGCGGTGCTGGTCCGCAATGCCGCCCGCACCACGGCCGCCTTCGGTGCCGCCGTCGGTGCGCTGGCGGCCGTGGAGTTCACCGCGCCACCCACCCTGGTCGCCGCGCCGGTCCAGCTGGCGGCGGAGACGCTGGCGGTGGCGGCGGTCGAGATCAAGATGCTCGCCGAGCTGCACGAGCTGATGGGCCGGCCGGCGTACGGCAGCGGCGCCCAGCGCGGCTCGGCCTACCTGATGAGCTGGGTACGCCAGCGTGCGCTCGACCCCAAGGTCGGCGCTGCCGGGCTGTCCGCGATCATCGGCGCCGCCGCCAAGAGCGAGCTGCGCACCATGCTCATGCGCCGGGCCGGGCGGAGCATGACGAAGCTGGCGCCGTTCCTCGCCGGCGCGGTCGCCGGCGGCGTCGTCAACCGCCGGGTGACCCGGTCGCTCGGTGAGAAGGTCACCGCCCAGCTGCGCGGCCGACGCTGATCATCGGCGTGACACCGCCCGGGGTAACCTGCGCGCTGTGCCGCCATCCCATGTCGAGCCGGCGCCGGCCGCGCCGGTGGAGGTCCTCGTCCAGCGCCTCGATCCGGGCGTTCCGCTCCCGGCGTACGCGCTGCCCGGCGATGCCGGTGCCGACGTCGTGACCACCGTGGACGCCGAGCTCGCGCCCGGGGAGCGGGCGGTGCTGCCGACCGGGCTGGCGCTCGCCCTGCCGGAGGGGTATGCGGTGTTCGTGCACCCACGGTCCGGGCTGGCCGCCCGCTGCGGCATGTCGCTGGTGAACGCGCCCGGCACGGTCGACTCCGGCTACCGCGGCGAGGTCAAGGTCATCGTCATCAACCACGATCCGGTCGCGCCGCTGAAGCTGACTCGCGGTGACCGGATCGCGCAACTGGTGCTGCAGAAGGTGGAGCGGGCCGTGTTCACCCCCGTGGAGGCGCTGCCCGAGTCAGAGCGTGGGGCCGGCGGGCACGGGTCCACCGGCGGCCACGCACAGCTCGTGAGGGGTGCGTGATGGCCCTGGGTCGGCGGCGGCACCGCTCGGAGCGGCAGAAGATCGACGCCACCCCGCCGTGGTCGACCGACCGGGAGCGCGACACCGAGGTCACCACCGGGCCGTACGACCAGGACGACGCGCCGGACGACGGGCTGGAGCGGCTCGACCTCGGCGCGCTGCTGGTGCCGGTGATGCGCGGGGTCGAGGTGCGCGTCGATGTCGGGCCGGACGGGCAGGTCATCGCGGCGACCCTGTCGTACGGGGGGAGCGAGGCGCAGATCGGCGTGTTCGCCGCGCCGCGGACCGCGGGGATCTGGGACGAGGTGCGCAAGGAGATCAACGCGTCGATCGTCCAGCAGGGCGGCAAGGCACAGGAGAGCTCGGGCCGGTTCGGCACCGAGCTGAGCGGGCGGATCCCGGTGCAGGGCGGATACCAGAGCGTGCGGTTCATCGGGGTCGACGGGCCGCGCTGGTTCCTGCGCGGGCTGTTCAGCGGCCCGGCCGCGGCCGACCCGGCGAAGGCCGCGGTGCTGGAGGACGCAGTCCGCAACATCGTCGTCGTGCGCGGGGCGTCGCCGATGCCGGTGCGGGAGCCTCTCCCGCTGACCCTGCCGCCGGAGGTCCAGGAACAGGCCGAGCAGGCGCAGGGGGCGCACGCGGCGGTCGAGGACCCGGACGAGGAGGAGCCGGACGACCTCGGCCCGACCGAGGAGGACGCCGTCCCCGCCCGCCCCAACCCCCGCCGCCGCCGCCGCTGACCCGGGTCGTCAGCCGGCCCTGGCCGCGGCGAGGGCGGCGAGGGCGGTGGTGGCGAGGACCGAGCGGTCGGCGGCCGGGGCGACGAGCGGGAGCTCGCGGACCGTGGCGCGGGGCATCGCGGCGGCCCACTCGTGCGCGACCGCGGCCGGGTGCAGCGGGTCGCCGGCGAACGTGACCAGGCCGGCCGGCACCGGCAGCGCCGCCAGCTCGGCGAGGGTCGGCCCCGGTGCCGCCGCGGCCGCGCGCAGGCTCGCCGCCAGCCCGTCCCCGTACGCCGGCCAGGCCGTGGCCAGCTCCGCCGCCACCCAGCCGACCGCGGTCCCGGCCGCGGCGAGCGCCGCGGCGGTCCCCAGCTGATCAACCAGGTCGGCCGACGCGGCTGTCGCCGCCGCCACGGCGCCCGGAGCGCCGGTCCAGGCCGGCAGCACCAGGACCAGGCCGTCCAGCTCGGGGTACGCGGGCGGTGCGGCCGGCGCCGGCGTGGCCCGGTCCGCAGCGGTGCTGGCGGGGGAAGCGGCACCGGCGGCGGAGCCGGCGCGGGCGGCGGTGCAGCGGGCGGCGGTCCAGCGGGCGGCGGTGTGGGCGCCGAGCGAGACGCCGCCGACCAGGCGGAGGCGAGGGCCGTACTGCGCCGCCGCCGCGTCGAGCGCCCGGAACGAGGCCGCGACCAGGTCCGGGCCGGGCACCGGAGCGGGCGCGACCAGCGCGTACCCCGCCTCCCGCAGTGGCCGCGCGAACGCCCGCCGGACGAACTCGGCCGACGACCCGGCCCCCGGCAACACCACCGCGACCTGATCCACACCGGAAATCTTGCCGCTGGCCGGTCTCACTACGGCAAAGAGCACCGCTGCGGAGTCGCCCGGATGACCTACATTGGGATTATGAGCGAGACACCCACGCCGGCCCGCCGTGGCTGGTTGACCCGGGTCGTCGCGCGCCTGACCGAGGACGAGCAGGAGCTCGACGCCGCCGACCTGCGCGAGGACGTGCAGAAGGCGGGTTCGCGCCCGGTCGTGACCTGTTGCCAGGGCGAGCCGGTGACCGTGACCGGCAGGCTCCGCTCGGTCGTCTACACCCCGCGGGATACCGTGCCGACCGTGGACGCAGAGCTCTTCGACGGCACCGGGTCGGTGCACCTGGTCTGGCTCGGCCGCAGCCGCATCCCCGGCATCGAGCCGGGTCGGCAGCTGCTCGCCCGCGGGCGCATCTCCGAGCACGCCGGCGTCAAGGTGATCTTCAACCCCTGGTACGAGCTGAAGTCGGTGAGCGCGTGACCGACGCCGCCGACGACCAGCGCCCGGCGGACCAGCCCACGCAACCGACTCCCAAGCCGATGCTGGTCGAGTCGATCGGCGGCTGGCGCGGCCTGGTCGACAGTGCCCTGCCGGTGATCGTGTTCGTCCTCGCCAACGCCGTCGCGGGACTGCGCGCCGCGATCTGGGCCGCGATCGGCGCCGGCGTCGTGCTGGTCGCGATCCGGCTGGCCCGCAGGCAGACCGTGCAGCAGGCGATGAGCGGCTTCTTCGGCGTCCTCATCGCCGCGTTCATCGCGAACCGCACCGGTGAAGCCAAGGGCTACTTCCTGTTCGGCATCTGGGCCAGCTTCCTCTACGCGGGAGTCTTCCTGGTCTCGCTGCTGGCCCGCTGGCCGCTGGTCGGGCTGATCTGGGAGTACGCCGACGGCCGCGGCATCGGCACGGCGTGGCGCAAGGACCGCCCGCTGATGCGGGTCTACCTGCTGTGCACGCTGCTGTGGGTGCTGGTCTTCCTGGCCCGCGGCCTGGTCCAGCGCTACCTGTACGACCAGGACCTGACCGGCTGGCTGGCGTTCGCCCGGCTGGCGATGGGCTACCCGGTCACGATCGGGGCGCTCGCGGTCTCGGTGCTCGCCGTGCGGCGGGTGCGCAAGTCCGAGTATCAGAACACCACGCCCGAGGACGTGGTGGCCGAGCGGCTGCGGCTGCGCCCGGAGGGCTGAGGCTCAGCAGCTGCCGTCGCCGCAGACCAGCCGGCGCAGCTCGGTCTCGGCGTCCTGGACGGCCACGAACAGCAGCTCGTCGCCCTCCTCCAGCGGTTCGTCCGGAGACGGGATCACCACCCGGGCGCCGCGCACGATCGCGGTCAGCGCCGAGTCCCGCGGCAGCCGCATGTCCGCGACCGGCTGCCCGATCACCGGCGCGCCCGTCGGCAGGGTGATCTCGACCAGGTTGGCCTGGCCCTGCCGGAACGTCATCAGCCGCACCAGGTCGCCGACCGAGACGGCCTCCTCGACCAGCGCCACCATCACCCGGGGGGTCGACACCGCGACGTCGACGCCCCAGGCCTCGGTGAACAGCCACTCGTTGTCCGGGTGGTTGATCCGGGCCACCACCCGGCGCACCGCGAACTCGGTCTTCGCCAGCAGCGAGACGACCAGGTTGACCTTGTCGTCGCCGGTGGCCGAGATCACCACGTCGCAGTCCTGCAGCCGGGCCTCCTCCAGCGAGGCGAGCTCGGCCGCGTCGGCCTGCAGCCACTCCGCCTGCGGCACCCGCGCGGGGTCGACCTTGTCCGGGTCGCGCTCGATGAGCATCACGTCGTGCTCGTGCTCGATCAGCTCGCGGGCGATGGACCGGCCGACGCCGCCGGCCCCGGCGATGGCGACCCGCATCAGTGCCCCTCCGTCCGCGGCGCGGTGCCGGTGATCTCCTCGACGGCGTCCGCGATGTCGTCGGTGACCAGCAGGTGCACCTGGTCGCCGTCCTGCAGCATGGTGGAGCCGGTCGGCAGCATGCCCCGGCCGAACCGGGTCAGGAACGCGACCCTGGCATCGGACGCCGCCTCCAGCGCCCGCACCTTGTGGCCGATCCAGCCCTCGTGCAGCGGGACCTGGACCAGCGACACCGCCCCGGACGGGTCACGCCAGTCCTCGACGTGCTTGTCGCCGAGCAGCACGGACAGGAACCGGTTCACCGTCCACGGCACCGTGGCCACGGTGGGGATGCCGAGCCGCTCGTACACCTCGGCCCGCTTCGGGTCGTAGATGCGGGCGACGACGTGCGCGACGCCGAACGTCTCGCGGGCCACCCGGGCGGAGATGATGTTCGAGTTGTCGCCGCTGCTCACCGCCGCGAACGCGCCGGCCCGGTCGATGCCGGCCCGGTGCAGCGTGTCCCGGGAGAAGCCGACCCCGGTCACCTGGTCGCCGGCGAACTCGGGGCCGAGCCGGCGGAACGCCGCCGGATTCTGGTCGATGATCGACACCGAATGCCCGACCCGCTCGAGGTTGCGGGCGAGGCTGGAGCCGACCCGGCCGCAGCCCATCACGACGATGTGCACGCCCGGAAGGTACCGCGATCCGACCGTCCCGAATCGCCCCGGCCACCCCCCTGGCACCCGACCGAGCGGACCGTACGCTGGGTGCGTGTCGCTGCTGACGAGGGTCGCCAAGCGGCTGGTGATCGGGCGACCGGTCAGCAGCGAGCGGCTGGCCGAGACCGCGCTGTCGAAGCGGATCGCGCTGCCCATTTTCGCCAGCGACGCGCTGTCCTCGGTGACGTACGCGACGCAGGAGATCCTGCTCGTGCTCACCGTCGCCGGCACCGCATACCTGTTCGTCGCACCCTGGGTCGCGACGGGCATCGTGCTGCTGTTCGCGATCGTCGTGGCCTCGTACCGGCAGGTGGTCCGGGCGTACCCGTCCGGCGGCGGGGACTACGAGGTCGCGACGACGAACCTGGGCCGGGTCGCCGGGCTCACGGTGGCCAGCGCGCTGCTGGTCGACTACGTGCTCACGGTCGCGGTCTCGGTCTCCGCCGGCGTGGACAACATCATCTCGGCGTTCCCGGACCTCAACCCGGTCCGGGTCTGGCTCGCGCTGGGCCTGGTCGCGCTGCTCGCGGCGGCCAACCTGCGCGGTGTGCGGGAGTCGGGCACCGCGTTCGCCATCCCGACGTACGCCTTCACGGTGGGCGTGTTGCTGCTGATCGTCACCGGGCTGATCCGCATGGTGTTCGGCGACACGCCACAGGCGGAGAGCGCCTCCTGGTCCATCGAGCCCGAGCCCGGCCACACCAACCTCGCCGGCCTGGCGTTGCTGTTCTTCGCACTGCGCGCGTTCTCCTCCGGCTGTACGGCGCTGACCGGCATCGAGGCGATCGCCAACGGCGTGCCCGCGTTCCGGCCGCCGAAGAGCCGCAACGCGGCTGCCACGCTGGCGATGCTCGGCGTCCTCGCGATCACCATGTTCGCCGGGATCACGGCGCTCGCCCTGGTCACGAAGGTGCACGTGGCCCAGAACACCTGCGACCTGATCGGGTTCCCGGGCAACTGCGAGACGGATCCGCAGCGCACGGTCATCGCCCAGCTCGGCGCGGCGATCTTCGGCGGCGACCACTCGGTCGGCTTCTACTACATCCAGGCCGCGTCGGCGCTGATCCTGGTCCTGGCCGCCAACACGGCGTTCAACGGGTTCCCGCTGCTCGGCGCGGTGCTGGCCCAGGACCGCTACCTGCCGCGGCAGCTGCACACCCGCGGCGACCGGCTGGCGTTCTCCAACGGCATCATCGTGCTGGCCGGCTTCGCGATGCTGCTGATCTGGGTGTTCGACGCGTCGGTCACCCGGCTGATCCAGCTCTACATCATCGGCGTGTTCACCTCGTTCACGCTGGGACAGCTCGGCATGGTCCGGCACTGGAACCGGACGCTGCGCACCGAGCAGGACCCGGAGGCGCGGCGGCGGATCTTCCGGTCCCGGGTGATCAACGCGACCGGCGGCACGGTGACCGGCCTGGTCCTGATCATCGTGCTGCTGGAGAAGTTCCTGCTCGGTGCCTGGATCGTGGTCATCGCGATGCCGCTGATCTTCTGGACGATGAAGTCGATCAACCGGCACTACACCCGGGTGGCCGAGGAGCTGGAGCCGGACGACGAGCGCGGCATGCTGCCGAGCCGGGTGCACGCGATCGTGCTCGTCTCCAAGCTGCACAAGCCGACGCTGCGGGCGCTGGCGTACGCGAAGGCGACCCGGCCGGACACGCTCACCGCGCTGACCGTCAACGTGGACGACGAGGAGACCCGGGCGCTGCAGGCCGAGTGGGACCGGCGGTCGGTGAAGCTGCCGCTGACGGTCGTCGAGTCGCCGTACCGGGAGATCACCCGGCCGGTGCTCGACTACGTCAAGCGCGCGCGCCGGGAGTCACCGCGGGACGTGGTCGCCGTGTTCGTGCCGGAATACGTGGTCGGGCGCTGGTGGGAGCACCTGCTGCACAACCAGAGCGCGCTGCGGCTGAAGGGGCGGCTGCTGTTCACGCCGGGCGTCATGGTGACCTCCGTGCCGTGGCAGCTGGAGTCGTCCGACCGGGCGGCCCGGCGGCCCGAGCGGGCGCAGCCCGGGGCGGCCCGGCGCGGACTGGACGACCGGGCGTTCACCTCGACCGACGAGCCGCCCCCGCCGCCGGCGCCCGGGGTGGCGCGGTCGACCGCGGGCACGCCGGATGCGGTCGCCGACCGGGCCGACCGGCCCGACGGGCCCGACGGCGGCCGGCCGGAGGCGCGCGCCGGCGCCGACCCGACCCGGCACCCGTGACCAGGCGTCGGGAGTGGCGGTGAGCCGGGCGCCGGCCGCGGCGCGGCGGGGCCGGCGCGGCGCGGCCCGCCCGGCCCGCACCGGACCGTGGCTCGGCCGGGAGATCGAGCTCGACGTGGGTCCGGTCGCGCCGGGCGGGCACTGCGTGGCCCGGCACGAGGGCAGGGTCGTGTTCGTCCGGCACGCGCTGCCCGGCGAGCGGGTGGTCGCGCTCGTCACCGAGGACCGCGGCGGCGGGTTCTGCCGGGCCGACGCGGTGCGGGTGCTGGCCGCGTCGGCCGACCGGGTCGAGCCACCCTGCCCGCACGCCGGACCGGGCCGGTGTGGCGGCTGCGACTGGCAGCACGCGAGCGCCGGCGCGCAGCGGGCGCTCAAGGCGGCCGTGGTCCGCGAGCAGCTGGCCCGGTTGGCCGGGCTGCCGGACGTCCCGGTCACCGTGGAGGCGCTGCCCGGCGGGCTGCTCGGCTGGCGTACCCGGGTCCGGTACGCGATCGACCCCGCCGGTCGGACCGCGCTGCGCCGGCACCGCTCGCACGAGCTGGAGCCGGTCGGGCACTGTCCACTCGGGACGGACGCGGTCAGCGCGGCCACCGCCGACCGGGACTGGCCGCCGGGGGTGGAGATCGAGGTGGTGGGGTCCGGGCCGACGGTCGTGCTGGCCGCGCCGTCCGGCGACGACCCGCGGGCGCCGGCCGGCGGGAGCGTGCTGGCGGGACCGCCGCGGGTCCGCGAGCACGCCGCCGGCCGGGACTGGGAGCTGGCCGCGACCGGCTTCTGGCAGGTGCACCCGGCCGCCGCGGACGCCCTCTCGGCCTGCGTGCTCGACTACCTCGCGCCCGCGCCGGGGGAGACCGCGCTCGACCTGTACGCCGGTGCCGGGCTGTTCGCCGGCGTGCTCGCCGTCGCGGTCGGCCCGTCCGGTCACGTGCTCGCCGTCGAGGCCGACCCGCAGGCCGCCGCCGACGCCCGCGCCAACCTCGCCGCCGCGGACGGTGGGGCCGCGGTGGAGGTGCGGACCGGGCGGGTGAGCGCCGGGTTGCTCGGCGGGGTGGGGATCGTCCCGGACGTGGCGGTGCTGGACCCGCCGCGCGCCGGCGCCGGTCCGGACGTGCTGACCGCGCTGCTGGCGCTGCGCCCGCGGGCGGTCGCGTACGTGTCCTGCGACCCGGCGTCGCTGGCCCGGGACCTGCGCGCGGCGGTCGACGCCGGCTGGCGGCTGGCCCGGCTCCGCGCGTTCGACTGCTTCCCGATGACCCAGCACGTCGAGACCGTGGCGCTGCTGGAACCGGCATGACCGAGGTGCCGCCCTGGTGGCCGGCGGACGTGCGCCGGCCGGGCACCCCGGACTGGGAGCTTTCCGCGGTGTCCTGGCTGCTGGACCAGGTGCCGGGGGACTGGCGCGGGCACGACGTGCTGCGCCGCTACCCGGTGCTGCTCGCCCGGCTGGCCGCCGGCGAGACCACCGCCAGCCTGGAGGCGACCAGGGAGGGGTGGCGGACGCTGCGCCGGGACGCCGGCCGCGGCCCGGCCGCGCTGCCGCCGGACGTCGTCGAGGAGGCGATGGCCGCGTACGAGCAGCAGGGCATCCGGCTGGTCGAGCTGCAGCGCCAGATCGACGCGGTCCGGCAGGCGATCGACGGGCTGTCCTGGATCCCCGGCGCCGGCCGCTGGGCCCGGGTCTGACCGGGATCGGACGGGGACCGCGCACCGCGGTCAGCTGACGAAGATGTCCTCCGGGAGGAAGGCCGACACGAGCATGTTCGGGACGTCGACCAGCGCGCTGATCTTGAGGTCGACCGCCACGCTGCAGATCACGTACGCCTGCTGCCGGGTCCAGCCCCGCTCGGTCAGGTGCTCGATCATGTTGAGCAGCGCGTTGCGGGCGGCCAGCGTGATGTCCTCGGGGCGGTTGTCGCCGTCCTTGGTCACCGAGATGCCGGTGGTGGCGTAGAACCGGCGTGGCGCGGCGAACTCCGGCGGCAGGTAGTAGTCGTCCCGCCGGAACCGCAGGTCGCGGATCCCCTTCTCGGCCGCTTCGCCCTTGTGCAGGGCGAACCGGACCCGCAGGGTGGAGCGCATCTCGATCGCCGTCCCGCAGGTCTCGCAGTCGCCCTGGGCGAAGTGCGCATCGCCGGCGGAGAACAGGCCGCCCGGCGTGTCGACCGGGATCAGCAGCCGCGCGCCCTTCCCCAGCTGCTTGATGTCGACGTTGCCGGCCTGCTCCCGGGGCGGGATCGTGCGCAGCGCCTCCGCCGCGATCCGCGGGTCGGACGGCACGGCGTCCGCCGGCGACGGCGGCAGCGCGAACCCGCCGCGGTCGATCGCCGCCTGCTCCCGCGCCGTGGTCTCGGCGAGCAGCCGGTGCCCCGGCGACAGGCCGATGGTGCCCATGAACGGCGAGCCCGGGATGCGTACCCCGGGCAGGTCGGCAGAGGTCGCCCACCCGTCCGCGATATCCCAGTTGACCTTGAACGGGTCGGGGAACTCGTCGCGCAGGAAGCCGAAGCCCGGCACCTCCACGGTGAAGCCGTAGCTGTCCGGTTCGACGTCGACGATCTCGACCTCGAGCAGGTCGCCCGGCTCGGCGCCCTCGACGTGGACCGGACCGGTGAGCGGGTGCACGACGTCGAGATTCGGCGCGGCGACGGTCTCCAGGGTCGCGTCCGGGCTCATCTGCCCGTCGAACGCGTCCCGGGTCTCCAGCAGCACCTCGTCGCCGGGCTCGCACCGGACCAGCGGCGGGATGTCGGGGTGCCACCGGTTGTGGCCGGTGTTCGGTTCCTCCAGGAGCGTCTTGCTCCGGTCGATCCGGATCTCGTGGGTGGCCACGCTGACTCCCTTCCGCTGATCTTGTGATCCTGGCACCGCCGGAGGCCCGCGGGTACCCCGCAGGCCGACGCCCTACAAGCGGCCGCCGGTCTCGTCCCCGGACAGCCGCAGCACGGCCCAGATCGGCAGCACCGACAGCAGCACCAGCACGGCGGCGACCACGTTGACCACCGGCGCCTGGTTGGGCCGGAACAGGTTGTCGAAGATCCACAGTGGCAACGTCTGCAGGCCCGGCGCGGTCGTGAACGTGGTGACCACGATCTCGTCGAACGACAGCGCGAACGCCAGCACCGCGGCGGCCACCAGCGCCGAGCGCAGCTGCGGGAACGTGACGTACCGGAAGGTCTGGAAGGTGGTCGCGCCGAGGTCGGCCGAGGCCTCCTCGAGCGAGGTCCCGGTCCGCCGGAGCCGGGCCAGGATGTTGTTGTAGACGATCACGATGCAGAACGTGGCGTGCGCGACGATCACGGTGAAGTACCCGAACGGCACGCCGCCGGCGTTGAACGCGGAGTTGAGCGCGATGCCGGTGACGATGCCGGGCAGCGCGATCGGCAGCACCACCAGCAGGCTGATCACGTCCCGGCCGAAGAACCGGTAGCGCTGCACGGCGAAGGCCAGGCAGGTGCCGAGCAACAGGGCCAGCGCGGTGGCGCCGAGCCCGACCTTGACGCTGGTCCACAGCGCCGAGCGGGCGCCGGCGTTGTCCAGCGTCCGCCGCCACCACTCCAGCGTCAGGCCGCTCGGCGGGAAGCCGAAGGTCCGGGACGAGTTCAGCGAGTTGAGCAGCACCAGCAGCAGCGGCACGTAGATGATCGCGAGGCCCACGACCATCGCGCCGGCGAGGGCGATCCGCGCCCGCCTCGACAGGATCACTGTGCCCGCTCCTGGCCCTCGCGCTCGCTCGGTGCCCGCTCCTCCGACCGGCCTCCGGTCGCAAGCTCCCGCCGGCC